>Ga0137384_10001971_pt1 | contig 16247 bp, 8 predicted proteins | sample SagtaG_2_FD_104922 | JGI IMG/M metagenome (GOLD analysis project Ga0137384, IMG submission 104922) | Vadose zone soil microbial communities from Sagehorn Ranch, Mendocino, California, USA - Sage2_R_60_16 metaG | ecosystem: Environmental > Terrestrial > Soil > Vadose zone | place: USA: California... | reverse complement strand
CTTCTCCGGTAAAGCTCTTCCGCCTCCGCGTAGCGGCCTCTCGCCCGCCAGAATTCCGCCAAATCATCAAGGGCTCGCGCGGTGAAGAGACTATTAGCGCCGCGCAACTGCTCGCAAGCCTCCAGGGCATGCCGATATAACGCCTCCGCCGCTTCGTATTTTCCCAGCGCCTCGTAGAGTTTCGCGAACTCCTGAAGATGGTGAGGCAGGTAGGAAGTCGGGCCTCGATCTTCTTCGTGGATTTCCAACGCCCTTTGAAAGAGTGGTTCAGCTTCGCTGTACCGCTGCCGCGCAACGTAAAATCTCGCCAGCCACATGGAGGTTGAACACCAGAATCCACACCCTGGAAACAATTCCGTTTTCTCGGTTTCCGCCAGCGCCGCCTTGTAATGTATCTCCGCTTCTGAGAATCTGCCCTCGTCCTGATAGAGCAGTGCCAGGCTCATGTGGCCGGCGTGGACTAAGGTGTTTGGCCGCGAAGAATTTACCGCCGCGTCGAGCTGATCTTGAAAGATGTGTTCCGCTTCACGATATCTGCGCTGCTCTTGGTATACGCGTGCGAGGCTGTCGCGGGCCCGGCTCAAGTACGAGGGATCAGATGAAGACCGCGCTTCAGCTACTGCCATTGAATAGAGCATCTCCGCTTTTGCCAGGTCTCCCGAACCTCGCGCATTCTCGGCCTCCATTGTCACCGCTTGGAAGCGCTGCGCCTCCGCCGACTCAAAAGCTGGATAGAACGCAAGCCGCAACGCTGTCAGCAGGCGGCCGCCCGTGGGTTTCTGGAGCATCTCGCCAGCCATTATGCCACGATCATTAGACAGAACTGTGCGCTTGAGTTGGATTTGCGGTCATCCACGCGGAAGACGGGATTCCAGTCCACAAACGGGTTCGCGGAGATGAAGGCGCAGGCGACTTTCGGCAAAACGTCACTTCTCCCATCCGGACTTTCGGGGGAGTCTGCAAGATTTGTCCGAGTTAACCAGGCTTCACTTGAGTTCCTTTAGGTGGTGATAAATCCTTGAAGGATACCGGTATCCGGTTCGAGCGTTTTGCGTCCGACGGATGTTTTCCGAAGTCAGGTCGGTTGCTAAAGGTTGGCGATCTTTTCTCGAGTTCCCACCCGCAATAACGACGCGAATTCAACGGCGGCCAGGGGTGGAAAGAAGAGGTAGCCTTGCCCTTCCGCGCAACCCTGGGTCAGCAGATACGCGCTCTGTTCTCGCGTTTCCACGCCCTCGGCAACCACCTTGAGCCCTAGGTTCTTTCCCATGCCGATAATGGCGCTCACAATGGTGGAGTTATCGGAATTCGTAGTAATTTTCTGCACAAAGGATTGGTCGATTTTCAGAATATCAATGGGAAACTGCACGAGATAGCTCAGGCTGGAATAACCGGTGCCGAAGTCATCCACCGCAAGGCGTACTCCCATCCTTTTTAGCTCTTGCAGGACAGAGGTTGTGGATTCGGCATGCTCCATAAGAACGCGTTCGGTGAGTTCAAGCTCGAGATAGCGGGCTTCCAAGCCAGTGTCGAGGAGTACCGTCCGGACACCGTCGACGAATCCGGGCTGCCGGAACTCCCAAGCCGAAACATTGACGGCAATTGGCAACCGCAGTGGCCCAGCGGACTGCCAATCGAGGGCTTGTCTGCACGCTTCGCCCAGCACCCAGCGGCCGATAGGCAGAATTAGACCGCAATCTTCAGCGATGGCCACGAACTGCGAGGGAGGCACGAGCCCTCGATCCGGGCGTTGCCAGCGTATCAATGCCTCGACTCCCGTAATTTCACCCGTTTCAAGATTTATCCTTGGCTGATAATGCAATAAGAACTCTTCTCGCTCGAAAGCGCGGCGCAGGCTGCTCTCGAGCGATTGCCTCTCCACAGCCTTCGCATTCATTATCGCCTTGAAGAACTGGAAATTGTTGCGCCCGCATTCTTTGGCGTGGTACATCGCTGTGTCCGCATTCTTGATTAGCGTTTCGGGGTCTTCTCCGTCTGCCGGGTAGACGCTGATACCGATACTGCCGTTGATATGCAGATCTTGTCTTCCGATGGAGTGGGGCGCGTTGAGTGAAATAAGTATTTTTCTTGCGCTCGTGGCCGCATCTTCCGGATGAGCTATCTCGGAGAGCAAGATTACGAATTCGTCTCCCCCTTGGCGGCTGACTGTGTCGGAATCACGCACACTAGCCAGCAATCGTTTTGTAACGGACTGAAGCAATTTGTCGCCTTCGGCATGTCCCAGCGAATCGTTGATGTATTTGAAGCGGTCCAAATCCAAAAAGAGCACTGCAAGCGGTTTATTCTTCCGGCGAGCCAAGAAAATCGACTGTGCGATCCGGTCATTGAGTAGCAGACGATTCGGCAAATTCGTAACGAAATCGTGCTGCGCGGAGTGCGTCATTTTACGCGACATCTCCCGTGCCAAGCTCACATCATGGAAAACGATGACCGCTCCGATGACGCGGCCCACTCTGTCATGAATCGGTGCGGCTGAATCTTCAATAGCGGATTCAAGTCCATCGCGCCGAATGAGGACGCAATCTACAGTCAGGCCCACCGTCTTATTTTGCTCGACGGCCATCTCCATGGGGTCTCGCGCGGGCTGGCGCGTGGCACCGTGTATAATTTGAAAGACTTGGGCCAGGGGCTGGCCAATGGCTTCTGCGCGGCTCCAACCGGTCATGGTTTCAGCAACGAGATTGAGATAGGTGATATTGCCTGAAATATCCGTGCACAGGACGGCGTCACCAATCGAGTTGAGGGTCACCTGGGCGCGTTCTTTCTCTACGAACAATGCATCCTCGACGGCCTTGCGTTCAATCGCGTTGCGCAGGGCGCGCGGCAGTGAATAGCTATCAAGGCGGCCCGGCAGGAGATAATCCTGTGCACCGCGTCCTACTGCCTGTTTCGCAAGGGCCTCCTCAGCGCTTCCGCCGAGAATCAGAATCGGGACGTCGGGTGCAGCGGTGAACAGTTTGACGAATGTCTCGATGCCCTGGCTATCGGGCAGCGACAGCTCGAGCAAAGTAGCGGCAATCCCCTTTTTGCTTAGGCGCTCAACACCCTCAGAAAGTTGACGAACCCATTCCAGCTCGAACGAACCGCCACCGGTCTCCGATAGCGCCGCGCGAATTTCGTTGGCAACGGCCGGATCATTTTCAATCACCAGTATCTTCAGGGATGGGATAGGCGTGGTCATCGGCGCCTCTTCGCTCCAGAATAGTTTCGGGTTTTAACTCGAACCATTGTTGCAGTCTCCGATTACGGCGTTAACCGTCCAAGTGACTGATAGGCCTGGTGGACTGCAGCCTTTTGGGGGCGCGCTTCTCACGATACAGAGCACGGTCCGCCGCAGCCAACAGCTCATTGATGGTCTTACCATCTTGCGGGAATATAGCCGCCCCAGCACTAACGGAGATGAAGGGCTCCTCGCCGTCGTTTCTCAGTTGTTCGGAAATGCGTTGCGCCACATTTCGAGCTGCTTCGGATTCGGTTTCAGGGAGAACGAGCACGAATTCGTCGCCTCCATATCGCGCAGCAGTATCAATTTCGCGACAATGAATTCGGAGAATGTTCGCCACCCGGCAGAGCGCACGGCTTCCCACGAGATGGCCATGGGCATCATTGATCCTCTTCAGCCTGTCCAAATCAAGCAGCAACACCGCAAAGGATCGCCCGGTGCGTCCGTGCCTCTTGATTTCCGAGTCGAGGACGTCCAGAAGCCGCCGGTAGTTGGCAATCCCGCTGAGCGGATCGGTCACGGCGAGATGACGGATCTGTTCTTCGGCTCGTTTGCGCTCCGTGATGTCCACAATCGCGCTCATGACCAGAAGCTCGTCATCGGTTTCGATAGGATTGAGCCCGATCTCGACGGGAAACTCGCTGCCATCCTTGCGCACAGCATAGAGGTCTCGGCCCACGCCCATTGGTCTGGCTCGGGGCGAGGAAGAAAATTCCATTCGGTGCCCTGGGTGTCCACCCCGGAACCGCTCGGGGATAAGCACCTCAACAGATTGCCCGGTTAGTTCTTCCCGGTTGTAACCAAACATTTTGACTGTCTGAGAATTCACCAAGGCAATCCTGCCTCGTCGATCCACCATTACCATGGCGTTCGGAGCGGATTCGACAGCAATCCCGAACCTCTTCGCCATCTGCTGCACGCGTTCAACCGAGCGCTTGTGTTCCGTAACTTCAGAAGCGAAAACCAGACTCAATACGGCCATGATGCCCACAAAGGCTTGCAGCAACAACAGAGATGTATTTTGAGACTCTCTTGCAAATGGGCCAAACCCGTGCAAAGTGCCCCATGCGGCAATCGCCGCCAAGACGCAAATTGCCGTCGCCGTTTTTCGGCGGCCAAACCGGAACGCGGCCCAGATCAGAAATGGAATGCAAAGATATTCCAAAGGATAATTCTTTAACGCGGAGTGAAAACGGCTGCCGAATACAATCCAGGCGGTGAAAAATAGTCCCGTAAACAAGACCGCGAGCTCAATGGTCTGTCTGCGGGTCCAGTTCAGGCGGGGATTCTCCCTCCAGAGGAGTAGGAAGGGAGTGACGACTACCGCGCCCACGGCGTCCCCCATCCACCACGTGGACCAGATGGCCCCGTACATCGTCCAGTCAGCGAGTCCGCCCACGGCCAGAGTCGTGACGCCGACCGTTGCGCTTACTGTCGTGCTGACCATTCCTGCAAGAAACGCAAATTTGAAAATATCCTGCGCCCTCTCAAAGGCGTGCTGGCCCCCGGCAAAGCGCGTTACCAGGTAGCAGCCGACTACGCCTTCTAGGGTGTTTCCAGCGGCGATGCCGAGGGAAGTTGCGACGGAACCTGCGGTCGTCAAATTCACCAGGAATGCACCCGTAAAGATCACAGGCCAGACGCGGTACCCGAAAATTAGAAACGCAGAAAGTGCGATGCCGGTGCAAGGCCAGACCGCGGTCGCGCTCGCGTGGACGAAGGCGAGCTTTAGACCAAGTTTTCCAGCGACGAAATAGACTCCGCCCAGGGCGACCAGAACAAGAGCATCTTTTGGAGATCGCGGACGGATCATGTATGGCTCTCTGATTCGCAAAGGCCAAGCGCTGGGTGGGACTAAGACTGAAGTGCGCTCTGGCCGAGCTCGTTCTGGGAATCCAGAGCAGCATTCCCTCAAGCCGATTTTACGAGCGTTTCCGAGCGAGGACAAGCGGAAAAACGGCGGGTTACTATCTCAGTAACTCTAAGTTACAGGCATGGCCACCGCAAAGTCGCGAAGTGTTTACGAACGGGCGCACGCTGCGCCGAGCGATCCAAGTGGACGCATAACGAGTTACATGTCGAAGTGCCGCTCGCGCCCGCCACGTTCCGGGTGTATCGTCGGCAAGCCGGAAGTGCGCGCTGAGCAGCGCGTTGTTCAGGAGGGTTGAAGTCCCTCTGGCGCTCAAATGAGGGGCGCCATATCCAAGAAGTGGGGTTCGTAGCCTCGCTGGCCGGAGAAAGCGGAAGGTATGGAGAGGTCTAAACGGGCACGAAGGCGAAAGCTGGATACGGCCAAGACCGACCTAAAGCCACCGCTTGCTGTACTTCGGAGGGCAGGGTGTCCATCGCGAGATGGAATCCGAAGGGCATGAGGAGAAGTACCGGGCCGTAATCGATTGGGGAAACCCAGGATGAACCGGTCGGCCAAAGGTGGGGCAAGGTCGAGTCTGCACTTCTGAGACGAAGGCGCTCTCATTCACCCACCGCACCAAGGTGTTTGCGGACGGCACGGTACAGAAGAACAGCGCGTGACCTCAGGAGAACTGGCATTGTAAGGGTTCACCCCAGTAATCTGGTTCCAACTTGGTTCCAACGAAGGGCCGCTGAACCGGCGTTTTTTCGGTATAAGCGGTGCCGATTCAACGGTTTTGAAGTTTGTTAACAGCCGAATGCTCTACCGTTGAGCTACCGGGGAACGCGCAACGCGCTTATTTTCATTCTATTACAAGAAGCAGAATCCGTCATGACCTTTCGGTAGCCATCAGATTGCTCACACCCTTGGGCTACGCGGGAACACCCCCATTTTGTAGCAGTTGTGCGGCCTTTCTAAACGAGAGCTTGGGGACATGGGGGACAAGATTTAACGCGATCCACAGATATAATGTCAGCGATCGTCTGAATCGTAGTGCATCACCACTGTGTTGAATGACAACCGAGGCTCCGAGCAGTACCAGCAAACAAAATCCTCGATAGAGGCCCAGCCTTACACACTTGTCGAAAAAAAACGAGGGAGCTTCGAAAAGCTCCCCGCGGCCGGTTTTTTGATGCGTGTCGCTACCAGGAGAGCCTGAGCCCCAGTTCCAGCGTACGGCTGCCACCGTTGAAGATGAATTTGTTCAGGAACTGCGGCGAGGTTACGAAAATGTAGCTCGTGTTCAAGGGGTTCGTATTGGTGTTTTGGTCGATGGTGCCATTGTTGGTCGGCAAGCCGAGGCTGTAATTCTGGTGGTTAAAGGTGTCGAAGGTCTGGAAGCGGAACTGCAGCGATGCACGTTCGGTAAACTTCGTGGTCTTGAACAGCGACATGTTCCAGATGTTGAATCCAGGAGTGCTCACCGTGTTTCTCCCGGCGTTTGCCAAAGCGCCTAGCCCCGCCTGCACGAAGCGCGCGTTCGAGTTCACCGCGACATAGCCAACCACATTGCTTGAGGCGCATGCTGCGCTCGTCGCTGTGATAATCCGAGTGGCTCCGCCCGCGCCGTCATTGCAAACCTCTTGAACGGTTGTGCCGGTCAGGCCGACGCCCGCCGGGTTAATGATGGTCCGGTCGCCTGCGCCATCGCCGTTCGCGTTGGCGTCCACATTGGATAGTGGAGTCACTGGCTGACCGGATTGCGCCAGGTAGGTGCCACTCCACTCCCAGTTGTGCGCCAGCCCGCGCACGAATCGGTTTTCGGAGTGAACGTTCGGGAAATCGTAGACCCAGGTGATGGCAAACTTCTGCGGCAAATCCAAGGCGGAGCGGCCGCGTTCCGCGGCAAAGTTAAATCCATCTTGTGGTCGCCGGGGGTTCACGCGGCTGCTGAACAACTCGTTCGTAGAATTGTCGATATTCTTGGAGAACGTGTAATTCGTCCGGAAATACAACCCTTTCGCGAACCGGTGCATGAAGTCCACCGACCCCGCATGATAAATCCCTGTCCCTATCGGTGGGTTTTCGGTAAGATTCCCAAAAAAGCCCTCTGTCGCCAACGGCTGGAACATGCCGTTCGCTAGAAAGTTGACGAAATCTTGACGTGTGCTCGCGGGCGTCAGGACAGTCGCGGGAACCGCAGACGCATTTAGGTAGGTTGGCAGCGGTGCAATGCCGCCGCCTGGAACGTTGGGATCAAATGCCGAGGCTGAGTTCAATCGCATCTGCACCGGCAATTCGAGGCTTTGCGTTCCCACGTAGCGCACTTCGATGCTGCTATCTTTCAACAACTCGTGCTGAACGCCGAGCGACCACGTGATGACTTTAGGATCCACCATGTCCAGGATCAACGCCTGCGTGGCTGCCCTCGCATCCGCGGTCGTCGTGGGCGGCACGTTCACCTGAAGCAGGCCCCCGCCCGCGAGAAAGCCCGAGCCCGTAGCACACCAGGCCGGCGCACCCGGCAGTGCGCAAGTGAGAGTCGGGTTTTGTTCTGTCTGCAACTCCGGTGGCAAGCTGTTGATCGCGAAGTTGAGCGGAATTACGTCGTAGGCGATTTGGCCGCCTCCGCGGATGGACCATTTGCCGTGCCCCGTGGGATCCCACGCAAATCCCACGTGCGGGCCAAGATTATTGGTGTCGGGTTTTGGCTTGCGGAAGATCAAACCAACGGCCGGGTCGTTCGCGATCGCGTTCAGCACTTGTTTCCCTTCGTCGCGCGGCACACCGGACCATTCATAACGCAGTCCAAGATTCAACGTAAGACGCGGCATGACCTTCCAATCGTCCTGCACGAACCAGTAGACCGCGGGATTGTTGTTCGCCGAGCTTGCTGTTCCCGCGCCTCGCAGCGCTCCATTTCCTCCATCGGGCACGAAGTCATTGACAAGCGAGTTGAGCGACGCATAATCCCATTCTCCGCGCGCCCGCGGCAAAGAGGTTGTTTCCGTGATGTAGTTCCGCCCTTCGACTCCGACCTTGAATGTGTGCTTTCCCCGGATGTAGCTCACGTTCTCCACGGCCTGATAGACGTTCTGAACATACCGCGCCGGAGCGAGACTGAAGGGTCCGAGATTGCTCCCAAAGGGATCGATTTCCACGTTTGGAAAATTCGCAAACTGGCTGGGGTCGATAAGGTTTGGGCCGTTTAACCTGGAAAAGGACAGCCGAAAGTCGTTAATTACACGGCTGCTGATCGTCCAGGCGTCTGTGAGAATGTACTTCCGGGCGTCATCCGTCTGCGTGCCGGTAAACTGGCTCTGCGGCTGAATAGGGTTCACCTGTGGCAAGCGCTGCCGGTCATAAAGAACGCGCGCGCGGACCTGGTGCTTCCCCAGATTCAAATCGCCGTTGATTGTAAAATCGTGTTCTCGGGCCCAGCTTGGGGCAACTCCAGCGAACGTGCCGATGGGGATGTTCTGTGTAGCTCCACCATTCAGGCTCACAGGCACCGTGCCTTTGTCGTTCACTGGAGCTATGGGGAACTGATTCAGAACGGCCACAACCGCCGAGTCAGGGTTGAGTGCCATCAACTGTGACATCCCGGTCGCCGTTGGCGTGATCACTGTCGCGCCCTGCGCGCCCAGACCCTCGTTCTGGAATTCATAGGCTCCGTAAATGAAAAACTTGTCCTTTCGAATCGGGCCACCCGCGCTTGCGCCAAAACGATTGTAATCAAACCGATTTTTCACATCGGCGGGCGGAGTTGTCAGGCTGGCGGCAGCGGCTATTTCCTGGTTTGTTGCCGCGTTGATATCCCGGTTGCGGTTGAATGCCCAACCAGCGCCATGCCAATTATTTGTGCCGGACTTGGTAACGATGTTGAACTGCCCCCCGGCCGAATGACCGTACTCCGCGCTGAATTGATTGGTGATAAGCGTGAATTCCGCCACTGATTCCTGAATGACTGGTTGCGTGGGACCGTTCGTGTCCACCTTGTTGTCGTCCACGCCGTCAATCGAGAATCCGTTGAAGCGCGGACGCGTTCCGCCAATCGAGCCGCCAGAGCCGAGCACGCCACCTTCTTGGGTCGTCGTTCCCGGAGCGAAAACAGCAAACTCCTTGACGTCGCCGCCCAGCGTATTTAGGGGAAGATCGTGAACTGCTTGGTCACTGAACGTTGCCCCAAGTTCCGAGGTCTCCGTTTTCACCAATTCGGCCCCAGCCGTAACCTCGACGACGGCCGTGGCGTCCCCAACTTCCAGCGTTGCGGCAACTTCAGCCACCTGGTTCGATTCCACGTGCACACCCTTGTTCACTGCCTTCTTAAACCCGGACTTTTCCGCGGTTACGGTGTACGAACCAACGAGCAGATTTGGAAAAACATAGGTTCCGACACTTGAGGCTGTCGCTGTTGTCGAAACGCCAGTGGCCTCGTTGGTGACAGTAACCTTGGCATCGAGGATCCCTGCGCCGGTCGAATCAGAAACCGTAATACGCAAAGTCCCATCAAGCCTTTGTGCGTTCGCGAAACCAGGCAGGATCAGCATTGCGACGACAAAAGCGAGAAGCACTATCCAAACGCGACCTGGCTTCTCGCGTCTCGCGGCAACCTTGCTCACTGCGGATCGGAAGACCCCCATACTCAAAGTTCTTTCACAATTCATTTTGCTGCCCTCCATTCGACGGAACCATCTCAACGTTTTGAGTGAACAACCCCTACGACCTGTAGCTCTGTGCGCGGAATCCTTTGAAGCAAACCGTTTCCAGACAGCAGATTCCGGTTGAGCTTTGCGTTGCGATTGCAGGTTGCGCGCCAATGTGCCGCGCTACTAAGGTCGCGTTGTTTCTATGACTTACGGGTCACATCGGGAAGGGGAAAAATCTAAAGTTCGATACTTCTGGAGACTTATCGAATTTAGATTCAGATTCAGGTATGCAGAGAACACCCGCGCTTTGTTGCCAGCGAAGTCTCTGTCGCCCAAGTTTTCAGTTTCAATTTCCGGAGGTGCAGCGGCGGACTTCGTCGCTCATTTTTCCGGCAGGCATCAGCGCGACCATTTTCTGGTCTGCCCACCACGACCACAGAGGATGCTCAAACGTGGCTGGCCGGTTGTGCTCCGCAGGTCTTTGAGAAAATCCGTCATCTTGTCTCGCCCAAAATGCCCTTCGCTAACCTACCCGACACACTCAAATCACGGTGTGGTGATGAACTCATCGCAGAGAAAATGAAGGAGTGCGTGTGGTTTCGGCCCGAAGCTGTTGCTCAGATTGAATTCTTAGAAGTAGACGGCGGGAGACCGGCTGAGGCATTCAAAGTTCGTTGGGTTGCGGGATGATAAGAATCCTCGTGAGATTGCTAAGGAAGGGAAATGAAAAAGAGCCTGATGATAGGTCTTTTCACAATCTGTTTCTAGTCCACGGTAGCACCATTCACAAGATCAGTGCACACGCTGCTACTCTCCGACAAAACTTTCGGTACCAACCCAGAAGCGAGCAAGGGACTTCAAGTTGTTCTTGTAAGTGCGGGACACGGTGTACTCCTTACCCCCCCTTGATTCGGAGCACGTATTCTCCGGTGCTCCAAGGCTCAATTTCTTCAACGAAGGAGCTATTCACCAGCACCGAGCGATGAATCCTGATGAATCCGTACGGCTTGAGCTTCTCCGCGATCGCCGAGATAGACTCGCGAAGGAGATACGACCCCGACTGTCGCTGCAACAGCACGTAGTTGCCTTGCGCCTCGACAATCAGCACGTCCTTGGGATCGACGAATAGTATTCTTCCCTTGGTCTTAATGGCGATTTTTGCGGACTTCGATATCAGAGCCTCTAATTGAGTCAAGACTCTTATCAATCGAGAGACACGCTCGCCCTCGGTTCTGCGAATTGCCACGTCAAGGGCCTCGTTGATCCGGCCGGTTGAAAAAGGCTTCAGAACATAGTCCACTGCATGCTTTTCAAAAGCCGCAACAGCGTGCTCGTGATGCGCCGTCACAAACACAATCGAGGGGATTGCTGTGTTCCTTCTATTCAAGCGTTCGGCAAGCTCGATGCCCGACAACTCGGGCATCTGAATATCAAGCAGGAGAACGTCATAGGGCTTCTTCTCCAGCATTTCGAATGCTTCGATAGCATCTTTGGCCGAGTCACAGCCTTCGATGTCGTTCCTCGCACGCAGTGCGTTGGCCAGTGCGCTCCGTGAAAGCGGTTCGTCGTCTACTATCAATACGCGCATCAATTCCGCCCATCGCCGATTTGAGCGTGAGGTCCCGGCGCCTTCTCAGCCTGGCTCTGTGAGCGAATTGCGGGCAAAACAAGGGTCGCGACGGCTGAGCCAACACTATCGGGGTGAAAAGAGAAACTCGCCTCGTCGGAGTAAAGATGTTTCAATCGCGCTCTGGTATTCAGCAGACCCAGACCTATCCCTTCCTGCTGCTTTGCCCCAACGCAATTGCAAATGCGAACTTCCAAAACGTCTCCTTCTCGCCGCGACGAGATTTCGATCCAACCCCCTTCGCGGCGGCAGGCAACCCCATGAACGACTGCATTCTCTACTAAAGGCTGCATGATGAGCTGGGGTACAAGCATCTCACGAGTCTCGGGTTGTATGTTCCAACGCAGCTCAAGCCGGTCTTCCAAACGTATTTTTTCGAGCCCAAGGTAGTCTTCGACAAACTTCAACTCTTCCTCAAGAGTGACCAGATCGACGCTGTCGTGCCGGAGGGCCGTGCGTAGCAGATTGGAGAGCTTAAGCACCATTGCTTTGGCCCGGCGATTGTCCGTATCCGTCAAAGTCGAGATTCCCTGCAGGGTATTGAACAGAAAATGCGGGTGGAGCTGACTCTTCAGCGCCTGGAGTTCGCTTGCGGCGAGGGCTTGCTGGAGCTCCGCACGCTCAAGCTCCTGGTCTCGAACCCGCGTGAAATACCCATAAGCATGTGCGCCAACAACAGTTACGAAGTAATCCCAAGTGCGGAATGCGAAAGAATGAGCATTGCTGAGCAAGCCGTGCAGTGAGCGCGCGGTGAATTGTTGTGTCTCAGGGTCCCAATCGGGCAGCAATAACCATCGGAGGCATACCGACACAATCACGTAGGAAACAGCTCCAAGAACGTACGCAACCACGCGTCGGAGCCCAGCTTCCTTCGAGACCGGATACCGTCGAACGATCCAGAAAATCGGTGGGGTCAGAAGGGCTGCTTCCAAAAACCAGGCGCACTCCGCAAGCAGTAGATCCCAGTAGGACGTGTGTAGGCCTCGCTCCAATACACGGAGCTTGTCCTGCCACGCAAGCACTGGCGCAAACGCCAGCCACACCGAAGACGCCCAGAGATAGGCAATCGCGATTGCCGAGAGTCTTTGCCGGCCGGGCATCATGGATTGCATCTTATCCGGAATCATTAGCACGGTATATACGAGAGGTCTGATTCCACGAGATACAGGGACGAGCACACACAAATCAGGCGTGGACAACGCAAATTCTGGCGCGGAATTGATGGCACTTTCACGATCGTTCACCCCAAACTTAGCGATTACAAGCGGAACGCGCGCAAAAGCACTGCTCATTTGCGGATCAACCGTTTGCTTGACGGAGAGTGGGCATTTGACATCGCGATTATCGGAAACGAGTCTACAAAATCTTGGAGTTGGCACTGAGGGGCTTCCATTTGGTTTGTCTCAACAAATTGGTGTGACGAAATGACGCGCGGGAGAAGCAGCCCGCGAAGAATGCGATACGAGGTGAATCAAATTAACTACGCAAACTCATAAATCACCGAAACCGACTTCAGGTAAATCGTTAGAAAATAAGGACACCAATTAATCGTCGCCACGGTATCCAACGTGCATCCTCCACAGCGCTAAAGGGCGGTTCCGGCAAAGCAATCTCGGCTGCCGGAATCTCTCCTTGGAGGCTTTTCCCCGGGGAAGCCTTTGCAAGAAGCTCTTAGGGAAGGATCCGATTCGTGGATGCATCAAATCTGTTCGCGCGAGCTCGCATCGGGTGGCTGTCCGCAGATTCGAGTAACAGCAAAGCTGCCTGCCGCAGCCCAATTATTCCGACGGGAGAACCGCAAGGAGACGCTAGTCCTGAACAAGGGCCCCTTTCGTCCGGGCGGTATATTTCCTTTGGGCCATTCCGCGTCGATCAACGAAGGCAGGAACTAACCCGGGACGGGACCCGTATCAAGTTGCAAGGCAAAGTCTATCAGGCACTACTCACGCTGCTAGAAAGGCCCGGCGAAATCATAACCCGAGAAGATTTGCGGGTGCGCCTGTGGCCGGACGACACGCACGTCAACTACGACGCCAACGTAAACACTACCGTCAACAAACTGCGGGGGGCGCTCGGCGATTCTTCTGACAATCCCGTGTATATCGAGACGATTCCCAAAAAAGGCTACTGCCTCCTGGTGCGGCCAGAACCCTCCAACGCGCCGGGGGATTCGCAGTCCTTCGAAAGGGAAAGGCCCGCGGAAGAGGCAGAAGCCGCCTCTCCGATCATCGTGGTCCCCGGATTTTCCAGGTTTCACCGCCTCTGGATCATTCTCGGCGTTATCGGCCTGATTCTCGCGGGAATGCTTCTGGGCGCCATAATCATGCGCGTGTGGATTAGCCACCCACCGAGTGGCACCCGTGTAGTCGGTATTTTTGAGTCGCATCGCGGTCGAGGTGCTTCATGTTTCTTCACTGCACTGTCCGTGAATCATTTTCCCTCGGCCAGAGGCGTTGTGTTCTCTGCGACGGCGTAAGGTCGCGATATGACCACCGCCGTATATCCATGTGTTCAAAACTGAATTACGTCGATTGGCCCCTCCTCTTCGTAGGACTGGGGCTTTGCTATCGGTAAAAAAGCGGGGCGACGCTAGAGTAGAGAACGTGTTGAGTTCTGGAGGAAGCGATGAGCCGAAAACGAATCACCACGGTTGGTTGCCTATTTTTCGCATTCGCTGCTGCTTTTGTACGGCCATTGCCGATGCAAGCGCAAGATAGCAAATCGTCGCATTCCGCGATGGCGCCACTCGAGCAATACCTTATGGACCGCGATTCTGAGATCGCGTTGGCGCGAAGCGCGGCTCCGGAAGCTATATCCCGCGACGCCAAGATTCTTGTTCTAGGACGGCATGGCTATGAAACCGCTTTCGAAGGGAGGAACGGTTTCGTGTGTGTCGTAGAACGAGCGTGGATGTCGCCGTTGCAGACCAGCGGTGCTATTGACAGCTCGGGGTTCTGGAGTCCAAAAATTCGAGGGCCGCTTTGTTTCAACCCTCACGCTGTGCGCTCCATCCTGCCTATTACTTACAGAAGGACAGAGCTTGTGTTGGAAGGAAAGTCCAAAGCTCAAATCATAGAGTGGACGAAAGAAGCGTACGCTAAGAAGGAACTACCAGCTTTAGAACCCGGCGCGATGTCCTACATGATGTCGAAGGAAGCGTGTCTCAGTGATGGCGGCGGCAACCTGGCGCACTTGATGTTCTACGTCCCACTCATGGACCGTGCGGATTGGGGCGCAGATGTGCCCAACTCCCCAGTCATCCTCGGACAGAAGGGCCCTCCAGAACCATTCAGCTTGTTTATTGTTCCCGTGGGCAAGTGGTCGGATGGGACGCCTGCCCCACTGCCAAGATGAAGACAACGGCGAAGGAGTTCTGCCGGCTGAGGAGTACTGCCCATTATCAAAGCGTTTGTTGAGTCCGAGCATTCTTCACGGAGGTTATCTGATTCTGAAGCCGAAAGTCTTTGGTTTCCAGGCGGCACACATTCACTGGTTTTGCATTGGGGGTTCTCCATGAGCGCCGCGATTTCTACCTGCGCCTTGCGTTTGCGGCTGTTCCTCTTCATACCTTGGCTTGCAGCCGCATTCTTGGCTTGCCCCGGTTTTTCAGGTAACGCACAGCAGCCCGCTTCTAATAGTGTCGAAGGGCAGCGCGAGGCAATGCACAAGCTTTCGTTTCTTACCGGTCGCTGGTCGGGGCCTGCCACTATCCGTCGTGGACTAGGCGAAGCGCTTCATCTCACCCAGGCCGAAGATGTGGAATTCAAGCTCGACGGCCTTGTCCTGCTCATCGAGGGCAAGAGCAGCAGTGCGGAAGGCAAAGTGATGTTCAGCGCTCTCGCCACAATTTCCTATGACGATTCCTCCCATACCTATCGGTTCCGCGCGTACAACGATGGTCATTATGTGGACACTGAACTTTCGGTGCCGCCCAACGGCTTTTCGTGAAGTCTTACGACTGGGGCCTGCACATGTTGTGAACAGCAAGCACCTGACCGAGAAAGGCGAGTGGGACGAAGTCACAGAAGTGACGGTTGGCAGCAATCCTGGGAATCGCACCGTGAAGATGTTACTGCGACGTTTGCCGTAGGCGAACGATCGCCGGTCAGCAAATCTTCCGAACGGAACGGGAGCACCGGGCATGTGGCCCGTTCAAGAGGAGGGATAAATGGGCCGAATCGGCGAGTCTTTCTTCGGAGTTCTGCGAATATCACCTAAGTGTGGTCGGAGCCTGGCTGCCAGCGAATCTCCTGCAGTCGGTCGGTAACGACCCTTGTTGTCACGCATGACATGCACCTGCGTCTTGGCACCGGACCAGTGAGAAGCTGTCGGTTCACAGTCGCTCCAAAACTGATTTCTCGCGCAAGACGTTCTACGGGGGTGGCATGCTCGCTGCTGCGAGGATGTATTGCCCTGTCCCGGTGCGAACAGAGAACAAAACTTCTGGAGGATCCTCCCGCCAAGTGCCCCAGCGTCGACCGCCTGAGCCGGCACGGGTAACCGGAAAAGCTGAATTGTCCGCAGACTTATCCCGTTTGCGGCTTAACCGACGCGCCCGTCCCAGGACCACTTTGGGATGTGCAAGCCGTCTGGCACATCCTCTGCCGAGTGGTGGTAACGAGACATCGTGGTCGTGGTAGCCCACGCGAAGTAATCGTGCAGCACGCGCCGGAGCCGCTCGTCGCGGACGAGGCCGACATCTTCCAAAGCCTGATCGAAACAAGCGATCGCCCGCTGGTCCATCTCCTCGTGCAGCCCGTTGCCGCTGTGAATCCGCACGACAGAGGTCTCGTCACCGTACTGGTCAGAGTACGTCGTTGGCCCACCGAGAGCCTCCCCCCAGTACGCGGCAAGGCGCTCAGTGTGCTGCGCGTG
>Ga0137384_10001965_pt1 | contig 16282 bp, 19 predicted proteins | sample SagtaG_2_FD_104922 | JGI IMG/M metagenome (GOLD analysis project Ga0137384, IMG submission 104922) | Vadose zone soil microbial communities from Sagehorn Ranch, Mendocino, California, USA - Sage2_R_60_16 metaG | ecosystem: Environmental > Terrestrial > Soil > Vadose zone | place: USA... | reverse complement strand
CGTCGGTATCCCACAACGTCGGCGAGTTGCCCGGGGAGGAGTGCTTTCTGAGGAATCGTAGCCGCACGGCCTATCTCCGTTCGGGAGTTGTCAGCTGTCAGCTGTTGCCCGTCTGCATGCGCAGATCCGGGCAAGCCCCGAAACTCACCTAGGCCGGAGCCGCGCGCTGCACAGCGGGGGCACGCCAGCGGCGACGGCGGCTCACTGAGGTTGGCTGCCGGACGCGGCGTTGAGGTTCGCGGGCCGCCGGCATCGGTAGGCGTGAACGGGCATTACCCGCCCGCTTCGGCCCTCTTCATCAGGGAGCTTGGATATGGATGCTCAGCAACTGTCGGGAACGAGCGCCCTGCTCACCGGCGCCAGCCGGGGCTTCGGCCGCGGCAACAGCCAGCAGCCAGGCGCTTGTGTTGCAAAGCAGGCTGCTGCCAGTTCCCTGGGTGCCCTGGCTGGCCGGGGGAATAAGGTCCTGCAGCGGGATCCCTCCCAGGCACCGGGATCAGGCCGTCGGGTGGCTCGGGTTTCCGGTCCGGCAGGCGATGCTGGCGGGGTGCGCGGGTGTCTGGCCGCGGGTGAGGGCGAGGCCGACGCCGGCGAGGATGAGAGCGAAGCCGAGGAGCTGCCCGGGGGGTGGCCATTGGTGGCGGGCGAGGTAGACGTAGACGTAGCCCGATACGGTCTCGACGTTGATCAGCAGTCCGGCGGTGGTGGTCGGCAGCCGGGCGGAGGCGGTGTTCCACAGCCAGGTCCCGCCCCAGGAGACAGCGACGCCGAGCAGGGCAATGCCAGCGAGGAACATTGCGGCGTCGCGCCGGCTGACGGCTGACCAGCTCGTATGGCCCAGGAAGGTGACCGGCAGGAGCGCGGCGAAGGTGACGACGAGCGTGGCGAGGCCCACAACGCTGGACCACGAGCCCGCCGCGATTCCAGGCCGGGCCCCGAGGAACCTGGCGTTGGCCAGGGCGTACCAGGTCCACAGCGCCACGGCGGCGACGGCAGCGGCGAGGCCGATGAGCCTGGCGCCGAGTGGCGCGGCCACTGAGGGGTGCGTTCCGGTGAACTCGACGGCGTTGATGAGCGCCAGCCCGGCCAGGCTCAGGGCCACAGGCAGGACCAGGCGCCGCCACGGCAGGGCCGGGGCGTGCCAGTTGCTGACCACAGCGACGACGACCGGGATGGATCCGATGATCGTGTCCGTGATCGGAGCGCCGATCTTCTGGATGCCGATGACGAGCAGCAGGTAATAGCCGACGTTGCCGGTGACCGCGAAGGCCAGCGCGGCTCGCCAGTGCTGGCGGGTGAGGCGCCATGCCGCCCGGCCCTCATACACGAGCAGCGCCAGCGACAGAATCCCGTAGGCGAGGTAGCGCCCGGCGGTGACTGCGACCGCGCTCCAGCCGGGAAGCAGCACCGGGACCAGGAAGGCAAGCCCCCACACCAGGCCGGCTCCGGTACCCGCCAGCAGGCCGGGCGTGAGTCGCGGTGGACGGGGCATGATCGCCTTCTCATGGGTGGACTGCACCGTTACCTTCACTGTAACATTATGTGCGTGAGCTACGCACATAATCGCGGAATGAATCTTCTTGGAGCGGCGGTCCTCGCGCTCAGCGACGACATGAACGTCGCGACGGCTCGTGCCGCAGGGCAGGGAGGTCAGGCACCTGCCGCGCTCGTGGAGCTCGCCGAGCACCCGGGACTCACCGTGGACGGCCTGCGCCGCCGTCTGAAGCTGACCCATCCCGCGGTCGTCCGCCTGCTCGACCGGCTCGACGAGCGTGGCCTTGCCCGCCGCCGCCGCGGCGGCGCAGACGCCCGCGCCACCTCGATCACGCTGACCGAACAGGGGCAAGCAGTAGCGGCCGCGGTCACCGCATCCCGCGGTGCCGTGCTCGAGAAGGCAATGCTCACCATGACCGACGACCAGCAGCGCCACCTCGAGCAGCTGCTCGAGACACTCCTTGCCGCCTGGCCCAGGGCCCTTGACCACAGTTGCCAGATGTGCCGCCTGTGCGACCTCTCCGCGTGCCCCGCCGACCGATGCCCCGTCGAACAGCGCTACCGGCACTTCGGTGGGGATGACAGCCACTCGCCGTAGCAGATCGCCGCGACTGCGCAGCTTCCTGCGAAAGGGCCAGCGCCGTGTTGTGGGTGCCGAAAACTATGCCGCCAGGCGATATTCATGGATCACGCCTCCGGCGCGGTCTCGCCGCCGAATGCGGAAAGAGTCCAGGTTGGCGACGCCGTCTGACAGCGAGCGGAGTGGCGCGGCCTGGTTCAGGGCGCGGTGTGGCCGGTGCGTGTTGTAGAAGTCCTCGTACTCGCGCAGGACGATCATCAGGTGGCGCTGGTTCCAGATCAAGGTCCGGTCCAGCAGCTCGCGCCGGCAGCTGCCGATCCAGCGTTCCATGATCGTGCCGGAAGCGACGACCAGCCGCATCGCCGCCAGGCGCTCTGCTGGCACCGTCCCCGCAAGCAGCGCCAGCCACGCCCGGTCCGGCCATGTCAGACGCGAATGAGCGCGAGGCTGCTGGCGCTGGGCCACAGCGAGCTGATGGCGCAGCATGAGGATCTCGGCGTCCTTCCACCAGTCCTCCCGCCGCGACAACCCCAGCAGCGACACGGCACGAGTCGCAATCAAGAAAATCAGCTTCAACCCCACAAGCCGAAGATCGTCCCACGACCCAGCAGACGGCGCGCCGAGCAGCCAACGGTCAGCGGAGCATCCGGCCAGCTGGCACAGGTTTTCGGCACCCACAGGAACACGCGACCGGCGCGGCCCGTCCGTGGCCGTCCGTGGAAAGCCGACGGTGCACACCGACCGTCCTGCCAACACCGACGCCCGTCCGCTATATGTCCGTGGACACCGCGACACAGCGGCCCGCAGCGCCACAAGGTGACACATGACGGGACAGAGAAGAAACGGCCCGCATAGCCGGGAATTCCCAGCCAGGGGGCCGTTTTCGCAGGTGGTGGCAGGTGTTGGGTTCGAACCAACGTAGGCTGAGCCGACGGTTTTACAGACCGAACCAGCGTCCCACTCCACATAGCCCTTGACCTGCACAAACGCTGCCATGCGGTGTTCGCTGCGGCGGCGCTGTCCGCCATATGTCCGTGCGCGCGGGCTCCTTCGCGCCCGGTCGCACGGACAGCCACGGACACCGTCCGCGCAACCGGCTGACCTGGCCAGACCTCCTGGCAGACCCTTCTCCTGCCACGGCTGCACGCGAGTCCACGGTCACCTGCCGACACGCCGAAGGCTCCTCGCGGCACAATGCCGCAGCCATCAGCCCGCCGCAGACGGTCTAGTCAAGGTCTGTCAGCATCCGGTTTCACGCCGGCCAGGCTCTCCACATTGCCCTCGTCGCTGTCCGCCGTGTTAGGAAGAGTGCCGCAACCATTGGTTAGGTGATCCGCACTCGTGCTGCTTCCCGCCCGCCCCGCCACACCCGTTGGCTGTACTCCCATCCGCGATAACTGTTGGCCGGACGCGGCCCCGTCCCACACGATGGACGACATGTCCCGCTACGCCAGACGGCCCCGCTACGCCTCGAGCTCGTCACGCGCGACGCTGAGCGCCAGTTCCACGAAGCTGCGCACGGCTGGGCGCTCGTCGCCCGCTCGCCAGGCCACGCACAACGACGTGACCGGCACGTTCTTGGCGGGCAGGAAGACCAGGCCCGGCCGTGCGTTGTATTCCTCCGACGAGGCGGGGCACAGGCTGATGCCATGTCCGGCCGCGAGGTGCTCGCGCCACTCGTCGATCGTCCGGGCCTCCGCGCCAATGAACGGCACGTCCCCGCCCGGGCGCGGGCTGACCAGCCAGTCGTCCCGCCAGCGGGCCGGTGCGCAGCCGTCGGCCGCCAGCGCCGCCGCCACCCACGGCATCCCGGCCACGTCCGCCAGCTCCAGCACGTCCCGGCTGGCCAGCGGATGACCCTCGGGCAGCACGAACACCCGTGCCTCCTCCTCCACCACCGCCAGCTTGATCCCCGGGGCGTCCACCGGCGGCCGGATCAGGGCCACGTCGGTTCGGTGGTCGAGCAGGCCTGCCGCGGGCGCGGACAGGTCGAAGGTGACAAGCTCCAGCTCCACCGCCGGGTACGCGCCGGCGAAGGCAGTCAGCAGCCTTGTCCGCGTCTTCCCGGCGGCGGCCACACTCGACCCGACGGCCAGCCTGCCGGCCACCGCGCGGGACGCGTTGACCGCCGCTGCCACTCCGCGTTCCAGGCCGGCCAGCGTCGACCGGGCGGCGTCCAGGAATGCCGTGCCGGCCGGGGTCAGCAGCACGCCCCGGCTGGTCCGCCGCAGCAGCTGTGTGCCGACCGCAGCTTCGAGCTGCCGGATCTGGGTGGACAGGACCTGCTGGGCGACGTGCACGCGGTGCGCGGCGGCGGTAAAGCTCGCCTCCTCGGCGACCGCGACGAAGTACCGCAGATGCCGCAGTTCGATGTTCATCCAGAGCGCAACCCCTACCGCCGCGCGAGCACAGGAACCGTGGCCACTATAGCCTCCAGGGAGGCCTGACAGGACACGAGCGAAGACCAAGCCGGGGGTCGGCTCGCCCAGGTGATTGCCACGCGCGGCGGGCTGGCCCCGCCAGAGGCCCCGTTCGTGATCGAGCATCGCGAGGCCCTGTACTACATGCTGTGCGAGGCCGCCGAACTCGAGCACGGCATCATGTGCCAGTACCTGTACGCCGCGTTCTCGCTGAAGCAGTCCGAAGACGAGGGCCTGAGCCCCGAAGAAGCGCAAGCGGTCCGAAGCTGGCGCAAGCGCATCAGCCACGTGGCCACGCAGGAGATGCTGCACCTGTCCCTGGTGCAGAACCTGCTGTCCGCCATCGGCGGTGCCCCGCACCTGTCCAGGCCGAACTTCCCTCATCCCGCCACCCACTACCCAGCCGGCGTGCACCTGGCCCTGCTGCCGTTCGGCGAGGCCGCGCTCCAGCACTTCATGTTCCTGGAGCGCCCGGAGGGCATGGACCTGGACGACGCGGAGGGGCTGGCCGCCTTCGGCCGCGCGGCCCCGGCCATGCAGCACGGCGAGATCGTCCCCCGCAGCCAGGACTTCAAGACTGTCGGGCACCTGTACCGGTCGATCGAGGCCGGGATCGCGCACCTGGCCGGCAAGCTCGGCGAGCGGCGGCTGTTCGTCGGCCCGCCGCGGGCCCAGGCCACCCAGCAGTACTTCGGCTGGCCCGAACTGGTCGCGGTGACCGACGCCGCGTCGGCGCAAAAAGCCATCGACGAGATCCTCGAGCAGGGCGAGGGCCCGCGCGGGCACTGGAAGGACGCTCACTTCGGCCAGTTCGTCGCGATCCTGGACGAGTACACCCAGCTCCGCGAGGCCAACCCGGCCTTCAACCCGGCCCGTCCGGTGGTCACGGTCAACGTCAGGCCCGCCGGGCGCGACACCGGGGTCCCGCTGGTCGCAGACCCGCTGTCCAGGCAGGTCATGGACCTGTTCAACGTCACGTACGAGGCCCTGCTGCTCATGCTGCAGCGCTTCTTCGCCCACACCGAGGAGACCGACGCCCAGCTCAAGGCGCTGGCCGACGCCTCCGTCAACCTGATGTTCCAGGCCATCAAGCCGCTCGGCGACCTGGTCACCACGCTCCCGGCCGGCCCGGACTACCCGGCCCGGACTGCCGGCCCCAGCTTCGAGCTGTTCTACGAGTCCGACACCGTGCTCCCGCACCGCGAAGCCGCCTGGATCCTGCTCACCGAGCGCCTCCGCCAGGCCGCCGAGTTCTGCGAGCCCGACGGCCCGTGCGCCCCCGCCGTCGCCGACGGCCTAGCCGCGGTCCGGTCCAGCCTGAACGAGATCGCCCGGTCCCTCGAGGCGCACCTGCCGCCCCGGGACGTCCCGCCCGAAACCCCGGTGCCGGCTGAGACCGTAGCCGGCCTGCTGGCCCGCGCCGCAGATTTTTACCGAACGGGCCAGCCTTTCACCGGCCACGCCAACGACCTGCTCTCCGGCCTGGGCGACCTGATCCGCTCGACCTACCCGGTCGTGCCGGCCCGTCAGGGCGACGCCCGGACGGTGGCGCGCCTGGTCAACAGCGTGCTGCGCCCGCTGGCCGAGGCCCTGCCCGCCCCCGAGACCTCACCGGCCCCTGACGTCCCACCGGCACCCGATGCCCCCGGTTCCCTGTGGGACGCGGCCCTGCTCGCCACCCGGCTGCGTGCCCGGTTCGGCCCGTCCGCACCGCCCGGCCTGCTCGAGGCGGCCGCGGCCCTGCAGGACCTGGCCGTCACCGAGGGCCCAGCCAGCGAACGGGCCAGCCGGCTCGCCGCCCTGGCCGACCTGCAGGGCGCCCTGCCGCCGGGCATCGTGACCGCCAAGAACGGTCCCTACCTGGTCACCAACGTGGCGGCGGTGCGCACCCCGCTCGGCGAGCGGCTCACCGTGCCGCCGCAGCTCGCGCTGTGCCGGTGCGGCGCCTCGGCGATGAAGCCGTTCTGCGACGGGTCGCACGCGACCAGCGGGTTCACCGACGCCAAGGACCCCAAGCGGGTGCCCGACCAGCGCGACACCTACCCGGGGGAGCAGGTCACGATCTTCGACAACCGGGGCATCTGCCAGCACTCGGGCCTGTGCTCCGACCGGCTGGCCACGGCGTTCCGGACCAAGACCGAACCCTTCGTCGCGCCTAGCGGCGGGCGGATGGACGAGCTCGTCCGGGCCGTCCGCGACTGTCCGTCCGGCGCGCTGAGCCTGGCCTTCGACGGGGTGGAGGCCCGTGACCTGGCCGACTGGCACGGCACCCGGGAGCAGGCCATCGAGATCACCCAGGATGGCCCGTACCGGGTGACCGGCGGCCTCCCGCTGGCCGACTCCGCCGGGACCGACGTGCCCCGGGCCGCGGGCTCGTCCCCCGAGCACTACGCCCTGTGCCGCTGCGGTCACTCGCAGAACAAGCCGTTCTGCAGCGGCATGCACTGGTACGTCGAGTTCCGCGACCCGGTGCGCCCGCCCGGCGCCGAACCGACCCTGTTCGAGTGGGCCGGCGGGCTCCCCGCGCTGACCCGGCTGACCCGCCAGCTCTACGAGAAGCACGTGCCCGCCGACGACCTGCTCGCCCCGGTGTTCGCGGCCATGCCGCCCGGGCTCCCGCAGCGCGAGGCGGCCGTGTTCGCCGCGGCGTTCGGTGGGCCCCCGGTAGGCGACAGAGCCGGTGACCCGGCCGGTGACGGGGCCACCGGCCGGCCGGCCCTCACCGAGGAGCAGCGCGCCCGCTGGGTCGCGCTGGCCCTGCGGGCCGCCGACGAGACCATGCTGCCCGCCGACCCGCAGTTCCGCGGAGCGCTCACGTCCTTCCTGGAGTGGACCTCGCGGGTCACCGGCACATCCCCGCCCGCGTGGGACTGGGGTCCCGCCGGACCCCCCGACGAGACGCCCGCCAGCAACAGTGCCACCGACACCATCGATGAGGTCACCTTGCCCGGACCCGACGTAACGGTGAGCTTTGAGACACACGTCAAGCCGCTGTTCCGCGAGCACGACCGGCAGTCGATGTCGTTCGCGTTCGACCTGTGGTCGCATGACGACGTGCAGGCGCACGCCGCCGACATCCTCGAGCGCCTGGCCAGCGGCACCATGCCCTGCGACGGCGCCTGGCCGCCCGAGAAGGTGCAGGTGTTCCGGCGCTGGACCGAGTCCGGCTTCCAGCCGTAAGCGAGGACCGGACGCGTGCAATTCCTGGTCATCTGCCGTCCCGCCGCAGGCGGGGACCCCGATGAGTTCTCCCGGCTCGTCCCGTTCGAGACCGAGGCGATGCGCGAGCAGAAGGCGCGCGGCACCCTGACCGGCGCGTGGAGTCCCGGTCACCCCGGAGCCGTGCTCATGCTTGAGGTCGCCGACGCGGAAGCGGCGGGCCAGGTCCTGGCAGGCTTCCCGCTGGTCGAGGCGGGCCTGATCACGACCGAGGTCATCCCGTTGCACCCTGTTGATCTGGGCTGAGTCACAGCCGTTTCGTAGTCCTCGCCCATGAACTCCTTGACGCTGCCGAGCGTGTCGAACCGCATCAGGGTCATGAACTCGACGTCATGATCGCGCTCGCGCCGCAGGAGATCGATGGAGCGGAACCCCGCGATGCCCCTCGCTTCGATGCCGGGGATCACCTGGCCCCGCACGATGCGCTCGTATGCGTCGGCGTTGTCCTTCGTTGTCCGGCCTCACCATAGGCGGCAGATCATCATCCAGGTCCGGCCTCGTGATCAGATAGCCCAGTTAATGGGGTAGTTGACGATGGGGATGAAGGTGACCCCCGCTGCTTCTGCGTCGTTGCGGGCATCGGCGATCATCTCCTTGAGCCGGCTCATCTGCTGGGCCTGCTCCTCGGACTTCCAGATGCTGACATGGACGATCGATCCGCTGGGTGAGGCTGCAGCGTAGTAGCTGATGAGGCCGGGCAGCCTGGAGATGGCCGGCATCAGGTAGCGGCCAGTCGCGATGGTCATCGCACGGACCTCGGCGAACCGGGCCGGGTCGAAGTTGCCGCAGGAGACCCGCACCACGGCAGCGTCGGGCAGTGAGTTGCTCGTCACAGTTGCTCCTCCTCGCGATCTTGCAGAACTTCCAGCGCAACCTGCTGCGCGCGAACGCGATGGCGGTCCTCGGGACCCTCCTGGCTGAAGAGGGCAGTCATCCGGAGCTACTGGAGACCTTCCGGAACCGCCTCGTCGAACCATGCTCGTCGGATCCTTCTACGCACGGTACCTGGCCAGCTCTGACCCTGCCTGATGACTGGACATCGGGCATCAGGACCGCGCCGGGCCTGCCCGGACTCCGCACGCAGCGGCGCGGCGCCAGCCGGGCGCCCGGTCCACCTAACGCCGGGCACCATCGATGGCCGCCTCGGCGATCCGGCGGTCTTCGGCGGCCGTCATCGCCCCGGCCACCCCGATGGCCCCGGCGACCTGCCCGTCCGCCACCACCGGTATGCCGCCGCCGATCAGCGCCAGCCCCGGACGCGTAGCGAACGAGGCGACCGCCGCGCCATCGGACTCGATCGCCGCGTAAAACTCGTCCGGCGGCATCCCGATCGCCGCCGCGGCGTATGCCTTGCTCACCGCCGTCTGCACGCTGATCAGCGGAGCCCCGTCCATCCGGCGCAGCTCCTTCAGCACCCCCGACTCATCGACGGTCACCACCGTCACCGCGACCGCCATCGCCGCCGCCTCGGCCACCGCGGCATCCGTGACCCGCCGCGACAGCTCCGCCGACATCGTCGGCCGCATCGCCAACTCCTCTGCATACGTACCCAACGTGATCAGCCTCCTGTGCCGAGCCCTGCCGCCGACGTGCGCGATCGCACCCGTCAACGCAGCCATCCTCGCCGTGCAGGGCCCCGCATGGCCAACACCTGGTACGGATGAGGCAACAGCCCCGGCCTGTAGCTCACCTGGGCCGTCACCGCTCTCAACCGGTCCGCCACACCGAGGCCTCCGCTGGCCATCCGGGGACCGCCCGGGAACCGGCGTCCGGTGACATTCACATGCGTTCACCTTGAGGATTTCAGCTTCCCGGCCCTAGGAGTGCGGGTCGGCGCCGGGGTCGCCACCCGCGGTGCGGACGGCGAGCCTGGGCAGGTAGGTGTTCCACGCGATGTCGTGGCCCTGGCGCAAATCGGGATTGGGGAGGTTCTCGTGCCGCAGCACGAGGCGGGTACCGCCGTCCTCGTCGTCGAGCGTCACGGTGACACGCGTGCTGCCGGGCGGCATGGCGCTTGCGCTGGTCGTCTCGCCTTGCTGGTGCTTGGTGCGCTGCGCTGCCTCGTCATCGGCGAATCCCCAGGTGAAGACCACCCGGTGTGGCCGGGTGACCTGAAGGAACTCGCCGGCGGCCGCGAACCCGTCGGGCATGTGAATGCTGTACACGCCGCCGGGTATCGGCTCCAGCATGGCTTCGCTGCCCATCCACTGTACGTACCGGGCGGGATCGGTGAAGTAGGGGAAGACATCTTCGGGGGATGCCGAGATGTGCATGGTAATTTCAACCGGGGAAATCTCAGGCATGACGGGTTCCTATCGTGTCGAGCCAGTGATCGAAGCGTTCATCATGGCTGGCCAGCTCGCCGATTTCGACGGCGCCGCCTGGCTGAGCAGCGGGCAGCCGCGAGCCAGCGTCACGGCCGCGTCGAGACTGCCGGCCCGGATAAGCGAGTAGCCGCCCAGGGTCGTATCGGCCGCGCTGGTCCCCAGCGCCGCCGCGGCGAATGCCGGGTTGCCGCGGTCCTTGAGGCGGGCGCCGAGCTCGAGCTGCCAGCTCGACCAGGCGTCGAAGGTGCCGGCGGAAGGCGCGTAGCGCGGCGGCGCGCGGAAGGTGAACAGGTAGGTGGACATCGGTGGTCTCCGTTCGGTCGTCGGTCGACGGGATAGACACCGGGGCGACCGTAAGCTGGACGCATCAGGCGGCGCGGGGTATGCGACGATATCGCCGTGACACCAGACCTGATCGACCTGGCCCGGGCAGGCGACGGGGAGGCGTTCCGTCAGCACGTCGGTCCTTACCAGCGGGAACTGCAGGTGCACTGCTACCGGATGCTGGGTTCGGTCCAGGACGCCGAGGATGCGATGCAGGACGCGCTGCTCGCGGCCTGGCAGGGGCTGAGCGGTTTCGAGGGACGCGCCTCGGTCCGGACCTGGCTGTACCGGATCGTCACCACCCGCTGCCTGAACGCGCGGCGATCGGCTCGCCGGCGCCAGGGGACGATCACGCCGCCGGGACCCCAGCCGCCTGAGCCGACCCGGCTGGGCGAGGTGACCTGGCTCGAGCCGTATCCCGATACCTTGCTGCAAGGCCTGGCCGACGCCGGGCCCGGGCCCGAGACCAGGTACGAGATGCGTGAGTCGATCTCGCTCGCCTTCATCATCACGGTACAGCGGCTGCCTCCGCGGCAGCGTGCGGTCCTGATCCTGCGCGATGTACTCGGGTTCGCCGCCAGTGAGGCGGCCCAGATCCTTGGCTCCACCGAGGAGTCCGTGACCAGCGCGCTCAAGCGCGCCCGCGCCAGCATGCACCACGGGCTACCGCAGCCAGCCGAACCGCCCCTGGCGCCCGAGTCCGCCAGCCAAAAGCAGCTCATCGAGCGGCTCACTCGAGCCTACGAAACCGGCGACGTGGACGGCATCATCGCCCTGTTCACCGAGGATGCCTGGCTTACCATGCCGCCGGCGCCGCTGGAATACCAGGGCCGCGAGCTGATCGCCCGGTTCCTCAAGACGATCGCGTTCCGGGACGGGCGCACTTATCAGCTTGTCCCCACCCGAGCCAACGGCCAGCTCGCCTTCGGCGCCTACCTGAGGGAAGCGAGAGAGCAGGACGCGCAGGCGAACGGGCTGCTTGTGCTTACCCAGCGGGGCGGCCGGATCGAGGCGATGACCCGCTTCAGGAACAGCGTCCTGCCCCGCTTCGGCCTCCCGCCCAGTTAGCAAGGTGGCCGGTGTCTATCTGGCCGACGCGACGACAGATCGCGACGACAGATAGGAGACGATCATGACGGCCACCGACGATTACACCAAGCAGGTCCACCTCAGCGCGTCCCCGGAGCGAGTATTCGAGACCTTGACGACACCGGCCGAGTTCGCGTCATGGTGGGCACCCGCCACCGGATCTGCCGCCGAGGGGGGCGAACTGCGGATCACCTTCGAGGGCATCGAGGACCCGCTGGTGCTGCGGGTCAAGCAGGCCAGCCGCCCGTCCATGGTGATCTGGGATGTCGAGTCCAGCGCCACCCTGCCCGACTGGGTGGGCACTACGATCGCCCTCATGCTCAGCGAGCCGGACACGGGAGGATGCGACGTGAGGTTCCGGCACGAAGGCCTCAGCCCGCGGCTCGAGTGCTACGACCATTGCCGGACCGGCTGGGACCAGTACCTGCCCAGCCTGCGGGACTACATCGACAGCGGCACCGGTCATCCTTTCAGCCCGGCTCGTCTAGGTTGACCAGCATAAATACCGTCACCGCGCGGGCCACTGCACCCAGGCCCGGCCCGAAGACCAGCAGGCCTGCCCCGCCATGGGGGTGGCCGCGTCGAACGGCGCGGCCCGGTGGCAGAGGTTGAGCATCAGCCAATCCGGAGACCACGCATGCCGCCAGGCCGCATCTTGGCTGGTTCTCGGCCTGATCTCGACCGCCTACTTCATGGTCGTTCTCGACTCGGTCGTAGTCATCACGGCGCTGCCCCGCCGGATGCCGTGACCTGGGCGGTCCCGGGATGGCCAGCGGCCTCAGCGCGACAGACCGGTTGGGAACAGCGACGGCCCAGGTGAGCTACAGACCGGAGCTGTTGCCTCATCCGCATCAGGTGTTGGCCATGCGGGGCCCTGCACGGCGAGGATGGCTGCGTTGATGGGTGCGATCGCGCACGCCGGCGGCAGGGTTCAGCGCTGGAGTTGATCACGTTGGGTACACGTGCAAAGGGCTTGGCGATGCGGCCGACGATGTCAGCGGAGTTGTCGCGGCGGGTTATGGATGTCGCGGTGGCCGAGGCGGCGGCGGTGACGGTGGTGACCGTTGATGAGTCGGGGGTGCTGAGGGAGCTGCGCCGGATGGACGGGGCTCCGCTGAGTATCAGACGAACAGCGTCGCCATGGACGGACAGCAACTACGGGCCAATTTATCCCCAGCGGTGGTGTCCGTCCGGCGCTTGGCCGTCGTCACCGCTGCAGACCCGCCCGAAAGAAGGCGGCACAGGCGAGGAGAACCGATGACCACGGAACCCACGCCCAGCCCGGACGCCGCGCGGCTTGAGCGCACGTACGACGCTCCGGCAGAGCTCATCTGGGAGCTGTGGACCACCGCCGCCGGCCTCGGGGAGTGGTTTGCCCCCGACGGCTTCGAAACCCGGGTGAGCGAGCTCGAGCTCAGGCCCGGCGGTCAGCTGCGGTACACCATGACCGCGACCGCGCCGGACCAGGTCGCGTTCATGCGGGACACCGGCAACCCGCTGTCGATCGAGGTGAGCAAGACGTTCACCGAGGTCGCGCCGCCGGCCCGACTCGCCTACCTGTCGCTGATCGACTTCGTGCCCGGCCACGAGCCGTACGAGCACCTGACGACCATCGACATCGAGGCCGCCGGCGACCGCACGAACGTGGTCATGACGGTCGATCCCCTCCACGACGAAACCTGGACGCAGCAGCACCGCGCCCATCGCGGCGACGAGCTCGACAACCTCCAGGCGGCGATCAGGCGACGCGCAAGGTGATCGCGCATGCCCGAGCCTGCATGCGAGACGCGGCCGCTGCGGGAAGACGAGCGGGACTGGCTGAGTCAGGAGTTCCCGGAGCGCCGGGGCAGAGAGCTCATCGTCGCTGGCACGGAACCAACAGACACAACCAGCAAAGGACCAGACATGGCCGGCATCACGGAACAACCCTCTGCAATGCCCCGGCGGCAGCTGGCCGCCGGCCAGTGAGGAGGCAGGAAATGGCGGAGCACCGGGTGGTTGGGCACGACGCGTGGGTCGAGGCACGGAAGAAGCACCTCGCCAAGGAGAAGGAGTTCACGCGGCTGCACGACCAGCTGAGCCGCGAGCGGCGCGAGCTCCCCTGGGAGCTGGTCGAGAAGGAGTACACGTTCGAGGGCGAGCGCGGTGCGCAGACGCTGAGCGAGCTGTTCGACGGCCACAGCCAGCTGGTTGTCTACCACGCGATGTTCAACGACACGGCCCGGCCGAACACTACCTGGACGGTTGACGCAGCCTGCTTCTCGTGCTCCTACTGGATGGACAACTTCAACTGCGTCACCGTCCACCTGAACCACCGCGACATCACGATGGTCGCCGTCTCGCGCGCCCTATCCGGCGATCGCCGCCTACAGGAAGCGCATGGGCTGGGGCTTCCCCTGGCTCTCGTCGGTCGGCGGCGACTTCAACTTCGACTACCGCGTCTCCTTAACAGAGGACGAACTGGCCGCCGGGCACGTCGACTACAACTACCGCCTGAGCCCCTTTCCGATGTCGGAGGCGCCCGGTGCCGCTGGTTGCCGGTTGCGCGGCGTGAGGTCGGCGGGCGCGGTGATCCTGGCCGAGCTGGAGGGTGCGTTCCATGACGTCACCGTTGAAGATGACTGTCTATCGGCCAGCCGACCGGCTCGGTTCATATGTGCGTTCCTTCCAGGTGTTTTCAACGACGCAACCAGCCGGGGTCTCAGTGCTGGATTTCGGCGGCGGCGATGTCTCGGTGCCGGTCTGCTTCGGAGACCCGGTCCTGGTTGAGGACTGGGGCCGTGCCGCGGTGCCGTCCGCAGCCGTGGTCGGGCCGAGGAGGCAAGCCGTGTGGCTGCGGTTTGAGGGCATGGTCGACCAGGTGAACATCTCGTTCTTCCCCGGTGCGGCGGGCGCGTTCGTCGGAATGCCGATGCCGGAGCTCGTCGGCCGGATGGCATCGCCCGATGACGTTTGGCCTCACGACTTCCGGGAGGCGGTGGCGGAACTGGAGCCTCTGCCCCCCGAACAGCGGGTCGCCGGGCTCGCTGACTTGCTGCTGGCCAGGCTGGAGCCGGGCAGAGAACCGCGCCCGCAGGTACGAGAGGCGGTCCGGCTAATCCGGGCAAGCCGCGGTCGCGTCACGGTGCGATGGCTGGCTGACGAGCTGAATCTCAGCATCAGCCAGCTTGAGCGCAGCTTCGCCAGGCACGTCGGAGTCGGGCCGAAACTGCTCGCCCGGCAGACTCGCGTCTGTGCGCTCGCCGCCGAGGCGACGGGGCTGGCGAGCCCGTCCTGGGCGTTGCTCGCCGCCAGGTACGGCTATGCCGACCAGGCGCATCTGGCGCGCGAATTCCGCGAGCTGACCGGGCTCACACCCTCCAGGTTCGCCAGGTCAGATGCCGATTTTCTTCAAGACGCCGTGGCCTGTCGTCGGGAAGTCTGAGCCTCTGACTGCAGAAGAGCCGGATGCGGTCAGCGCCCGCATCAGCCGGTCTTAATTTCCCGGGCCGGGCAGGGGCCTATGTCCGTGCCGCGGCCTGGGCATCCGCTTGGCGGACATCCTGCTGGCGGCCTGCACCAGACGCGGAGTATCCGGTGCTAGCAGCGCTACAAGTCACCTCTTTAAAGGAGAACCCGGAATGCCTGCCCAGCAAGAATCACCAGCTCTCACGGTTGCCCGCGCCCATGTAGAGGCGTGGAGCACGAAGGACTGGGACAAGGCCCGTAGCATGCTCGCTCCCGATGTCAGGGTCATCGCAATAACCACGGCACCATACCCGCCACCTACCGATCTGACCGGCGCCGAGGAGTACATGAAGGGCCTGGTTGCCTTCGCCGACCCGATCGTGCCGGGTAGCGTGCGCGAGCTAGGCGGCGCGGGCGATGAGCGCAACGCGCTGATCACGCTGGACCTGCGGGTGGCGGGCGGTCCGTTCGGTGCTGGGGCGCCTGCCCCTTGTGCCCGCCTTTACCTGATAGAGGACGGCAAGATCAAGACCGAGCAGGTCATCTTCTACGTCGGTCAGGAGTGAAGCTGGCGGGTCAGGGTTCTCCCCACCCTGACCCGCCGGCCCCGCCCGCGCCTCGGCAGAGGCGGGCTCCGTAACGTCGGCGTAGCTTAGCCTGAGTGATCGTGAGGCTGGGATGGCTGCCTGCGCCGGCCTTGCACAGGAGACTTGTGGCCCTAGCTGCGCTGAGGAGAGATATGCGGTACGTCCTGCTGGTCTGTGACCAGGAAAATGCCGTGCTGAGCGAAGGTGAGCAGCAGGCGAGGGCGGCCGCCTACACCGCGTTCCAGGATGAGATGGAGGCTCGTGGCGTGCTGCTTGGCCGGGAGCGGCTGCGGCCCACGTCCAGTTCCACGACGGTCCGCGTCCGCGATGCGGGCCTGGTAGTCGCCGACGGCCCGTTCGCCGAGACTAAGGAGCAGATCGCCGGCTTCTACGTCATCGAATGCGCGGATCTTGACGAGGCCGTCGAAGTGGCCGCCAAGGTTCCGGCTGTGCGTTATGGCACGATCGAGGTGCGGCCGGTGTGGGAGATGTAGACGGCGCCCGGGCGGCTGTCGCCGAGGCGTTCCGCTCGGAGTGGGGGCGTGTGGTGGCGTACCTGATCGGCGTCACCGGCAACTGGGATCTGGCTGAGGAATGCGCCCAGGACACGTTCGCGAAAGCCCTCGAGCGCTGGCCGCGCGACGGGATCCCGGCCAGCCCCGCCGGGTGGCTGAAGACCACCGCCCGCAACCGTGCCTATGACGTGTTGCGCCGCGCCGCCGTCGGTGAGGCCAAGCTCCGGGAGATGGCGATGACGAATCTCCGCGTCAGCGGGGGCGAAGACGATGGCAGCGG
>Ga0137384_10001945_pt1 | contig 16361 bp, 12 predicted proteins | sample SagtaG_2_FD_104922 | JGI IMG/M metagenome (GOLD analysis project Ga0137384, IMG submission 104922) | Vadose zone soil microbial communities from Sagehorn Ranch, Mendocino, California, USA - Sage2_R_60_16 metaG | ecosystem: Environmental > Terrestrial > Soil > Vadose zone | place: USA... | reverse complement strand
TCGAGACCGAAGCACTGATCCTACGAACGTACAATCTCGCGGAAGCGGACAAGATAGTTGTGTGCCTGACTCGTAACGCGGGATTGATCCGAGGAGTAGCGCGCGGCTCCAGACGAATTAAGAACAGATTCGGTGCTGCGCTCGAACCTTTCACCCTGCTCAACATCAGGTATTATCAAAAAGAGAACCAGGAACTCGTCTCGCTGCAAAACGTGGAAATTGTGCAGTCGCACTTTGATCTTTCGCGAAACCCCGAAACGCTTGCCGGGCTCGCTTACATGGGAGACCTTGTAGTCGAGTTTTCTCCTCCTCATCAAACCAACGACAAGTTGTTCAGAATGCTCAAGGCTTGTCTGGAGGCTGTCACGCAAGGGCCCGAACGCCTGTCCTCGATTCTCCGGTATTTCGAGATATGGATTCTGCGGCTGGAGGGTTTCTTGCCCGACGTTCGCAGGTGCGCGGACTGTCACGGATTGTTCGCGGAAGGCGATGCAGTGTTCATTGGCGCGGAACTTGGCTTTCGTTGCCGAAGATGTGCTGGGGGACGATGTGAGGTTCTATCTAAGAAGGCCTTTCTGGAGCTTTGTGCCGCACAGAAAATGTCTCCCCAGGTTTTCGCAGAGGAATCGCGAAGCGTAACCGCTGAAACGCGGCGTGAAATTGCTGAGTTGACCCATCGTCTGATCGGGCGCGCGCTTGAAAGACAGCCGAGAGTTCAACCCACTTTTCAGTCGTTACGGTTTTAGCGATAAGACTACACACTTATCTCCAAGACAGGTTGATGCTTTTCGAAAGGAAACTAGTAGCGAAATACGTAATGGGGGCCGCCGTGCCCTACGTGATTCTTTCGGCAACGCTACTTACAGCCATTCTTTTCGCTCAACAGTCGGAACGGTTTGCTGAGCTCGCTTTGTACACGCAGATTCCGGTCTCCTTGTTCGGCCAAATCGAAATCGCGCTGATTCCGAACGTGCTGGTATTCACTCTACCAATGGCCGTTCTTGCTGGAACCATTATCGGCTTCGCGCGCATGGGCAGCGACAGCGAAATCGTCGCGATGAGGGCGGCCGGGATTGGGACGTGGAGCATGCTCTGGCCCATTCTCCTTATGGGGATGATCTTAACCGCCGCAACTACCTACATAAACATGAAAGAAGCGCCGCAGGCCGCAAGAGGGCTCCGAAAGGCTGCATTACAAGGCGCGCTTCGTAAGCTGGACTCTCCGGTCGAGCCGCGCACGTTTACGACTGAGATCCCGCGCTACGTGATCTACGTGAGGGATGGCGACAAGGCCGCAGGCATTTGGGGCAGGGTTTTCATCTACGCGCAGCAGCAAGATGGCTCGACACGCATAGTTACCGCTCGCTCTGGAAGAATTGATTCGTCTGGTGACAAGTCCGAATTAGTGTTAAGCGACGCAGTGGGGATCGACACACCGGCGTTACAGGCTGGGGCGAGAGCGCAGTACGTGGTTGAGCGTTTGGACCAGCTAAGGCTCGCAATCGATACGGGCCGTGCAGCAATCCTGGCCAACATTCAACAAGCAAAGGGCGAACCCGATGAACTGGAATGGGGCGACCTTCGCCGGCTGGTTTCATCCGGCTCCGTGGCAGAGAGAAGGGAAGCGGCGAGGATGCTTCATAAGAGGCTGGCATTCTCTGTGTCGCCCCTGGTGTTTGCTTTCCTGGCGGGTGCACTGGGATTGCGAGTAAGGAGGGGTGGTCGCGGAATCGGCGTACTCCTTTCCCTAATGATAATGATCATCTACTACCTGGTTTTTCTCTTCGGCGAGTCACTGGCCAGAGCAGGAACAATTACACCCCTTGTGGGGACCTGGATGGCAACAGCGCTGATGTTGGTGTTTAGTTTTGGATTCCTGACTGTGAATAGAACTCGCTTTTCAGGGTTAGTTGGTCGACGAATCAGAGTACCAAAACCGCCGGGACGAAGAGATATCGCCCGAGGTCACGCAAAGGCATTCACCCGGTTAGGTCGCTGGCCCTTCCCCAGTCTTCTGGATGGTAACCTGCTCCGCACGCTATTGGTGAGTTTTGTTGTCGCTTTCTTTTCGCTGGTTTCGATCTTCATCATCTTTACGCTCTTTGAATTGTGGCGCTTTATTGCGATGAATAGAGTCGCCGCGGGGCTAGTCGCGAAGTATCTTGTCTTTCTGCTTCCTCTGGTTACGGTTGAAGTGTTTCCTCCCACCATGTTGATAGCGGCGCTAATCACCTATGCTCTACTTGCAAAGCGTAGCGAGGCAATTGCCTGGTGGGCCAGTGGGCAAAGTGTTTACCGTCTCATGTTCCCCGGTTTGCTGTTTGCGATGGTTGCAGGTGCGGGAACATGGTTGGTGCAAGAGCAGTTGATGCCATCCGCGAATGTTCGGCAAGACTCCCTGCGACGTCAGATTAGAGGTGGTGCTGCACAAGCCATGACCGGCACAGGTCATCAATGGCTGGCCTCCGCCGAGAGTAGTCGACTCTATTCCTACGATTACGACGAGCAGCATCACGCGCTTCGTGACCTGACAGTCTACGATTTCGATCCCCAGGGGATCCACCTGGAACGCTTAACGAGAGGTGATCAAGGTGTATGGACAGCCGGCCGGACGATGACCATAAGGAATGCTGAAATAATAGGTATTCGCGGGATGGAGATTGCGCGAGAAGCAAAGGAGCAGACAGAGTTAATAGGAATAGATGCTGCTCAAGTGTTCAGGCCAAGCGTGGACAAACCGTCTCAGCTAAGCAGCAGGGGATTAAGCGCCTATTTAAAGGCTTCTAAGCGGCGAGGAATGGATGTCTCTTCGTTGGCCGTGGCGCTGCAGCGGAAATACGCCGAGCCATTTAGCGTTCTGGTGATGGCCTTCCTGGGAATCCCGCTGGCGCTTTCGTTCGGGCGGCGGGGAACAATTGTAGCGTTGTGCTCGGCGGTTGCAGTGAGTCTCGCCTACTGGGGATTCGCCGGCGGATTTCAGCAACTCGGCATTCACGGTTTGCTTCCCGCTCCGGTCGCAGGGTGGGCGCCGCCAATTATATTTGCCGCGGTGGGAACCTACTTTCTTTCGCGGATTCGCACCTGATACGGACTCTGAGATCTCAAATCTGAACTCTGAGATCCCTACGTGCCTGTTTCCCAGCTCGAGATATATTCAAGCTGCTCCGCCGTCAGAGTATCAATTGACAATCCCAGCGCGCGCAGTTTCAAACTCGCTATTTCGGTGTCCACTTCCGGAGGTAACAGATGGACACCAGGTTCAAGCTTGCCCTCGTTCTTAACCAGATACTCGACGGATAAAGCCTGATTGGCGAAACTCATGTCCATCACGCTTGCCGGGTGACCTTCAGCCGCCGCCAGGTTAATTAGACGTCCTTCGCCAAGGACAATAATCCGTCTGCCGGACCCTTTAAGTTTGTATTCCTCCACAAAGGGTCTAATTTTCACCGCGGATTCAGACTTCTCGCGTAAGGCCACCAGGTTCAGCTCCAGATCGAAGTGGCCGCTGTTGCAAACAATCGCGCCATCTTTCATCGCGGAAAAGTGCTGGCCGTCGATAACGTGACGGTTTCCCGTGACGGTTACAAAAATGTCTCCCAGGGGCGCGGCCTCGGCAATCGGCATGACACGGAATCCGTCCATGACTGCCTCAACCGCTTTGATTGCGTCAACCTCGGTAACGATCACATTCGCACCCATGCCGCGCGCTCTGAGAGCAACGCCTTTGCCGCACCAACCATAGCCCACGACCACGAGGTTCCGACCCGCGAGCAGAATATTTGTGGCGCGGATTATTCCGTCCAGAGTTGACTGGCCGGTTCCGTAACGATTGTCAAAGAAGTGTTTGGTCTGCGCGTTGTTAACAGCAACGGCCGGGAAGCTAAGCAAGCCAGCTTTATGAATGGCCTCCAGGCGCTGAATTCCGGTGGTGGTCTCCTCAGTGGAACCAACAAGCTCCTTGACCTGTTCGCGCCTTTCCTTAATTAGCGTGGCCACGACGTCCGATCCGTCGTCGATGATGATCTGCGGATGGAAGTCCAGCGCCGTGCGTACGTGCCGGTTGTACGTGTCAGTAGTCTCGCCCTTGATCGCGAAAACCGGAATACCCCAATCGGCCACCAAAGAAGCAGCCACGTCATCCTGCGTGGAAAGCGGATTAGAAGCGATCAAAACAGCTTCGGCTCCGCCGGCCTGCAGCGCGCGGGCGAGGTTTGCTGTCTCAGTCGTTATGTGGGCGCAGGCTACCAGCTTGATCCCCTTCAAAGGCTGATCGGCGGCGAATCGCTCTCTAATCAATCGCAGGACCGGCATATCACGCTCGGACCATTCGATTCGCTGCTTCCCCTGACTGGCCAGGTTAATGTCTTTGACGTCGAATTCAAGTGAACGTATTGCACTCATATCGGTATTCCTCTTTAGTTACTTTGATGATTTAAGATCTGTGGTCGCGGACCTGCTGGTCCGCCCTTATTTGGATCAGCCAGATGGGGCCTCAGACCCCTGCTGCCTCGCGCAGCAATTCCGCTTTGTCCGTTTTTTCCCAGGCAAAGCCATTTTCAACGCGTCCGAAATGACCGTACGCGGCCGTCGCTCGATAGATCGGCCGGCGCAATTTCAGTTCTTCAATTATCCCAAGGGGCGTCAACGCGAAATGCTCACGCACGAGCTTTGCCAGCACGCCTTCGCTGACGCGGCCGGTGCCTCCTGTGTCCACCAGCACCGAGACCGGATCAGCAACACCGATCGCGTAGGCCAGTTGAACGAGACAACGATCTGCGAGTCCGGCTGCGACAAAGTTCTTGGCAACGTAGCGCGCCATGTAAGCAGCCGACCGATCAACCTTGGTTGGGTCTTTACCCGAGAAAGCGCCACCTCCGTGCGGCGCATAGCCTCCGTAAGTATCGACGATGATTTTGCGCCCTGTGAGTCCGGCATCACCCTGGGGCCCGCCCGTTACAAATCGCCCGGTTGGGTTGATGTGGAACTTGGTTTTGTCATCGAGAAGATCCGCGGGCACGGTATGCCGGATGACTTTTTCTTCGATGTCCGCTCGCAGTTGCTCATTCGTGACACCAGGGTCGTGTTGCGAAGAGATCACAACCGCGTCGACTCTGAAAGGCCGGCCATCGCGGTATTCAACTGTGACTTGAGACTTGCCGTCCGGGCGAAGATAGGGCAGCTCACCCGACTTCCGAACTTCTGAGAGTCCCCGCGCCAGCATGTGGGCAAGTTGAATTGGCAGCGGCATCAGCTCCGGGGTCTCGTTGCAAGCGAAGCCGAACATCAGGCCCTGGTCGCCGGCGCCTCCGGTATCCACTCCCATGGCAATGTCCGGAGATTGGCGGTCAAGGGCCGAGAGCACGCTGCAGGTCTCGGAATCGAAACCAAACTTGGCGCGCGTGTAACCGATTTCTCGAATGGTATCGCGCGCCACTCGACTGAAATCTATCTGCGCGCTGGTCGTGATCTCGCCGGCTACAATCACCAGTCCGGTGGTGACCAGAGTCTCACAAGCAACACGAGCGTTTGGGTCTTCTGACAGCGCGGCATCAAGAACGGCATCGGAGATTTGGTCTGCAATCTTGTCTGGGTGGCCTTCAGTGACGGACTCGGACGTGAATAGATAACTGGATTCAGTACTCAAGCAAACTCCTTATGATTATTATTGGTCGCAGTTTCCCTTAATGAAAAGACCGCGTAATGTAGCAGTCCGTATTTAGCACTGTCAAGGCGAGCTAGCTCGACCCTCAAAAGTGCGCTTTGTGAATAAGAAGCGAAAAGACCTCGATATTCCTGAGGGGCGACCGGTAATAGCCACTGGTAATATAATATGTATTATCAGACGCGCCGCATAGCGCTGGGGTTTGAAGGAGTTTGTTACGGGAGATCAGCAAACACAGATCTCTCTCTGGGCGGCTTCGTGTGATTGAGATTCCACCCTTCCCCTACGGTTGTAGAGCCTTCCCCTACGGTTGTAGAGGCGGGCCAGGAAGTGCTGCGTGTATGGTGTTATTGGATTGACAGAAGCGGACGGAGAAGTCAGAATGCGCACGATTCACCAGACAACCAACCGATCAGAGGAAAAGGAGACGACATGCCTTTCATAACAGGATCTTTTTCGGGAAGAATCACGAAGCAGTCCGGAATGCCACTTAGCGACCTGCCCAACCACGAGATGGGTATTGCCGAGGTTAGCGGCACGCAGAAATCAGCGGATCCGCTTTGGAACGACGCGAGTATTACCTACTGGGGGGTTACCGAGCTGCTCGATGGCGAGGGCTCGCAGCGCGGCTACTACAACAACGTGCACGGTGATAAGGGACGCGACTGGGGAACGTTCGAGGGCAAGGTCACCACGGCCGGTGGTGGGATGACCGTTGAGGGTACCTGGAAATTCGCTGGCGGCGATGGCGAGTTCCGCGGCATCACCGGAGGCGGCACGTTTAAGACCGTGGCGAAATCGGAGACCGAACTTGAGGCCACCTGGGATGGCAACTATGAGCTGGCCAGAGCGCAGACGGCCTGAACAACGCGAGTCGTTACAGAACCGCGAGCGGACCGGGGTCCCCGAGCGGGCGGCCCGCTTGGGGTGGTGGATGCGACGGGATCCTACATTCAACCTCCCATCTACAATTTCGTGGACGTAAGGGCCTGTACGACGCAGTTGAGTTGTATCCGGTCGCTACTCGCTCCCGGTTCTGTAACGAGCACTTGTTAGTGCCAGTTTTGAAATACGCATTAGACGCTGCCAGTGTGTGTATCCCACGCATAAAAACCCTTCCCCGCAAGTCAACAACACAGATTAACTGCACTACCGCGTAATAAGCGCACTTGACGCTCGTGGAGGCATCACCTAGAGTACGAAGCTTCGCAGAGTGTCGGTCTAATGAAACGTTTCGGCAAAGGGTTTGCTTAAATAGTGGCAATAAGAATCGAGAATCAGTGCGAGAGAAAGCTGCCAAGAGATACAACTTCACTGATCGAAAAGGCGCTGGATAGCCTGCCGCGCGAGCACACGCGAGGAATCGAGAGGGTGCGTCTGGTTGAGTCGATATCAGAGCCGAGGATCAGAGCGACCGTGCAGGCTTCCGATTTGCCAGGGCTTTACCATCCGCGTCAGGGCGCCAAGGGACCGTGGCTCGAGCTGGCGATAGGCGTCCTTCTTCCCACGGATAAACCAATTCATAAACGAATCATCCCGCGCCTCTCTTTTAAGGGAAACGTCACGGCCGTGTTGTTCTCGCTCGTTGGTCAACACTATCATCTGACACTTCGCCATTCTGTTAAGAAGACGCAGATCGAACCTGCGGTTCGACTCTATACTGAAAAGCAATTGAAGGCGTGGAACGAGAAGCAACACACCATCCGCGCGCGCCTTTTCAAGCCGTTGCAGCCTACACTTGAGCGTTGGGGCAAAACGCTGCAGAAGCGTGCGGCTGCCGAACGAAAAAAAGGCGCAACGTCGAAATAGGCTGCGCCTCTTACCGGTGTGATGGGACCTCAGTCCGCCGAAGTTGTTTGGCTGTCCGCCTGATGATTGTCGAGACTATGCGCTGCCTTTCTTAGAGCATCGGCAACCTCATGCGGACTTACGTTTGGGCGGCGGAACTTCACTTCCAAACTAAACTCTTTTTCCGGTGAGGCGTAGCGGAAGGTATAAGGTTTTGCCTCGGGTGCGATCCGCGGCCCCATCTCCTGGCGCCTGACCTCGCGTGCGTCATCCCGAGTCAGTCCCTGCGACGCAATCTGTGAGGCCAGACGCCTCATCGCCTCGTCGTCGGGCTGGCGAAGGATTTGCAATAACACCGACTTCGCTGTAATGCCGGACCGGCGACACAGGTCGCGCACGTCTTCGGGAATGGAAGCGATCGAAACAGCCTCCGTGACGGTGCTTCTGCTCTTCCCCACTTTTCGCGCAACCTCTTCGTGGGTGTAACCAAACCGCTCGCAAAGAGCAGACAGTCCGTCTGCTTCCTCCCAGATCGTCAAGTCCTTGCGCTGCATATTCTCGATCAGGGCAATCTCGGCGACGCCACGATCGTCGACCTCCATCTCGATACAAGGCACTTCGCGCAGGCCGGCTTCGCGCGAAGCTCTCCAGCGTCTTTCACCCGCGATGATCATCCACCTTCCGGTAAGACGCGAAGGCTTGACCAGGAGCGGCTCGAGCACGCCCTTTTCCCTAATCGAAGCCGTGAGTTCGGTTAGGTCACCGATCTCATTTCGAGGTTGATCTGGATTCGGATCGAGTTTGTCGAGGGGAATCATTCGGCCAATCTGAGTGGGCCGATGTCTGGATAGCTCCTCAACATAATGGGAGTCGTGACGCATTTGCAGTCCTGTCGGCAATCCCCTTTTAGACACGTTTCATTACCTCTTCGCAAAGTTTGGTGTATTCGATCGCGCCTGATGAGTTCGGCGCAAAGGAAAAGATAGACTCTTTGTAAGCCGGCGACTCTTCCAGTCTCACGCTCTTGGTGATCACAGTCTCAAACACTTTCTCACCAAAGACCCGGCGGATCTGCTCGTACACCTCGCGCGCCAACGTCGTTCGCTTGTCATGAAGTGTTACGAGGACTCCAAGCAGTTCAAGATTCGGGTTCGGCCTGGCCTTGACCTTTTCGATCGTCTCCAGAAGGTCGTCGGTACCCTCCAGCGCAAAGTATGACGACTGGATGGGAATCAACGCGTGGGTGGCGGCAACCAGGGCGTTGACGGTTATTAAACCAAGTGTTGGTGGGCAATCGATAACGATCACCGAATAGCGATCGCGAAAAGGCTCTAGCCGGTCCTTGAGGCGAAAGGGCGCGTCGAAGTCGCCAACCAGTTTCGCTTCCAGCTTGGCCAGATTAATTCTCGCCGGGACGATATCGAGTCCTTCGACGGGTGTGCGGTAGATGGCCTGTTCCAGGGGAGCCTGGCCATCCATCAAAAGTTCGTAGACTGAACGCTCGACGCTTAGAGGATCGAGAAACGAAATAGAACTGTTTGCCTGCGGATCCAGATCAAAAAGCAGGACACTTTTTCCGAGTCTGGCGAATCCAGCGGCCAAATTGATCGCGGTCGTTGTCTTTCCTACACCACCTTTTTGATTTGCAATCGCGATTATCATTCGCTGCACAGGCGGTCTATCCTTGCTTGCTGACTTATTCGAAGCCCAGCTCAAAATCTTAAAAGCACTAACAGTTACATCGGGAGATCGCCAGCTTCGCCAATCACGTCGGGCCACTCCTCCTCAGTCACAGCGCCCTCCTCTGCGAGTTCCTCATCGGTTGGCACCGTATTCCGCGAAGCCTTGATTACTTCCGTATCGACATAGATGGGACAATCGGCGCGAAGAGCCAGAGCGATGGCATCCGAAGGCCTTGAGTCGAGCACCATTCGGTTCCCGTCGCTGGTCTGCATCTCGATCACTGCGAAGAAGGTATTGTCGCGAAGACTGGTTACGACTACTCGCTCTACCTGGATTCCCATTTCGACAATCAGGTTACGCAACAGGTCATGAGTCATGGGTCGCGGAGGCGCGATCTTCTCGATCTCGAGCGCGATTGCGTTAGCCTCGTATGCCCCGACCCAGATAGGCAACATCGTATCACTCTGGACGTCCTTCAGAATGATGATCGGCGTGCCACTGTTGGGATCCATCATCAGCGCTCTGATTTTTACTTCTATTTCCATACGAGCACCTCAACTCCAGGCCCCACGATTGTATTGCAACCTTAAACTAGTCGTCTTCCATAAAGGCTGTTCGGCTTAGCCTTGGTGACAATCACTTCAACGATCCGGCCACAAAGACTTGCGTCACCAGCGAAGTTTACCACTTTATGGCAGGTGGAGTGACCGGTCATGTCGTCCATTGACCTGGCGCTCTCTCCTTCAACCAGGACGCTGACAGTGCGCCCTACATATCTTGCGTAGACTTCAGCTTGGACTTTCTGCTGTACCTGCTCAATTGCCAGGAAGCGGCGGGTCTTCTCAGCGGGCGGCACATCATCAGGCAACTTTGCTGCGGGCGTACCTGGCCTCTTCGAGTACTTGAAAATATACAGACCGTCGTATTGACACTTTTCCACCAGCTTCATGGTTGCTGCGAAATCGTTCTCAGTCTCACCCGGGAAGCCCACGATAATATCGCTTGTCAGCGACAGCTTGCGCCGTGAGTTCTTTACTGATTCGACTCGCCGTAGATAACTGCTTGAATCATAGCCGCGGCGCATGGCCTTCAACACGCGATCGCTTCCCGATTGAACCGGAAGATGAACCCAATCGCAGAGATTCGGGTACTCTTCAATCGCCGACACTATATCAGGATGAAAGTCGCGAGGAAATGATGTTGTGAATTTGATCCTTTCCATACCTGTGTCAGCAACAGCTCTCAGCAAGCGAGAGAACGGCGTAGCGCCGGAACAACTCTCGAGGCCTGCAAACGACTTGGGCCGGTAACTGTTTACGTTCTGACCAATCAGATGGACTTCCTTGTAACCGAATTCTCGGAGCTGGCCCACCTCGTCAACAATTTCTTTCGCGGTGCGACTTTTCTCGCGACCTCGAGAATAAGGGACTATGCAGAAGGAGCAAAACTTGTTACAGCCCTCGATTATGGGAACGAAAGCCACGTAGGGCGAATGCCGTTCGACCGGTGAAACGTTCCACGATTCTCCCTCGGCGCGCTCGCCCAAATCCAGCACTGCCAGTTCCCCTCCCCGGGCGCGCTCGATCAAAGCCGGAAGACGATCGGTCGCGCGCGTGCCGGCGACAATGTTAACCGCGGCGGCGCTGTCGAAAATCGCTTCGCCTTCCAGTTGGGCAACACAACCCATCAAACCGATCAAAGGCTGCTTTGTGGCCGTCGTTTGACGGACTTCGCCAATGCGCCTGAAAACTTTCTGGGCGGCACGCTCTCGCACTGAGCAGGTGTTGAACAGAATTACGTCGGCTGTTTCCGCAGACTGCGTCAACTCGTAACCTGCCTTCCGCAACCCAGTTGCCGCTCGCTCGGTGTCGGTAACGTTCATCTGACAGCCGAACGTCTCGATGTAAACTCGCGCACTCATCTAAGCAATAATCTCAAGCTCTGTTAACCCTTCAATGCCGACAAGTGTAGCAGAAACCGTCAACGCAACGCGACAGTTCTTTGATCGGACTAAGGCTTGGTTGCCAGCAACACTTGACGCCCCTTCGTTCGCCTAGTAGTATTCGCCGTCACGATTTCACTTATCCCTGAACGCAAAGAGGTTCCTCATGTCTTTCTACAAGATTATTCTCGTGGGCAATCTGGGCCGTGATCCTGAACTGCGCTACACGCCCCAGGGCACTCCTGTGTGTAGCTTTACCATGGCGACGAACGAGCGGCGCAAAGACAAAACCGGCGAGTGGCAGGAGCAAGTCACCTGGTTTAAGGTAACGCTTTGGGGTCGTCAGGCAGAGACTGCATCGCAGTACCTTACCAAAGGTCGGCCCGTGTACATTGAGGGAAGGCTGCGAGTTGAGGAGTGGACCGATCGCGATGGCAAACCACGACACACGCTCGAGGTGCACGCCACCGACATGCAGTTCATCGGTGGGCAGAGATCAGGAGAAGCCCCTGTTGAAAAAGCTCCGAGCGCTGGACCGGCCCCTGAACAGCCGGACTTATCTGACGATGACGTTCCGTTCTGAAGCCGAAGTGTCTTGTCCGCAAGAATCAACTATTTGGCCGCAGAAATCACAACGGTTGAAGTTCATGGAACGTCCATTACTCCCCATTGGCCGAAGTCTCTCAGTTTTCGATAGCGTCTGGCGAGCCTTTCCTCCTGGCTGCAACTAACAGCTTCGGCTAGTCGTTGGCTCAAAGCCAAGTCCAGGTATCGTGCGGTCGAGTCGTGGTCGGTGTGCGCGCCATCGCCGGGTTCCTTGATGATCTCATCGATAATTCCCTCTTTGTACAGATTTTGCGCAGTCAGTCTGAGGCCGGCTGCTGCGCGTTCAGCCTGGCCGGCATCCTTCCAAAGAATCGCCGCACATCCTTCCGGGGTGATCACTGAGTAGATGGCGTTTTCGAGCATCAAGACTTGATCGCCAATGGCAATAGCCAGAGCTCCTCCGGAACCACCTTCGCCTATGATCGTGACAATCACTGGAACTTTCAGCTTGACCATCTCGCGGAGATTGTAGGCGATGGCCTCAGCCTGGCCACGCTCTTCGGCATCGATTCCGGGATAAGCTCCCGGCGTGTCGACAAAGGTGAAGATCGGCCGCGCAAATTTCTCAGCGAGCTTCATCAGCCTCAGCGCCTTTCGGTACCCTTCCGGCTTACACATACCGAAGTTGCGATAGCTACGCTGCTTGGTATCGCGACCTTTTTGTTGGCCCACAATCGCCACGGGAAGACCGTGAAAACGTGCGAAGCCGCAGACAATTGCTGCGTCGTCGGCAAACCGTCGGTCACCGTGCAGTTCGACGAAGTCTTCGAAAAGCCTCTCAACGAAATCAAGCGTGTAAGGCCTTTCGGGATGCCGGGCCAACAGGACGCGTTCAAACGCAGTTCGCGGTTCGCCTTGTTCAGCGCCGACAGCATTCTTGGGAGCCTTCTTTTCGTGACGCTCAACCTTAGATCTTGGCATTCGCTGCTCCGTCATCTAAATTAGCAATCGAACATCCCAACTTCTTAAGATCGGAGTCTAATGCACGACTCCGATTAACCCGCAACGCCGCGTTGGCACGGACGCGGACCAGGACTTCGCGGTCGACGACGGCTTCCAGCAGTACTTCACAATCGCCGGGATGTTTGTTCAGAACGTCCAACATTGCGTCATACAATGCCTCATCCTCCGCCGGCGGTATGCGAATCATAACAGAGCGGCTCTTGTTCTCTGGAATACCATCCAGCCTCTGAACCTGATCAACGATTATGGTTGGTGGGTTGTCATCGGTCAGCTCGAGCCGGCCGGTTACAAGCGCCGGCAATTCATTTTGTAGTAAGGAAGAGTGCTTGCGATAAGTGTCAGGCCACGCCACGCACTTGGTTCCGCCTGATTCATCTTCCAGTCGGAACAGAGCGAAGCGATCACCCTTCTTTGTGGTACGTGCCTGCAGATCACTCATTATCCCGCCGATGGTCACTCGGCTCCCACTCACCAGGCTCTGGAGTTCGACGGATCTAACAGCGTTAGCTAGTCGCAGCCGATCCAAATAATTCTCGAGCGGGTGTCCGGTGATATAGAAACCCAACGAATTCTTTTCAGCAGCGAGGAGTTCGGCACGCGTCCAACCGGTCGCGCCCGCGGGGACCTGGTCAACTCCTGAAGCATCGTCAGTCTCGGTGCCGAAGAGACCACTCTGCCCTTGCAGTCTTGCTCTTCGGGCTCGCTGTGCTCTTGCCAACGCTGTGTCGATTGCACCGTGAAGCTGACCGCGCCATTCACTAAGAGAGCGTGACTCGGGTTTCAAAGAGTCGAAAGCGCCCGCACTAACCAGACTCTCAAGCGCGCGCTTGCCAATGGTTCCCTGCTCGATGCGTTCCGCAAAGTCGAACAGTGATCTGAAAGGCCCGCTCTTTCTAGCGTCAATTATTGCCTTTACCGTCGACTCGCCAAGTCCTTTGATTGCCGCCAAGCCATATCTTACGGCTCCATTCAATGGCGTGAAGCCTGCGTTACTCTCATTGACGTCCGGGGGCAGCAATTGAATTCCCTGCGCCCGTAGCTCCTTCGAGTACTTAAACACTTTCGCGGCATCCTGAGCTTCGCTTGATAGAACTGCGGCGTAAAAGTGTTCCGGATAATGTGCCTTGAGGTATGCAGTCTGAAACGCAAGATACGCATAGGCCACGCTGTGGCTGCGAGGGAAACCGTAGTCTGAAAACTTGTCCATCAGCGAGAACGTCTTCTCAGCCTTGTCTGGCTTTATTCCTCTCGCTATTGCGCCACTGACAAACTTCTGCTGGTGAACCGCCATCTCCGCCCGCTTCTTCTTTCCCATCGCCCGACGCATCAAATCCGCCTCAGCCAGTGTGTATCCGGCGAGCCTCTGGGCCAACTGCATGATCTGTTCCTGATAAACCATGATCCCATAGGTGTTAGTCAGGATCTCCTTCATCTCAGGTACCAGATAGCGCACGGTCTTCTTCCCACGATGCCGCTGGATAAACTCATCGACCATACCTCCATCCAGGGGCCCGGGTCGATAAAGCGCGTTTAAGGCCGCGAGGTCTTCAAGGTCTTTTGGTTTAAGCTTTCGGCAGATCTCCTGCATACCCGAAGATTCAAACTGAAAGACAGCATCTGTGCGTCCCTCAGCGAAAACCGACATAGTTCTCTCGTCGTTAAGCGCTATATCCGACCAATTAATCTCGACCCCAAGCATTTGCTTAACCGACGCCAAGCAATCGCTTATTACGGTTAGGGCGGTAAGCGCCAGGAAATCCATCTTAAGCATGCCCGTTTTTTCGAGGTCAGACATAACATATTGCGTGGTTAGCTCATCTTTTGGCGAGACCGCGATGGGTATTAGCTCTTGCAACGGGTTTGGGGATATGACGACCCCGGCGGCGTGGACTGATGAATGACGCGCGCATCCTTCGAGTCGTTGCGCGATTTCGATCAAATCCTTTACTTGAGGGTTTGTCTCAATCTCCTTTCTTAACTCCGGCACTTGTTCAAGGGCCTGAGCGATGCTGACGTTGCGTCCGCGTACCGGTGGAGGAATGAACTTAGCGATCCGTTCAACCTCGGAATACGGCATGTCCAATGCTCTACCCACATCTTTAATCGCAGCTCTCGAGGCAAGTGTGCCGAACGTAATGATTTGACAGACAGAGTCGCGACCGTAAAGATCGGCAACGTGATTGATCACCTCGGCACGACCTCGAACACAAAAGTCGATATCGATGTCAGGGAGCGACACTCGTCCAGGGTTAAGGAATCGCTCGAAGATCAAGTTGTACTTCAACGGATCGATATCGGTGATTCCCAGGCAGTAAGCAACCAAACTCCCGGCGCTTGAGCCCCGGCCGGGGCCCACGGGAATAGAGTTATCTTTGGCGTAGCGAACGAAATCCCAGACAATCAAGAAGTAACTGGCAAACCCCATCTGCTTGATCATCTCGATTTCGCTAAAAAGTCGGGTCTGATAATCAGCAAGAGGATGTTCCAGTTCTCCGCGCGCTGCCTGACGCTCCCAAACCGTCAGCCTGCGATGCTCGAAGCCTTCGCCGGCGAGCTTCTCGAAGTATTCGTCGACAGAAAGACCAGCTCCTGACTCGGGTATCGGATACTTCGGCAGGTAATTAACGTCATCAGGCAGCTTGAGATCGCACATCTCGGCGATCTCCACGGTACGCGTCAAGGCTTCGGGTAGGTCATTACCAAAGACGTTCCACATCTCTTCTGGTGAACGGACAAAAAAGTTCGGCGTCTCGAAGCGAAGACGGTTTGTGTCGTTCACGGTTTTTGCCGAGCCGATGCAGAGCAACACGTCATGCGCGCGGGCGTCCTCTGGCCTGAGGTAGTGGGCATCATTGGTTGCGACAAGGGGGATGCCGGTGCGTTTCGAAAGCTCGACCAACGATTTGCGAATTCTGTATTGCGCTTCCAGACCATGCTCCTGAATCTCCAGGTAGTAGTTCCCTCTGCCCAGTATCTCCTCAAACTCAAGAGCGGCCGTGGTCGCTTCATCAAATCGATCTCGAACCAACATCGCGGAAGGCACGCCGGACAGACAAGCCGAAAGCCCTATCAAACCTTTACTGTGAAGAGCAAGAAGTTCTTTGTCGATGCGCGGCTTGTGGTAGAAGCCTTCTGTGTACGCCTTCGACGTGAGTTGCACGAGGTTGCGATAGCCTTCCAGATCTTTTGCGAGGAGGATCAAGTGGAAGTTTGCCTTTTCGCCGGGCGCACCCGCCGTTCGATCTCTTCGACTGCCACGGGTAATGTAGATTTCACAGCCGATGATCGGTTTTACGCCGTGGCTCTTCATCGTGTGATAGAAAGAGATAGCGCCGAACATGTTGCCATGATCTGTCATGGCACATGCTTGCATTCCCAGTTCTTCCGTGCGCTTTGCCAGCGGTTTGATTTGTATCGCGCCATCCAGCAGGCTGTAGTCTGTGTGCAAATGCAGATGTACGAATTTATTATCAGGCATTAGAGCTTTGTCAGATCGCGACAATCTCGTCGGCTGAATCGGAAATCAATAACCTGGGAACAGGGCAATATAACACGTTGCGAAGTTAACGATTCGCAGGTTTTCGCGGTAACACAGCTTCGAATCAACTACCAGACGATTGCAACGACCATCTTGCTTTCAGATCTATAAGCAAAATGCTCTAAAACCTGCGTTGAAGCACGTGGCGGGATAATTTCTATTCCCACTCTATGGTGCTT
>Ga0137384_10001943_pt1 | contig 16365 bp, 12 predicted proteins | sample SagtaG_2_FD_104922 | JGI IMG/M metagenome (GOLD analysis project Ga0137384, IMG submission 104922) | Vadose zone soil microbial communities from Sagehorn Ranch, Mendocino, California, USA - Sage2_R_60_16 metaG | ecosystem: Environmental > Terrestrial > Soil > Vadose zone | place: USA... | reverse complement strand
TGATAAAGAAATTGGTGAGGGCATCGGGAACCATACGATGCAGCTTCCTTTCTGGCAGTATGTTTGACACGGTAGATAAGCAGATGAGCTTCCACTCAGGCGGTCTGGAAGGAAGGATGGGATGACCGCGCAAGGTGGCCTCCAAAGAGGTGAGCAGATCCATGCCCTGCTTGCGCAAGGTCTTCTGCTGTCCTGCCTTTACTGTACCTACGTTCGAGTATTTTGGCAAGTCTCTAGGAGACCTGAGTAGAAGCCATAGAATTTGTCAAGCCCTTCGTCCAAGCTATTCCGAACACACGTACGGTGAAAAGACGGTGATGCCTCCCACGCGCACAACATTTCCCCTGGCCTCTGGACGATGTCCAGAGGCTTTGCCTCTCAACCGTTGGGGGGGCGCCAGGCAGGCAGGGAGCTAGCTGCGCAGCTAGCTCCCTGCCTGCCTGGCCACTTTCCCCGCATCGTAACTCTCCTCCGTCTGGATCAGATGGACGGCGACAATCAACATGTTGCGCATGACTGCCACCACCGCCATGCCCTTTTTCATGGAACGCCCCACCAGGCGCTGGTAGGAAGCCCCAAAGGGAGATGTTTCCAGGTGAATGCTCCGCAACGCGGCCAGGTAGAGGATGCGGCGCACTCGGCCGCTGCCGTGTTTGGACAGCTTGGTCTGCCCTTTCCATTTGCCGCTCTGCTTGACTGGGCCCGATCCAGCCCAACGTAGGCGACCACCTGGTCGATGCGCGTGAAGCGCGTGAGATCCCCCAATTCTGCCCGCAGCACCGCCACCGTCGTCGGGCCAAATTCCGGGACGCCCAGCATGCCTGTGGCCTTGGGATCCTGGTCCAGCAACTGGTCGATCTCGCGTTGCAGTTGCTCCAGGTTCTTCTGGGTATGGTCCAGCTGATCGCAGAGAATGCGCAAGCTGCTCGATCGAGCAGCGACGGCCACCCCACTGCTGATCGACGACTTGGCCAACCCCACCAGTTCTTGTGCGGTGGACCGCCCGTAATGGCGCGGCGCCAGTTCATGCAAGAACGTGCTGAGGGTCTCCACCTCGGTCTGCGCGATGGCCTGGGCGCTGGGATAGCGTTTGAGGACCGCCAGAGCGGTGGGCCGCGTGGGATCGGCTTTGACCTGCGTGAATTCGGGGAACAGCACGACTAGCAGAGCATGAATCTCATTTTTGTAGCGCACCACGTCATCGCTCTCGTTGCTTTTGTAAGCGCATCAGCTCGCGGTAGGTGGCCACCTGCTCACTGGGGACGTAGCCGAAGCGTGCTTCGCAGCTTCGCAGTGCTCGTGCAATCGTGACCGCATCGAGCTGATCCGTTTTCGCTCGCAACCCCCGTTGTTGCGCGAAGGCATGCATCTGGGCCGGATGTCACAGACAGACCTGGTAGCCACGCTTGAGCAGCGCCTGCAACAGATTCTCTCCAGAGCGCGAGGTAGCTTCCAATCCCACCAGAATCTGCTTGGGAGCCACCCCCAGGCCCGCGAGTCGCTCAAAGAGCCACTCGAATCCTTGAACGCTATTGGCAAACGAGGTCGATTTGATGATCTGACGCTTGTCCATCGTCAAGCAGGACATTGTACACGACTCCATGCCGATATCGATCCCCACCACATGGGTGGTCACGACCGGCTCGGGCATCGGGGAAGAAGATCCAGACATCATCGGTGCTCTTTCTCATCGCCGCCATCCTCCTGCTCACACAGGAGAACCTCCAGGGACGCACCTCATCGTGGATCGGCAGTCCTCCCAGCGCGTGCCAGGGTCTGCAACAAGCCCCATTGTCGCTTGCAGTCCTGATGGACGGGGAGCCGTCTATTCACGGCGGTCGCTGTCCGTTTCCAAACGCGCCGCATGTGACGACAAAGGCTCTCCCGTTGCTTCCACCAGTCTAGCAGATGCCATCTTTCTCAGATGCCCTCTGCTATCTACCAATTAGTATATGAGTTACAGTGGAAGGGTAGAGGAAAAAAGGCGGCGAGGATGAGCGAACGAACAGGCGGAGAAGCAGACGGAGAGCAAAGCGAACCAAGTGTGATGTCGGCTCTCATCAAGCTATTCTTCAACGCTATCGCATTAGCCCTTGACCTTTATCTCAAAACATTCGATTGGGAACATAAACTCTTGCTTTTAAATTAGGTATAGGAGTATACTCTTTGAGGCGTCGTACTCTTTCCTCAAATTTGGAACAATGTAGGGGTAACGCTTGCCCTAACCTCTGGGGAGGCGGCAAGCATGGTTCAAGTATCTCATAAGGAGGGATTCTTATGCTCAAACATGCGCGTATCTCCCGGCGCTTCCTTTTGCCCCTTGCCCTCGCCATCTCGCTGCTCTTTGCCTTTGTGCCGGCAGCATTGGTAGTTACCCATGCCCAAAGTCCGTCGTTGCGCCTGTTCGGTCCCAAGCAGCATTACCTGGCACTGGGTGACTCGCTGGCCTATGGCTTGCAGCCTAATTGCTCAACAACCTGCACCCATGGCTATGTCAACGACCTCTTTCCGATATTGCAAAGCGAGGGGACCAAAGACGTCACGAATCTTGGCTGTCCAGGTGAAACGAGCACCTCCTTCATCGGTGGTGGTATTTGTCCGTATCCAACACAGACTCCATCGCAGCTCGAGACCGCTGTGGCGTTTTTGAAGACACATCCGGGCAAGGTCAGTCCCGTCACCCTGGATATCGGATCAAATGATATGTTGCCGGACCTTATTGGCTGCACGGCGAGCAGCAATTTCGGCACTGATCTGGCAAGGCTTGACAACAACCTGACTCAAGTCATCCTTCCGCAGTTGCGGGCAGCACTGACGGTGAATGGCCGGGTCACAGGGAGTATCGTGATGATGAACTACTATAACCCGTTTCCGAACTGTCTAGCTAGCGCGCAATTTACTCAAGCCTTCAATGAGTTCAATACGCACCTGGCCACTGATGTGAGTACGTTTGGTTTCATCGTCGATGTCTTAGGCGCTTTCGGCGGCATAACGACACCAAACATCTGTACCTATACCTGGATTTGTACTGTGAGGGATATTCATCCCACGGACCTGGGGTACAACGTCATCGCCAACACCTTTGCGGCGGCTATCCCGCCAAATTGAGGAGTTTCCTGCTAGCTTAACTGTAGCAAGCTATTTCCCCTGAGGCGTGTTGAGGGTTAGTCCCGCGAGATGAGGAACGAAAGAGTACGCCGTGCTAATCCTCAACACCCCCGCGAGTGAGCCTTAAAGAGCACCACGCCGCAGTGGGACCCTCGCGGTAGCCTTAGTGAATACACTTGCCCTGGCGAATAAGCTTGCAAAACATTTTCCCTCTTACATAGATGAGCTTATCACTTATATCAAAACATCAGTTACAGAAGAGATTTTTCAGCAGAAAAAGAGAAGCATTTTTGGCCTCTTTTCTGGTCAATCCGCTTCTGGCGTCTTGCGAGAGTCTACGCCCAAAGACGTCGTCACTGCGACTCTCGGAAAACTTTTCCATTTACACGAGAAATGGCAAGCTATTAATCAAGAAAAGCCTCAAGGAAGGTACTCTTCAGCAAAGGATCACTCGTCCTGCTTGAGCTTCAATTGAGGAGTGGAGGGGCTTGAGACAGTTGTCACCCTTTCAAGCTCATAGAAGAGAAGAAACTCGCTCGGAGGCGTATTGGTGCTCAAGCGGCTTCATGCCGTTTCCCCTGCTGTAACCGGAGGCAGCTCTTGGCGGAGTTTGCTCCTCTTCCTGACCACCTGTTCTCCCGTTGTTCAACTGGCTGAGAAGACCTATGATAGGTGTACATCCTTTTTTCGCGTGCAGCAGGTTCCAGATGGTCGATCAACGTTCTCAGGACATCTGAGTGCTTGCTGACAATGCTGCACAATTCAGGTATACTTTCGTTATAAGGACGAGTGGGAATACGTCTGGAGACCAGTGCCTCGAGGGAGGCAAAGTGCAGCGGGGGCTTCTGCTATGCAACAAGCACAAATCATTCCGTTTCCGCAGCGAGAGCAAGCGCCTCCACAGAACTTGCCTGCACAGCTCACTCCGCTGATTGGACGGGAGCAGGAGGTGGCGGCAGCTTGTACTCTCCTGTGCCGTCAAGAAGTGCGCCTCGCGACCCTCACGGGCACGGGCGGCATCGGCAAAACGCGCCTGGCGCTGCAGGTCGCCACTGACCTCCTTGCTTATTTCGACGACGGCATTTGCTTCGTCTCGTTGGCTCCTGTCAGCGATCCCGACCTGGTCGTTCCCACTATCGCCCAGACGCTTGGACTCAAGGACAGCGGAGGTCAAGCGCCGCTGGAGCTCCTGAGAGCCTCTCTCTCAGAGAAGTGCCTGCTCTTCCTGCTCGACAACTTTGAGCAGGTGGCAGCGGCGGCACCACAGCTCTCCGAACTGCTCGTCTCATGCCCTCACCTCAAGCTGCTGGTGACCAGCCGAGCGGTTCTCCACCTTCGTGGTGAACAGGAGTTTCCCGTCCCACCCCTTGCCTTGCCTGACCTGACACAGCTTCCCGAAAGCGAGACGCTCGCGCAGGTGGCGGCAGTGGCGCTGTTCTTGCAGCGGGCATGGGCGACCAAACCTGACTTGCCACTCACTGCTACCACCGCCCGTGCCATCGCCGAGATCTGTGTGCAGTTAGACGGCTTGCCGCTGGCGATTGAACTGGCAGCGGCCCGCAGTAAACTCCTGCCGCCACAGGCGCTGCTGGCACGGCTGGGTCAGCGCCTGGCTGTCTTGACGAGCGGGGCACAGGATGCTCCAGCACGGCAGCAGACCCTGCGCAACACCATCGCTTGGAGCTACAACCTGCTCAATGCGAAGGCCCAACAGCTTTTCCGGCGTCTCTCCATTTTCGTCGGCGGCTGCACCCTCCAGGCTGTGGAGGCGCTCTGTACCTCGCTTGAGGAAGGTAGGGGTGCGGAATGGACCTTGGATGGAGTGGCCTCACTCCTTGACAAGAGCTTGCTGCAGCAAACGGCACAGGAAGGCGAGGAGCCACGTCTCCTGATGCTGGAGACGATCCGGGAGTATGGGCTGGAGTGCCTGACGAGCAGCGCAGAGGTGGAGATCACCCGCCAGGCGCATGTGGCCTACTACCTGGCGCTGGCACAAGAGGCAAGAACGACATGGTACGGTCCCGAGCAGCAGGCGTGGTGCGATCGGGTGGAGCAAGAACAGGGGAATGTGCGAGCAGTATTGCAGTGGCTGCTTGAAGGCAAAGAAGCAGCGCTGGCCCTGCAGTTAAGCAATGCCCTGTGGTGGTTCTGGTTGACACGCAGTCATGTGCGTGAGGGACGAACGTTTCTGGAGAAGGTGCTCGCTGGTAGTGCGGAGGTGGTGACGTCCGCACGGGCGGAGGCCCTCAATGGTCTTGGCTTTCTCCTCGAGTTTCTGGGAGAGTATGAGCAGGCAGAGAAGCGTTGTGAAGAGAGCTTGGCCCTGTGTCGGAAACTTGGAGACACCTCAGGCGCTGCTTGGCCGCTCAAGAATCTGGGGGCGCTGGCTTTCGATCGAGATGAGTACACCAAGGCAGATACCCTGCTCCAGGAGGCTTTGACACTCTTCAGAGAGGGTGGAGACCAGGTAGGATGTCACTGGTCGCTCAGCCACCTGAGCATGTTGTACAGCCAACAAGGCGAGGATGTCAAGGCTCGCGCATGTGCAGAGGAAAGCCTGGCGCTCGCCAAGGAGCTCGGTGACAAGGACACGATCGCCTTCGACCTCATCTTATTGGCGAAGGTCCTCTTTGTTTCCCAGGCTGGAAGCATGGCAATCGACCCACTGCTTGAGGAATACTTCTCGCTTGCCATTGACCGAACGAGCAAGAGGATCTTTGCACTTGACCTGCTGGGGAAGATCGCTCTCAGCCAGGGGGATGTGGTCAAGGCACATGCCCTGCTCCAGGAGTGCCTGGCATACTACAGAGCACAAGGGTATCGCAGAGAAATTGGCGAAACGCTTGCTTTTTTAGGACAGGTGGCCGCTCTCCAGCATGATGACGCAACAGCGTACGCTCTCTATGAAGAGGGCTTGCTGAGAGCGAGAAAGGTGGACAGCAAGTGCACCGTTGCCTCGTGTCTCGAAGGATTGGCGGGGGTGCTCGCGGCCCAGGGGGAGCTCGCTCAGTCGGCACGGCTGTGGGGAGCGGCAGAAGCCCTGCGCCAGGCCATTGGCGCTCCCACCCCAGCGGTCTCTCGTCGCGCCTACGAGCACGCGGTGACGGCTGCCCGTGCTCAGTCCGGTGAGAAGGCCTTCGCTGCAGCTTGGGCCCAGGGACGCACGATGAGACTCGAGCACGTCCTGGCTGCACAGGGACCCGTGCCGATGCCCTCACCAATCCCGGCAGACCCATCGACGGCTCCACCCGTTGCGAAATCCTCGACCTACCCTGATGGACTGACCGCCCGCGAGGTGGAGGTGCTGCGATTAGTGGCCCAGGGCCTCACCGATGCGCAGGTAGCCCAAAAGCTGGTGATTAGCCCTAGCACCGTGAATACCCATCTGAAGGCGATTTATGGCAAGATCGGGGTGTCCTCGCGCAGTGCTGCCACCCGCTATGCTCTTGAGCACACCCTGATGTAACCAGGCGTGTAGTGTTCTGCTCAGCTTTTCTCAGAACCTTCCCTCCCTCGAATGAGGGAGGCGCCCTCATGTTCTCCCCGTTCTCTCCTTGCAAAGATCCCTCATCCCAACCCCTTCTTCCAGGGATGTGTTTTGGGCCTCAGCCACCTACACTCATGAGTGAAGCGGTTCCCCTTTTGGGACGATGGGCCATGGAGCGAAAGGAGGCACACTCATGGAAACGGCTCTTCAGCAAACATCTCGGAGTGAGACGCAGGACAGGGAACAGGAACGAGCAGCAGAGGAGGAAGAGGTCAAGATCATCGACCTGGAAGAACATGACCCTCTGGGAGAGAGCAAGCGCTTGCGGTTGACCTCTGCCTTGCTGAGATGGCAACGCTCTCCACACAGGCGATCTTGGCGATTAATTTGCACGGTGAGCCTCCTGCTGTTGCTGGTCGTGCTGCTCAGCGTGAGCCACCTCTCTCCCTCTACCATTAGCGAGAGCTTCAGAAGAGCGTACGCACCCCAAGCACGTCCCACTCCCTCAGGTTCGAGTCTTCCTCTCCCTCCTCAGCGGGATGGCATCACCTGTCTGAGGGATGCCATGTGGTCCCCTGATAGTCAGTTCATCGCCGTGGTAGGCCACTCACAGACCTGTTCGTCGGTGGCGTACGTGCCTGGGCTGGTCAATCTCTATGAGGCACAGACCAGCAAACTGCTTCGCCAGTTGCATCCCGATGAGGCGATTGTGCAGGCACTCACCAGAGCGTTGGCCTCTCCCAGTGAACCCGTTGCACGTGGTCCTCAGAAGAAGCAAGGTGGAGGGAGTGGGCTGGTGATCTCCTATCGGCACGTCATCTGGTCCCCTGACAATCAGCGCCTCGCTTTCCTGTTTCACCTGCTCGCCCCGTCTGCCTCGATGGAGGGGGTCGTGCTGATGAACCGAGATGGAGCCCATGCCCAGGTGGTGCTCGACCAGCAGAACCCTCTGGCACCCTCGTCTGCCGAGTGGGATCTGGAGCGTCGGGTGCTTCTCACTTCCAAGACGTTCCCGCTCCCTCCTGCTTTGGCCTATCATTGGGGGCCAAAGGGAACCCTGCTCCCTGGGCATTTGCTTCCCACCCAGTTCCTGCCAGTAGCCCCTCCACTGGGCGCGAGAGGAAACCCTGATGGCGATGCCTCGTTCACGCTGTGGCAACCAGCTGTGACCCAGGTGGCGGTAGCATACTCATCGAATGTCTATACCCCCCACAGTTGGAGGACCAGCTTTGCCGCCTGGTCTGCTGATGGACGCTATCTCATCAATGACCTGAGCTTTTGGGGTTTGCTCGACTCCCCTGAGGGGATCTCTCCTGAGATCAAGTCAGGAAAGGTCACGGAGAGGGCGAGAGAGAGGAACGAGACAGGCGCTGTGGGGTTGACGAACCAATGTGCAGCGCAGCTTCAGGCGGCGAATACCCCTCTGGCCTTTGCTTGGAGTGCGAATGGACGTGTGCTGGCTGACTACGGCACCGGAAACGGTGTAGATCTCTATGAGTGTCCCACTGGGCATAAGCTGACTTCATTGAGCCTGCAGAGCCAGGATGCTGCTCCTTCTGCCGAGGCGGTGGCCCTGCGGTGGTCACCTGATGGGTCGCATCTGCTCCTGGCCAGTACGGCATTCGGTCTTGTCTCGCTTTGGAAAGTGAAGCCATCATGAAACGTCCTCTTCTCCTGCAGGAACTGGCTCATGTGCTCATCAGACTCAGTGACAAGGCTGCAACGTTCAGCCAGAAGAGGGTCAGAAGGAGGACAGGTATTGCCACCACTACCCTGAGGTAGGCGATTCGATATGCTTTGTCTCATATGCCCACGGGTTGCGCAACGAGATACACTTCTCAAACCAAGTGGCTCTGGACCTTGCTTCGGTGCATTCAGAGATGGTCTCCTAAAGCAGAGCTTCTCCCACATGACCAGTGAGCAAACGAGGTGGTCAGAATGGCGAGTGATGTGACTTTTCCATCCATCGTTCGCTTGCTCGCATCTCGTTGCGCAACCCGTGGGATATTGAAGAGACCTTTCTTGATGAGAAATCAGGCGGGTTCCAACTGGAAAGTAGTGAACTGGCAACACTTGACGCAGTGGAGCGTCTGGTATTGATCCTGGCGATTGCTACCATCTACTTTACCAGTATCGGGTTAGAAGTTGTTCAAGCGAACGTTCGCCGCTTTGTTGATACCCATTGTGATCGAGGCTTAAGCTATCTCGAGATCGGCTGGCAATGGTTGCGACAGTGCTACCGGCGAGGCTGTCTGGTGTTTCGTTCATTTTGGCTCGATCCAGCACCAGACAATGTACCAGCCATCCCTTCGCACCGAGTTGCTGCTCCTCCGAAGCGTCAGTGGATGGTTTCCCTGCTGTATTAGCCCCACAGATGGCCTGCCGGTAGTTTTCTAACGAAAAAGTGCAACAGAGCATTCTCGAGCCAAGCTTGTAGAGCGAGATGAAGGCTCCTTCAGGAAGTATCATACTCCCTATTGGCGGAGGCTCTTAACCGTTCTTTCCTTTCCCGCTCAAGCCCCCTCTGGAGTGCATCAAGAGCGAGTAATGCATCCTTTCATCAAAAAACTAACGCCAGGCCTCTTGGACAAGGGAGCTAGCCTTGTCCAAGAGGTCAGTCGATGATGCGCTTATAACCATTGCAACTCCGGTATCAGTGCCTCCACCAGGCATGCTCACCTCACGCTGCTGAAGGGAAGGTGTCGCGATGCAAGCCACTTCAGCTCCCTACAGTAAGGGTGTAGGTCATATCCAAGGTGGTTACCGGTGAGCCTCCAGAGCCGCCGAAGTTGATAGTATGCGTGCCCGCACTGAGCGGAGGAACGATGATGTAGAACCCATCGGCGACAGCTGGGGTAACGGTCAGGCTTTGCCAGCACTTGCCAGGAAGCTTCACTCCAAATACTGCGTCAAGCACGTTGTCCGGCGATGGTGGCAGCGTGTAGCTGAAGACTGGCGAGATGGCCCGATTGGACTGGAGGTTGGTAAGGGGACGGTTATCGATGTGGGCGTGCAGGTTGCTTGCTGGGGTCACGAAGTTTGCCGCGATGTCGCGTAGCCGGTCCACGGTGAGCGGGGGCTTGTTACATACGTTGTCTGCCCATGAGTTGATAAGGGGAATGACCAGCGTCTTTCCACCGGGAACAGTACAACTATGAGTGAAACTGCCACCGCCGTTGAAATGGCCTGCCAAGAACCAGACGTCGCCGGTCTGCCCCACGCTGCAGTCAACCGCTTCCGTGGTGAGGAGACCAGAGTTCTTTGATGCTGGCACGGAGAAGAACCACTGCCACCACGCGGCGTTCCACTCCCCATAGGTCATGAGGGGGTGGGCATTCGGTGGGCCACTTTGCGCGAGTGCGGCAAAAGTGGGCAAGATGACTGCAAACAAGGCGAGTAAACCAGAGAACAGGATGGCAACTACGAGCTTTTTCATGTTTCTTTCTCCTTCTACAAGAGGTATTCTACTTACGCAGGACAGACTACAGAGAACAATAGCATGAGTTGTGCAGAGAAAACACACAAGTGGTTGTGGCAGAGCAATCTCAGCAAAGGCGAGGTCAAGCGGAAGTGCTTGCTCTCTCCCAGAGGGTCATGTTGTTCCAGGTCGGTGATGGTGACCTTGTTGACCTCTTCGTCCGCTGTGTTCTGCACACGCTGCTCGGAGGTGTCTATGCCTCTTCCCTTCAGCACCTGTTCCATGAGTTGGCTCTCCTCACTTGATCTGGCCCATCGTTTCACAAGCAGAAATCCTTGCCTGCCTCAAGCATAGAGAGCCGAGAGCCGAAACACATCCCTTGAAGAAGGGGTTGTGACGAGGGATCTTTGGAAAACTGGAAGGGGGGAACGATGGGACATCTCCCTCGAAGAAGGGAGATGAGGTGCTGAGAAAAGCTGAGCCGCAAGAGAACCAGCCGGTTACATGAGGTGCTGCTCCACGGCATAGCGGGTGGCCGCACTGCGTGAGGAGACCCCGATCTTGCCGTAGATAGCCTTCAGGTGGCTGTTGACCGTATGAGGACTAATCACCAACTCTTGGGCCACCTGCGCATCAGGGAGTCCCTGTGCCACTAATCGCAACACCTCGACCTCGCGGGCGGTCAGACCGTCGGGAGAGGTGGGCGAGGACGTTGTTGGGGGAGTTGGCGCGGGCTCCGCTGCGCTTGGTGTGGGGATAGTTCGTGGTCCCTGGGCGCTCAGAGCTTGCTCTGGGGTCATCGTGCGTCCCTGAGCCCACGCAGCAGCAAAAGCCTGCTCTCCGAGCTGGGAGCGTGCAGCGGCCACCGCACGCTCATAGTCCGCAGCATACACAGGCGGCAGGGGTGTTCCCCTGGCTAGGCGCAGGGCCTCTGCCGTCCCCCACAGCCGTGCTGCCCACGCTGGCTCGCCCTGCATCTCCACCACGTCGGCCAAACCCTCCAAGGAGGAGGGGATGTCCAGGTTGTGACTCACCTCGCGGCCTATCGCCAGACTCTCCTCGTAAAGGGCACGTGCTGCTGGGTAGTCCCCCTCGAAAGCTGCCACTCTTGCTAAAAGGCGCAGCGAGGAGGCCATGTACTCCTTCTTCCCGATCTCCCTGGCGAGCCCCAGACTCTCCTGAAGCCTCGAGCGTGCTGTGACGGCATCGCCCTGCTGGAGGACCACTTCGCCCAAGTCAGCAAGTGCCCAGCTCATACTCTCCTTGAGCCCCATCTCCTTGCAGAGTGCGAGGGCCTCCTCCAGCAGAGCACGTCCTGTGGCAGGATCGCCTTGGGAGCAAAAGAGCACCTTTGCTAAGCCAAAGAGCGACCAGACGATGCCATAGATACTCCCCACCTCTCGGAAGAGCGCCAGGGCTTCCTCGTTGAGCGAGAAGGCTCTGGCATACTCGCCTCGATGGCGCAGCGGTATCGATAAGCCAAGGAGCGACCAGGCGATGCCAAAGATATTGCCCACCTCTCGGAAGAGCGCCAGGGCCTCCTCTGTGCGTGAGGATGCCACGACAAAGTTGGACCTATTGGAGGCTATGGCCCCCAGCCGAGCGAGGGAATGCGCCATGCCTGCCGTGTCTCCCAGGTCTCGGCAGCGTGGCAGGCACTCCTCAAACAGCGCTTCTGCCCGATCAAGGTCGCCCTGTTGAAAAGCCAGATGGGCAGCCACCTGGAGCGCCTTCACCTGCAACGGCGCTGCCACCGCCGTGCTCCCCGCCAGCGCTCGTTCGAGAAAGTCCCGCCCCTCCCTGTAGTGACCACGGCCTTTCCAGAACAGCCCCAGCCCTGCTACCAATCGCAGAGCCAGCTCTTGCCGCTGCTTGGCCTCCCCCTCTCCTGCTTGCTCCAGCGACCACTGCAGGGCTGCTCGCAGATTGTCGTACTCTCGCTCGAAGCGCTCCAACCACACGACCTGCTGCGGGCCATCGAGTTCGGGCTCGGCCTGCTCTGTCAGTGCCAAGAAATACTCAGCATGAGCTTGGCAGGTCGTCTCCCTCTCTCCGAGGGCCTCCAGGCCCTCCCATGCATACTCGCGGATCGTCTCGAGCATCACCAGGCGTGGCTCCTCTCCCTCTGACTCGCTCTGCTGCAGCAAGCTCTGGTCAAGGAGGCAAGCCACGCCTTCGAACACCCCTCCCGCTTCACCATCCAGAGCCGCACCCATTGCCTCGATGGCTTGCAGGGTGCACCCACCGACAAAGACCGAGAGGCGCCGGAAGAGCCGTTGCACCTGGGCATCTAAGAGCTGATAGCTCCAGGCGATAGTGTTGCGTAAGGTTTGCTGTCGCTCGGGCACATCGCGTGCACCGCTTGACAAGATCGTCAAGCGAGGCGTCAGCCGGGCCAAGAGCGCCTGTGGTGGCAGCAGTTTGATGCGTGCCGCAGCCAACTCGATCGCCAAGGGCAACCCCTCCAGGTGCAGACAGATCTCGGCGATGGCTCGTGCGTTGGCATGGCTCAGCTGGAACGCGGGCTTGACCGCCTGGGCCCGTTGGATGAACAGGGCCAGCGCGTCATACTGTGCCAGGGCCACCACTTCGGGCAGCTGCCTGGGATCGGGCACGCAGAGCGGTGGGATGGCAACCTCCTGTTCGGCCTGCACATGCAGCACCATGCGACTGGTTACCAGCACCTTGAGGCGTGGACAGGCGGCCAGGAGCTCTGCCACCTGGAGGGCTGCGCTGACCACCTGCTCGAAGTTGTCCAGCAGCAGCAAGAGCTGCTTCTCGCGCAGGAAGGCTTTCACGAGATCGAGCAGCGGGTGCTCGGCGGTCTCTTGGAGGTCGAGCGCCTGGGCGATGGTGTGCACGACCAATGCGGGATCGCGAAGGGGAGCCAGGTTCACGAAATACAGCCCATCGGGGAACAAGTCACTGAGTTCGGCTGCCACCTGCAGCGCCAGCCGGGTTTTGCCGATCCCACCAGGACCCGTCAGGGTGAGCAAGCGCACCTCTTGGCGACGCAGCAGGTGCAGGCACTCCTGCACTTCCTGCTCGCGCCCAATGAACGGTGTGGGCTGGACGGGCAAGTTGTTCGGGCCGATATCGAGGGTTCTGAGGGGTGGAAAATCGGCAGGCAGGTCCGCCATGACGAGCTGGAAGAGGCGACTGGGGCGCTGCAAGTCCTTGAGGCGGTGCTCCCCCAGATCGCGCAGGCGCACACCCTGCGGCACGTCATGCTCCACCAGGTCGCGCGTAGTCTGCGAGAGCAAGATCTGCCCACCGTGGCCCACGCTCATGATGCGGGCAGCGTGATGCACATCCAGGCGCATGTAGCCGTCAGAGGCACGTTGAGGTTCACCGGTGTGCAGGCCTATGCGCACGCACACAAGCACGCCCTCCGGCCAGGCATGCGAGGCGAGGGTGCGTTGCATCTCCACTGCTGCACAGATCGCATCGGTGGCGCAAGCGAAGGCCACGAAGAAGGCATCTCCTTGCGTGTCGACCTCGTGGCCGCCATTCTTCTGGATGGCAAGTCGCACCAGGGATCGATACTCCTCCAGGAGGCTCGGGTAACGCTCGCCCCCCTGCTGGAGCAACTGGGTAGATCCCTCGATGTCGGTGAAGAGGAACGTGACGGTACCCATCGGGAGGTGGTGCATACCGAATCTCCTTCTTTCTGGTTAGAAGAGACACACCTTCAGTACTCGGCCCAGTGCTACGTAGGGATATGACACCGATGCGTATAATGGTGGACCATCTCCATCCAGAGGAGAGGGCTCTGGAGGCTGCACCCACCACGAGCCGTGCGTGTCGGTTTGTCCGAGGGAACTGCCATACAGATGCCGCACTCAAGAGAAGAGAAGAAGTGGGCGAGCATGAACATGACAAGACCCCAAAGAGGTATCCATACGTACCCTCTAAGAGTGTAGACCAACACCGTGAGAAGCACAACAGTAGAAATACCTATTCAAGTAAGAGTAGAAATACCATGCTCACATCAACTTGATCCCGTGAGAGGTACGTTTCGCAAACGTACAAGCATGAAGAAGAGAAAGAAAATAGCGGGGCATCAAATGGGGGGCACCATATGATTGAAATGTCATGCATCGCTGGAGCACCACTGCGCATGAAGAAGTGGCTTCAGAAGACCGCTGGCGAATCCCTTTCAGAAGCCTCGGTCATGTTACGCAATAGCTGTATCCCCCTGAGTGTGAACGAGGCACCCAAATCGTGAAAGGAGGATCCGAGCATACTCTCTCTCGTCCATCCATGGGGGGCTCCTGCTCAATCATATGCTGAAATAGCCTCTCATCACAGCTCATCTTCCTCGTTGACACACCTCTCTCTGATCAGAGATTGTAGACAGTTCTTTTGTCAGTTGATGGAAGCTCACCGAAAGGTGAGAGGATGTGCTGATGAAGAAGGTAACCATACCTCAGAGAATCGGCATTCTGTCCGCAGTTCTCCGTTTCTCCCCTTTCCTTCACGCTCATAGCCGCGTAAAACAAGACCGCTAACGACCAAAAAACTCACCAGATAATCTTGTTCGTTGCATTCCATACTCATCTGTTCGCTCTCACAGTACTCTTCAACAGCCGTTGTTGTCGTACCTTAAACATTCCAGGGAGGTTTTTTTGCCATGTCCGAAATTAACAAGCATGACTGGTTCGCACTGCTCGAAGCGTTCAAACAGTATCTCTATTCAGAAGATACCAGTAGGAACACGACGAGTGCGTATCTGTCGGATCTTTCACATTTTCTCAACTGGTACAGCCGGACCTTTGAGGCGTTCGATATTGCTGCAGTCATGCCTGGAGATATCCGTGACTATCGGGAATATCTCCAGGAACAGATTCCACCCCTTGCGCCAGCGACGATGAATCGGCGCCTGGCTGCATTGCGCCGGTTCTTTTCCTGGGCGAAGGAGACCGGATGGACCCAGAGCCAGCCAACCGAACGTCTTCGCAATGTTGAAACCACTGACCATGGCCCCAGATCGTTGGATCGTAAGCAATGGCATCGCCTCCAGCGGAGCGTCGAGCAGGCGAAAGGGAAGCAGGGCGTTCGCGACCACTGTATTCTTCTTCTCCTTTACCATACAGGGTTGCGCGCTGGAGAATTAGCTGCCGTACGTTTGAGTGATCTCACCCTTAGTGAACGTTCAGGTTATGTGCAGGTGCGACGGGGCAAGGGCAATAAGTCCAGGAGGGTTCCTCTCAATGCCGAAGCTCGATCAGCCCTTCATGAGTATCTCCGGGTACGGCCTTCATGCGCAGGGCCATCTTTGTTGGTAGGCCAGCGTGGTGAGCCATTATCGGCTCACGCCATCTATGATGTCGTCGTCAAGTATGGACACAGAGCAGGTTTGGAAGATGTGACCCCTCATGTGCTCCGTCATACCTTTGCTCGCGCGCTCATTGCATCAGGCGCGCCACTGAGCGATGTCGCTGATCTTTTGGGCCATAGCAGTCTTGATACGACACGCATCTATACGAAGGCGAGTGAGACCGACCTGGCTGCGGTGGTAGCACGCTTGGAAGAGAGGTAGCTCGTGATGTCACACGCCTCTCCCTCGTACCGAACCCTATGAACCGTGCGATTTGATGATCAAGAGGGCTTTGCGCCAGGGACACCCTATGAGGAGGCCATGCAACACCTGATGAGGCGTTGGGATTGGTTGTTCAGCGATAAGAGCCATCAACTGGTGCAGCAAAAGCGCAAACGTCATGCCTGTTTCGTCATGCTGCCATGATCACCACTCGTCGACTATAGTCAGCATGGTAACACTATTCTTGTCCTGGACCAAGCCTTAGATGAGGATGCATACGTCTCGTTTGCCTACACACCTCTCACGCAAAGTTGGGATGCAGCACCTCTGTTGCATGAGCACACGGAGCCCTACGAATTGGAATTTCGCGACGGGCGCTGGTACTTCACCGCGTAGGTACGCGATCTGAACACCTTTATTGACTATCGCATCGACCGCATCCGTCCAGGCACTTTGCAAAAGGACAATGAGGCCTTCGAGTAGTAATGGAACGAAAAACAACGCTAAGGAATTTGCTCTTCTGTTGGGGTCTTTGGGTGTAAATTTGGGAAATAAGCTGGTGATTTCTTTGCAATTACTCTGTTGAAAGCATCTCTCCTGTTTTAGCCTGGGAGCCATTCTATAGGCAAATGGACGAGAGAGGGAACCCAGAGTCACTAGCATAATTGGCAAGTTTCCACTGGCTTGTTTCCCAAATTTACAGATGGACATGGACAAATTCCCACCAATGGCTTACTCGCTACTCAGCGATTTGCATTAGGGGGCGGTCTTTGTCTATCAACTCGCGTTATTGTAGCGCCTTGAGCATGA
>Ga0137384_10001937_pt1 | contig 16397 bp, 14 predicted proteins | sample SagtaG_2_FD_104922 | JGI IMG/M metagenome (GOLD analysis project Ga0137384, IMG submission 104922) | Vadose zone soil microbial communities from Sagehorn Ranch, Mendocino, California, USA - Sage2_R_60_16 metaG | ecosystem: Environmental > Terrestrial > Soil > Vadose zone | place: USA... | reverse complement strand
TGTACAAGGCTACGGACTACTACGCCCCCGAACATGAGCGCTGCATCCTCTGGAACGATCCGGAGCTTCACATCGATTGGCCCGTCCCCGGCGGCGCGCCCGCACTATCGGCCAAAGACGCCGCAGGGACGCGGCTGCGGGATGCCGAAGTGTTTCAGTGAAAATTCTGCTGACCGGAAAAAACGGGCAGATCGGCTGGGAGCTCATGCACGCCCTTGCACCGCTCGGCGAAGTCATCGCCGTTGACCGTGAGGGTCTCGACCTCGCAGTTCCAGATCGGATCGTCTCGGTCGTTCGCTCGGTGCGGCCTGACGTGCTCATCAATGCCGCGGCTTATACGGCCGTCGACCGCGCGGAAAGCGAGCCGGACGCCGCCTACGCCATCAATGCCGCCGCGGTCGCCGTCCTGGCCGAAGAGGCGAAACGGGTCGCAGCGCTGTTCGTCCACTATTCGACCGATTACGTCTTCGACGGAACGAAGGATGTCCCGTATATCGAGGAGGACCGCCCCAATCCCCTCAACGCCTACGGCCGCAGCAAGCTCGCCGGAGAGCAGGCGATTCACGACATCGGCGGCGCTCATTTGATACTGCGCACGAGCTGGGTGTACTCGACGCGGGGCAAGAACTTCCTCCTGACCGTACGGCGTCTGCTCCGGGAGAAAGATGAACTGCGCGTCGTATCCGATCAGATCGGGGCACCGACCACGGCCGGCGACCTCGCGCAGGCGACCGCCGAGCTTCTCCGTCGCCACGGCGCCGCCGGGCTAGGCGACGCGCGGGGCATTTATCACGCCACGTCCTCCGGGTCCACGTCCTGGTACGGATTTGCGACGGAATTGGTACGGCTGGAAAGGTGCGAATTTCGGGTCCGAGTCGTGCCGATTGCATCGAGCGAGTATCCAACGCCCGCGCGAAGGCCCAAGAACTCGCGTCTGTCCAACGAGAAGTTGTTTCGGCGCCTCGGCGTTACCCTGCCGACGTGGGAAGTCGGTCTCAGAAAAATCTCAGGCGCGCCTTAGAGAATCTGCGGCTTATGGTTTCGAGATTTCGCCGGAACGTCGTTGCCAATATGGTGAGCACCGGCTGCATCGCCGCAGTCCAGCTTGTCGTCACTCCGCTGCTGGTCTGGAAGCTCGGGACGAGCGCTTTTGCCCTCGTCGGGTTCTACACAACCCTCGTGGCCGTGCTCGCCATCCTCGACCTGGGGCTCACCCCTCTCCTGACGCGGGTCATGGCAAGGCACCTGCCTTCTGTCGACGCCCCATGGCGCGGCGCGACCGTGCTGCGAACGTTCGAGATCCTGTTCGCGGGGATCGGCCTGGTTGTGGCCGTCGCCATAGTGAGCGCGGCGCCTTTTGTGGGAGAGCACTGGCTCAGGTCATCCGTCGTGCCACAGGCTGAAATTGAACGGGCGGTTCGACTCATGGGGCTGCTGTTCCTCCTGCGCTGGGCGCAAGCCCCTTACGTAGCGACGCTCCAGGGGCTGCAGCAGCAGGTAAAGCTGAGTATCGCCAATGCGGGCATGTATACGATAGTCAACGCTTGCGCTGTTCTTGCACTTTGGGTCGCAAAGCCTACGATCGTCGTCTTCTTCGCCTCTCTGGCCGCAGGTACGCTCGTTCAGCTGTTGACGATTCGATGGATAGCGTGGAGGGCGGATCCCGCGCTCCGGGAACGATCGCGGTTCGACACGGCGGTGATACGCGCCGGATGGCGATTTTCGGCGGGAATGCTGGGCATATCGATTACCGCGACCATCCTGACGCAGATGGACAAGCTGATATTGACAAAACTGGTCCCCCTAGAGGAGTACGGTCTGTATGCGATGGCGCAGGTTCTCGCCGGCGGCCTGTCCGTCGTGATTCTGCCGATATTCAACGCCGTTTATCCGCGGCTGTGCGAGCTTGTCGCTTCCGGGGACGAGGCCCGCTTGCGGACGTCCTTTCTGTCCGCCAGCAACTTGATGGGCGCGATCTTGGTTCCTACCGTAGTCTTTTTGGTCCTTTTCTCATACGAGGTATTGGTTCTGTGGACACGTAACCCGGAGGTCGCCGCGCCCACCGCGCCCTTGTTGGCGCTGCTTGCGACCGGAACGGCGCTGAACGGCCTCATGTTTGTTCCGTACGCGCTGCAGCTCGCACGTGGCAATACTAGAATCGGGTTCACCATCAACCTGGTGCTTTGCGTCGTCATGGTGCCGAGCATTATCTTCCTCACGTATCACTTCGGCATCGTGGGGGGAGCGTCCGTATGGCCCGCGCTCAACGGGCTGTATCTGATCGCGGGCCTCCCCTTGACCTGGAGCCTCTGCCTCGGATCGCGCAATTGGGTTCTTTTCTACCGCGATATGTTCGTGGGTCAGGCGCCTTCTGTCTGTTTGATCGCCGGAGCCCGGGCGTGGATGCCGTTGTCCCGGGAAGGTTTCGGGATGGCGATGGAACTTCTGGTTCTACTGGTGCTTGCCTTGGCGATCTCGCTCACTCTGACGCCGGGAGTGCGAGGAAGGCTTGGCGTATGGTCGTGGAGGTCTTCGCTCTGATTCCCGTCTGGAGCGAGCAAATATGATTAGTTACGCGCAGAACTTCGAAGACGTGATGCTTGCCCGGGCGCTGGAATCGGTCGAGCGCGGCTTCTATATCGACATCGGCGCGTGGCACCCGGATCGCCATTCCGTTACTCGTCACTTTTACGAGCTGGGCTGGAACGGAATCAATGTCGAACCGGGCCGCACGTATTTCTCGTTGCTGAAGCGGCGCAGGCCGCGCGACCTGAACCTCAATCTCGCCGTTTCCAGCCACCTCGGGCCGGTTCGCTTCCACGAAACACCTCGCTCGGGCATCTCGGGCTGCGACGACACAGTGCTGGTCGAGGCACGCCGTCACGGGTTCGCAACGCGAACCTTCGAGATCGAGGCCACTACGCTGGCTGCGCTGTGCGAGCAGCACGTCGCCGATCGCGAGATCCATTTCATGAAAGTCGACGTCGAGGGTCACGAGGCGGTGGTGCTGAGAAGCGGGAACTGGGATCGTTTCCGACCCTGGATCGTGGTCGTGGAGTCGGTTACCGCCGCGCGCGAACCTGTGTGGAAAACCTTCGAGCCTCTCCTTCTCGACTCCGGCTATCTTCACGCCTGGTACGACGGTCTCAATCGATTCTATGTGCGCCGGGAAAGCGGGGCGCTGCTGAAGCATTTCGCGCTGCCGCCGAACCTATTCGATGGCGTGGTGAAATTCCCTGACGACCCGTTCGGGCGCACGTTTGCGTTACTGTATCGCCTCTACCTCGCGGCGAAGAGCTCCTACCGGAGGATGGCTGGATGACGGCCGCACCGGTACTGTCGTTCTGCATCCCCGTCCACAATTTTGGCGCTTTCCTGCCGGCCACGCTCGAATCCATTCTCCCCCAGATGCACGACGCGTTGGAGATCGTCGTCTTCGACGGCGGTTCGACCGACAACACTCCCGAGCTAATGGGGGACATCTGCGCACGGGATCCGCGGATGCGCTATCTGCGCCGCGACGTACGCGGCGGTATCGACGCCGATCTGGCTTCCTGCATCGATGCAGCGCGTGGGGAGTATTGCTGGCTGTTCAGCGGAGACGACACGCTGCAATCCGGGGGCGTCGCGTACGTGCTCTCGGCGCTGGAATCCGGTGTCGATGTGCATCTGCTGACCCACACGGACTGTACTCTCGACATGCAAATCCTCAGGGCCCACCCGGCGTTGGCTACAATCGGGCCGCTGCGGGTAGACCTCGGCCAGCGCGACGCCCGGCGTCTCTGGCTAACCCAAGCCCTCAACACCGAAGCCCTCTTCAGTTTTGCGAGCACGCTAGTCGTGCGCCGCCAGACGTGGAACTCGATGCCGGCGCGGCATGACTTCGATCGGAGCGGCTGGGGCCACGTCGCACGACTGCTGGAAATCGCCCGCAATCGACTTGAGGTGGTCTACCATCCTCGGCCCTTGGTGAATCGGCGCGGCGAAAATGATTCTTTTCGCGACCGCGGGATTGTGCGTCGATTAGCTCTCGCGGTGGACGGCTACGAGCGCATCGCGCGAGAGTTCGCACGCGATGAGTGGGAAGCCGCGCAGATCCGCCGTCTGGTACGTGCCGATTTGCCCGTCACGGTTTTCATCGGAGCGAAGGCCGCCTGCCGCAGCAACCCGGAACGCGAAAATCGCGCGCAACTCGACCGCCTCTTCGTGCAATGTCACGGAAACGCGGGTCCGCCCGGCTGGTGGAAGCTTGCGTTGTATTGGGGATTCCCGCCTTTTCTAGAGCCGCCTGCGCGGCGGCTCCTTTCATGGTGGCGCCAGCGAAGGCGCGACGACCCGTCGGTCACCGGAACGGGGAGGCCCGGCCGCATGGGCAGTCCCGGTAAGGGGACTCATGCATGAGCCCCCAAGGCAAGCGTCTGTCGATTTGCATTGCGACGAGAAACCGAGCCAAGCTCATCGGGGAGGCGCTCGAGCAAATCGGCAGACAATTGACTGGAGACACCGAGGTCGTGGTCGTGGACGGAGCGTCTACCGACAACACGGCCGAAATCGTCCAAGCCAAACGGCTCCGCTTCCCTCAGATCCGCTATTATCCGCAGTCCTCGAACTCCGGAATCGACGGCGATTTCGACAAGGCGGTCGAACTCGCCCGCGGAGAATACTGCTGGCCGATGTCCGATGACGATCTTCTCGTCGACGGTGCCGTGAAGCGCGTCCTCGGCTTGCTCGAGACGAATCCGGAGGTGTTGATCGTCGACGTCGAGGTCTGCTCGGATGATTTCAGTAAAATCCTGATCGAGCGCAGATTGCCGTTCAGCGGGGAACGGCGATACGGGGCGCGCGACGTTGAAAAACTGTTCGTGGAATGCGCCCAGCATCTGACATACATCGGCGGCGCCATCGTGCGCCGCTCCGCCTGGATGGCAAGAGAGAGACGTCCCTACTACGGAACGGAATTCATTCACTTCGGAGTAATCTTCCAGGCGCCCCTGACCGGCACGGTCGTGGCTGTCGGCGAGCCCCTGGTAAGGCTCCGGTACGGGGTTGCCAGCTGGACGTCTCGTTCTTTCAAGGTATGGATGTTCACATGGCCGGCGCTCGTCTGGTCGTTTTCACACATTTCAGAAGCGGCGCGAGAGAAAGTCACTCCACGCGAGCCTTGGCGCCGGCTGGGCACTTTGCTGCTGTTGCGCGCGAAGGGCTGGTATTCGTGGAAGGAGTACCGGGCGTCGATCCGCCCCAAGCTGCGGGCGGGCAGTTCGAGCTGGCTTCCCGCATTGGTGGCGCTTACGCCGGGGCCGTTCCTGAATCTCCTGGGTCTTGTCTACTGGTTTTTGTTCGCGCGAACGCGCAAAGGGGGATTCTACGATCTCCGCCACAGCCGCTACTATCTTTGGGGGCGGCCGCATGAGTGAACGCGACACGAAGACAGCCCTGATTACCGGGGTGCTCGGCCAGGACGGTTCCTATCTCGCAGAATTGCTGACGACGAAGGGCTATCAAGTCATCGGCACCTCCCATCGTGGCGAGCAAAGGACTCGGCTTGGCGGCGCGGCAAAGGAGATCGAGGTGCTTGGACTGGACCTTGCCGACGGCGAGGCGATCCGCGCACTGGTCAAGCGAACCCGGCCGCATCATCTCTACAACCTGGCGGCGCGCGCATCGAGCACTCAACTTTTCGACGATGTCGTGGCCACGACCCGGATCAACGGGCTTGCCGTCGTTCACATCCTGGAGGCCATACGAACCGAGTCCGCCCAGACGCGCTTCTGCCAGGCGTCCAGCAGCGAGGTGTTCGCCAGGGCTGCGCACTCACCCCAGAACGAGCTGACGCCCCTGCGACCCCGTAATGCGTATGGCGCGGCGAAGGTATTGGCCCAAAACATGGTCGAAGCTTACCGTGAACGCTACGGACTGTTCGCCTGCACCGCAATCCCATTCAACCACGAGAGTCCCAGGCGCGGGATGGATTACGTGACGCGCAAAATCACCTCGACCGCAGCCCGAATCAAGGCGGGACTGGAAGACTCCCTGGTTCTGGGAAACCTCGACGGCCGTAGAGACTGGAGCTTCGCCGGAGACATCGTACATGCAATGTGGCTCATGCTCGAGCAGCCGGAGCCCGGCGACTTCGTGCTGGCGAGCGGCGAGACGCATTCCGTGAGAGAGCTGTGCGAGCTTGCGTTCGGCCGTGTGGGACTCGAATACCGAAAACACGTCGTAGTCGATCCCCGCCAGGAGCGCAAAGCGGATGCCGTCGAATTGCGCGGCGACTCCAGAAAGGCTCGCCGGCAGCTGGGATGGCGGCCCGCGATCGGCTTCAAGGAGCTGGTGTACATGATGGTCGACGCGGACTACGAGGCTCTTTCGTCCAACCCGGTTTCAGGTGAAAGCCGGTCGCCCAAAGGGGGCGCCCGTGCATAGCGCGGTAAAGGGGTGCCGTATCTGCGGAAACCGCAAGCTCCTCGAGGTTCTCGATCTGGGGGTACAAGCCCTCACTGGGATTTTCCCCGTGAATCGGGAGCAGAGTGTTGCCCGGGGCCCGCTCAAGCTCGTCAAATGCACTGACGAGGCCGGTTGCTGCGGACTGCTTCAGCTCGCTCATTCCTACGATCATGACGAGATGTACGGGACCAACTATGGGTACCGGTCCGGCCTCAATCAGAGCATGGTCAGCCATCTCCACGGAAAGATCCAAAAAATACTCGGGCTCGCGGATTTGTCGGGAAATCCGGTCGCCTTGGACATAGGAAGCAACGATGGAACCACCTTGCGCGCCTATTCCGGCACAGGCTTCGACCTCGTCGGCATCGACCCGACCGCAGATAAATTCCGCCGCTACTACCCCGACAAAGTCACGGTCGTTCCCGAGTTCTTCTCCGCGGCGACCTACCTGAACGCCGCCCGGGGACGCAAAGCGAGGATCGTGACCTCGTTTTCCATGTTTTACGATCTCGAAGACCCCCTCGCATTCATGAGAGAGGTGGTCGAAATACTCGAGAACAACGGCTTGTGGGTATTCGAACAAAGCTACCTGCCGGCGATGCTCGAACGGAATTCCTACGATACCGTTTGCCACGAGCACTTGGAGTACTACGCGCTCGCCCAGGTCAAGTGGATGTCGGACCGAGTCGGACTGCGTATCGTCGATGTGGAATTCAACGAGACAAACGGCGGCAGCTTTTCCGTGGTGGCCGCGAAGCTTTCCTCGGACTACCCTGAGTTCCCGGGATTGCGGAAACTGCTGGACGGGGAACGCGAAGCCGGCCTTGACGGTCCGGAACCATACCGCGCATTCGCCGGCCGTGCCGCAGCCAGCCGGGAAGAATTGCGTACTTTCTTTTCGCGGGCGAACACCAGCGGCCGGCGCGTCGCCGGTCTGGGGGCTTCGACCAAGGGCAACGTCCTGCTGCAGTATTGCGGTTTATCGGGTCGCGAGCTCTACGCTATCGGGGAAGTGAACGAGGACAAATTCGGCCGCTTCACGCCCGGCTCGCTGATCCCGATCCGACCGGAACAAGAGCTGTTCGAAGACGAGCCGGATTTTTTCCTGGTCCTGCCTTGGCACTTTCGGGAGTTTTTTCTCCGCAAATACAAACCGAAGAAAGCCGCACTGGTCTTTCCGCTTCCCAAGCTGGACGTAGTGCCTCGTTCACGTCCCGATGGTTGGAAAACCCACTGACCAAACCGAGGGGTGAGGCGTCAGAAATGGACTCTGCGAGCATCGATGTCCTTCTCGCCACTTACAATGGAGCGCGCTATCTCCGACCCCAGATCGAATCGATCCTGGACCAGGAGGACGTATCGTTCCGGATCCTCGTCCGGGACGACGGATCGGTAGACGGGACGCAAGCGCTCATCGAGCACTACACCCGTAACAGGCCGGATCGGATCATTCGCGTGAGCGGCCCGGACCATCTTGGAGCGGTCGGAAACTTCGCCTGCCTCCTTCGTGAAGCCAGCGCCCCGTACGCCGCGCTGAGCGACCAAGACGATGTGTGGGCTCCGCACAAGTTGCGCACTTTGCTAAGCGTGATGCGCGACTTGGAGAGCCGCTACGGCATCGGCACACCTCTTCTTGTGCACAGCGATCTCACTGTCGTCGACGAAACCCTTCGTGAGCGGCATTCTTCGTTCTGGCGCTATTCCGGGTTCGATCCCAGAGGCACGAATTTTCCGCGATTGCTGATCAAGAACACGGTTACCGGATGTGCCTCGCTGGTCAATCGGGCGCTGATCGACCTTGCGCTGCCCATACCGCAGGCTGCTCTCGTGCACGACTACTGGCTTGCGCTGGTGGCCGGCGCCGCCGGACACTTCGGTATCGTCGAAGAGCCCCTAGTGGCTTATCGTCAACACGCACGCAACGCAATCGGAGCCCGACCTTATCACTGGAAATCCATCGCCAAGCGTCTTGCGGGCGGGTTCGCATCGTGGGATATGGGAGCGTTGCGCCGGCAGGCGGCGGCTCTCTCCGAGCGCTGCCATGCCTCGATCGCGCCCGAGTACCGGACGTTGATCGAGGACTTCGTGAATTTGCCTGCCAGAAACTGGATCGGCCGAAGACGGCTTCTCCTCCGCCACGGCATCCTCATGCCGGGCTTGATGCGCAACTTGGCGCTGCTGTTCTGCGTCAGGCTGGGTCGCTAGGCGACCGGGGAATCCTCATGGTCGGCGACAATCCGGACCTCATATCGGTTTCCATAGTGACCCACGGCCACGCCGAGCTCGCTGCGCGACTCTTCGATGACCTGCGTGCGCACAAGCCGAAAGGAATCGAAGTCATCCTCACGCTCAACATCGAGGAGGCGCTGCCGTTCGATCCCGATTCCTTTCCTTTTTCCGTCAAAACGATCCGAAATGCGAGTCCGCGGGGCTTTGCGGCCAATCACAACGCCGCATTCAAGCTTGCCGGCGGAAACTTCTTCTGCGTTCTGAATCCCGACATCCGGGTGACCACGGATCCTTTTTCGGCGCTGGTCAGGGAGCTGAGGAACCCCGCCGTCGGCGCCGTCGCTCCCCTGATTCTCGACGCCGATGGCGCGATTGAAGACAGCGCCCGTCCGTTTCCGACCTTTTCAAGCCTGGTCCGCAAGGCTTTGGGTGCGGAGCCGAAGCGATACTACGAAATCGGAAAGGAAAGCATCTCCCCCGATTGGGTAGGCGGCATGTTCATGTTGCTTAGAAGGGACGCTTTTGCCGCGGTGGGTGGATTTGACCCTCGCTATCACCTGTATTACGAGGACGTCGACCTCTGCGCCCGCCTCAGGCTGGCGCGTTACGACATCCGGCTCGTCCCCAGCGCCTCCGCGGTGCATATCGCGCGACGCCAGAGCCGGCGGGACATCAGATATTTCTTTTGGCACCTGCGCAGCATGATCCGCTATATTCTTTCCGGAACGCGGCGCAGGGTCGAGAAAACAGCCGTACGCTGAAATGCCGGATCTACTCCTCAGTTCCGCTGATACCGGTCCTCGAAACGCTCGATGTCATCCTCGCCCAGGTAGCTCCCGGACTGGACTTCGATCAGGAAAAGCGGCACCTCTCCTGCGTTTTCGAGTCGGTGCTTGGTCTCGATCGGGATGTAGGTGGATTCGTTTTCCGACAGGAGCTTCACCTCCTCGCCTCGTGTCACCCTCGCGGTCCCCGACACCACGACCCAGTGCTCCGCCCGGTGGTGATGCATCTGCAGCGAGAGCGCCTCGCCCGGTTTGACCATGATGCGCTTGACCTGGAAGCGCTCGCCTGCATCGATGCTCTCGTAGTAGCCCCAGGGCCGATAGACCCGGCTGTGTGAGACGTGCTCGGTGCGCGCCTCCCGGGCGAGCATCTCGACCACTTCCTTGACCTCCTGTGAGCGCGACTTGTCGGCCACGAGGACCGCGTCATCGGTCTCGACGATCACGAGATCGCGCACGCCCAGCGCAGCGACCATGCGGTGCTCGGCGCGGATATAGCACCCGCTTGCTTCGCGCAGGTCCACGTCACCGCGCACGACGTTCTTGTTTGCATCCTGATCTCCGGCCTCCCAAAGCGCCATCCATGAGCCGATGTCGCTCCAACCGATGTCGGCCTGGACCATCGTGCTCGCAGAGGTGCGCTCCATCACGGCGTAGTCGATGGAGTCCGACGGACAGGCGGTGAATGCAGCCGAATCCAGCCGCAAAAAATCGAGGTCGTGCTTGCCCGCCTCCCACGCCGCCTTTGCCGCGGCCAGAATTTCGGGGCGGAAGCGCTGCAGTTCCTCGAGAAAGCGCTTGGGCCGGAGCGCGAACATGCCGCTGTTCCAGAAAAACCGGTCGCTCGAAAAATAGCGCCGCGCCGTCTCGAGGTCGGGTTTCTCCACGAAGCGCCGTACGTGGAAGCTGCTCTCGCTTCCTCGAACCGGGTCGCCGCGTTCGATGTAACCGTATCCCGTGACCGGCCCCCGCGGCGTGATTCCGAAAGTGACGAGCGAACCGCCTGCGGCGAGGGGAAGGGCGGTGCCGATTGCCGCGTGAAACGCCGGAACGTTCCGGATGAGGTGATCGGAGGGCAGCACGAGCATGCAGGCGTCGGGATGGCGACTCTGGACGTGGAGCGCCACGACCGCGACCGCCGGCGCGGTGTTGCGACCGACGGGTTCCAGGATCTGAATCTCGGTCTTCACCCCGATTTCGCGCATCTGCTCCGCGACAAGAAACCGGTGCTCGTCGTTCGAAACGACGATCGGCGCACGGGCGCCGTCGAAACCTTGCACCCGCAGTACCGTGTCCTGGAGCAAGCTTCGATTGGAAACGAGAGACAGGAATTGCTTCGGCAGAAGCCGCCGCGACATGGGCCATAGGCGGGTGCCTGATCCGCCCGAGAGAATTACGGGGTAAAAAGGGATCGTCACTCGCGCGGCCTTGCTTTCCGATAAAGCGCGTATTGTAGTGGCACCTGCTCCCTGCAGATAGGGGCTTGCTAGAATCCGGTGTCGCTCCAATAGGGGAAAGCGGCACCTCTTCCCGCGGTTCAGACATGCGCGTTCTCGTCACCGGTGCGTCGGGTTTCGTCGGCACCGCCCTTTGCCGCGAGCTTCTCGCGCGCGGGCACACGGTCCGCGCAGCGGTAAGGCGGCTGATCCCGCCGGGGACGGTTCCACCCCAACTGCACCAGATCCTCGTCCCGGATATCGCCGCAGAATTCGATCGCCGCGCGCTCGTCGACGGCGTTGGCACGGTCGTCCACCTCGCCGCGATCGCTCATCGATCAAACCAAATCTAAGGCGAATTGCGGCGCGTCAATTGCGACGCGGCCGTCCGGCTTGCGCAAGCCGCTGCCGGCCGCCGCTTTGTTTTCCTCAGTTCGGTGAAGGTGCACGGCGAGGACTCGGGCAGCGGGACGTACGCTGAGGACGACGCGCTCGATCCGCAGGACTCCTACGGCCGCTCCAAGCTCGAAGCCGAGCTGGCCCTGAACGAAACCGCCGCCCGAAACGGCATCGGGCTCGTGATCATCCGGCCGCCTCTCGTATACGGGCCCGAGGTCAAAGCCAACTTTCTGCGTTTGCTCGGCTGGGTCGATTCGGGACTGCCCCTGCCCTTCGCGAGCGTGCGCAACCGCCGCAGCCTCATCTACGTGGGCAATCTCGTCGACGCGATCGCGCGCTTTGCAGAGCACCCCACGGCACGCGGACCCTTTCTGGTAAGTGACGAGGAGAGCGTTTCAACCCCCGAGCTGGTGTCGCGCATCGCCCGCGCACTCGAGAGACCCGCAAGGCTTCTTCCCGCGCCGCCGGCGCTTCTGCGCGCCGCCGCAATGATCGCGGGTCGTCGCGACGAAGTCCGGCGCTTGACCGGTAATCTCGCAATCGACTCCTTCAGAGCACGCCGGCTGCTCGATTGGCGACCCCCGTACACGCTCGACGCGGGACTCGCGGAAACGGCGCGCTGGTTCAGATCCGCGTGAGAGTCTTCGGAACACGTTAAAATGCGCACCGTGTTTCCCCGAGCGGACTAGGTGAGTGGCGATCCCGGAAATCGCCCCCTTTTCGCCGATCGTCTCGGCGTTCGCGACGCTACTCCTCATCGCGTGGATGCGCAGGGCGCAGGACCGGTGGCCGCAGGATGTGCCCAACCAACGCTCGCTGCACGCCCGCCCAGTACCGCGCTCGGGCGGCATCGCCATGATGGCGGGCATTTTTTCCGGCTTTGCGATCCTGCAGACCCCGCTCGTGGTCGTGCTCCCCGCCGCCGTTCTTGTCGCGCTTTCGCATCTCGACGACATTCACGGCCTGCCGATTCCGGTCCGTTTGGGCACCCAGTTTGCAGCCGCGGCAGGGTTCGCCTTCGGCGCCCTCCCCGCGGTAGCGCTCCCCTCGCTCGTCCTGATCGTGATGGGCATCCTGTGGATGACAAATCTCTACAACTTCATGGACGGCTCCGACGGACTCGCAGGCGGCATGACCGTCACGGGCTTTGCGTTCCTGGGAGCCGGCGCCTGGATGAGCGGCGACGACGCCCTGCTGATCGAGTGCGCCATCGTGGCGGCCGCCGGCACCGCGTTCCTGCCGTTCAATTTTCCGCCCGCGCGGGTTTTCATGGGCGATGCCGGGTCCGTCCCGCTCGGTTTCCTCGCCGCGGTCCTGCCTCTCTCGGGCTGGCGCGATGGAGACTGGCCGTTCTGGTTTCCCGCAGCCGTCTTTGCGCCTTTTATCGCCGATGCGACGCTCACATTGCTAAAGCGTATAAGCGCCGGAGAGCGTTTCTGGGAAGCGCACAACAAGCACTACTATCAACGCCTCGTGCGAATGGGCTGGGGCCACCGCAGGACGGCACTCGCCGAATACGCCCTGATGCTCGCCTGCGGGACGACCGCGCTTTGGGCGCTGCGCGAGCCGCTGGTCCTGCAGCTGTGCGTCCTCATCGGGCTGGTCGCGCTCCACGCGGTGCTTGCGCTGTGCGTGGACCACGCGTGGCGGCGCCGCGAGAACAAATCCATTGAATCCGCTTAAGCCCGGTTACCGAGCCGCGCTTGCTTTTGCGCACGACGTGCTGGCTTCCGCCGTTTGCTGGGTGCTCGCGTTCTGGCTGCGCTTCAACCTGGAAACCCCCGAGGAGTTTCTCCCCGCGCTTTCCGCGGCGGTCACTGCGGCGGTTCCCCTGCACGCGTTGATATTCTGGTCGCTCGGCCTATACCGGGGCAGCTGGCGCTACGCGAGCTTGCCCGACCTGAAACGCATAGCCTTCGCCTGCCTGATCGGAGCGCTCGCAGTGCCCGCCCTGCTTGCGTTCTTTCGCGCCGACCTCAACGTGCCGCGATCCACTTTCATCCTCGCGCCTTTTCTGCTTGCCGCGATCATGTCGGGGAGCCGGATCGCCTATCGCGCCTGGAAGGAGCGCATCCTGTACGGACACATCCACCTCACCGGCGAACCGGTGCTCGTGGTCGGCGCCGGCGACGTTACGGTCAATCTGCTGCGGGAGATGGAACGCTCCCGTCAGTGGCGCGCGGTCGGGATACTCGACGATGACCCGGCTTGGCACGGGCAGGTCCTTCTGGGCGTGAAGGTTCTTGGGGAACTCGGCGAGATCGGCCGCTGGGCGCGGCAGCTGGAGTCCCGCCATGCGATCATCTCGCTGCCAACTTCGTCAGCAGGGGTGCGCAGGCGTGCAGCGGAAGCCGCGGGCGCAGCGGGGCTGACGGTCCTCACCGTGCCTTCCTACGACGACCTGCTGTCGGGCAAGGTCACGGTATCGCAGATCCGCCGCATCGAATTGGAAGACCTGCTCGGCCGCGACCAGGTCGTGCTCGACGACGGCGGCCTGCATCGGCTCCTCACGGGCAAGGTCGTGATGGTCACGGGGGCCGGCGGCTCGATCGGCTCCGAGCTCGCCCGCCAGATCGCGAAATTCGAACCGGAGCGTCTCGTCCTGCTCGAGTTGAACGAATACGCCTTGTATTGCATCGAGCAGGAATTCCTGTCGTCGAAAAGAAAGCCGGACATTGCGGCCATCATCGGCGACGTGCGCAATCCTGCGCGCGTGCAGGCGGTTTTCTCCAGATTCAAACCGGCGGTCGTATTCCACGCCGCTGCTTACAAGCACGTGCCGCTCATGGAGATCGACAACGCCTGGGAAGCGGCGCAGAACAACGTCCTCGGGACGCTTCGCCTCGCGCGTGCCGCGCGCGATCACGGGGTAGAGAAATTCGTCCTCATCTCGACCGACAAGGCGGTGAACCCGACCAACGTCATGGGAGCTACCAAGCGTTTGTCCGAGGAAGTCTGCCAGGCCCTGCAGCGCCCCGTTGGCGCGCGCTTCGTCGTGGTCCGTTTCGGCAACGTGCTCGGCAGCACGGGCAGCGTCATCCCCAGGTTCCGCGAGCAGATCGCTCGCGGCGGACCCCTGACGGTGACCCACCCGGAAGTCACCCGCTACTTCATGTCGATTCCCGAAGCCGCCCAGCTGGTGTTGCAGGCGGGTCTCATGGGAAACGGGGGGGAGATCTTCGTTCTGGAAATGGGCGAGCCCGTCAAGATCGTCGACCTCGCGCGCGACATGATCCGCCTTTCCGGGTTCAGCGAGGAGGACATCAGGATCGAGTTCACCGGCCTGCGGCCGGGCGAAAAACTCTACGAAGAGCTGCTCTCGGACCGCGAGAGCACGCTGCCTACGCCGCACCCCAAGTTGCGCATCTCCAGAGCGGGCGAGGCGCCCGGTGAGGCCTGGCTCGCCGAGATCGAAACCTGGCTCTCGCAGCCGCGCTCTCCAGCCGACGATGAGGTCAAGCGGGAACTCGGCAGGAGAGTGCCCGGGTACCAGTCCGCCGCCGCAGAGGGCGGTGTGCGCGAAATTCAGGAGAAGGGGTGAGGGGCCGAGCGCGCCACAGGCGCTCGAAACCCGCAAGCGCCTCCTCGACCGTCAGGTCGGCAAGGTCGCGGAGACAATGGTACGGACTGAACTGAGTCCAGAATCGCAATGATGCGCAACGAGATCCTGCTTTTCACGCCGACCTACAATGAGGCTGAAAACATCCGCTCGCTCATCGAGGAGCTACTCAATCTTGGCTTGCGGGCGGACCTTCTCGTTATCGATGACAGCTCGCCGGACGGCACCGGCGACATCGTCGCCGGGATGATGCAGAACTACCCGAATCTGAAATTATGGAAACGAGAAAGCAAGCAGGGTATCGGCACCGCCCACCTTACTGCGCTCCGATACGCAAAGTCCGAGGGCTATCGGCTGCTTGTCAGTCTTGACGCGGATCATTCGCACAGGCCCGAGGATATCCCCAGATTGCTCGAACTCAAGGACACCCACGACATCGTAGTGGGATCGAGGTTTCAGCGAGAAAGCAGTTTGCATGAATGGAATCTGTTTCGGCGATTTCTGACCCAGCTGGGACATTTTCTGACTCGGACCCTGCTGCGGTTGCCATATGATGCCAGCGGGGGACTCCGCCTTTACCGTCTGGATCGTATCCCAACGGCTCTGTTTGATCGCATTGAAAGCCGTGACTACGAGTTTTTCTTCGAAAGCCTGACGCTTTTACACACTGCCGGATTCAACATCGGCGAAGTGCCGGTCGATTTACCGGCACGCACCTACGGTCACTCCAAGATGCGGATCGACCATATGGCGCGGGGGATCTCGCGTCTTTTCCGGCTCGCCGGGAAGTTGGCGGTTATCCGTCATCGATCCGGGGAAAACGCCAACAAGGGGAAGGAAAGCTCAGATCCCGAACTCATGCGCGACATGTGGGATAAGTACTGGGACAGCAAGGAGCGGAATGTCGAAAGGTCCACCTATGACATCATCGCCAGTTTCTATAGAAACCACTTGATAAAGCCCACTCTCAATCACTTCATAAGAAATACTTTCTCCCCTCACGCGGAACTCATTCACGCGGGTTGCGGCGGTGGTGAGGTCGATACGGACGTCGTACGCTACGCGAAGGTGACAGCGGTCGACATCTCGCCGAACGCTGTCGCCAAATACCTAGCCAGTCATGGTGCTCAAGCCGAGTGCATGGTTATGGACATTTTCCATTTGTCGCATCTTGGGCGCCGATTTGACGGACTTTATAATCTCGGCGTGATGGAACATTTTGAGGCGGACCAAATACGGCAGATCCTTGCCGAATTCCACAGGACACTCAAACCTGGCGGGCGCCTGGTGCTTTTCTGGCCACCCGTTTACGGACTATCGGTTATCGCCTTGAAGGTCATTCACTTTGTGCTCAATCACGTACTGCGCCGCAATGTCCAGCTTCACCCGCCAGAGCCAAGCAAGGTACGGTCTCGAAGACAGATTCAAGAACTCCTCGACCAATCTGACTTTGATTTGAAATCGTTTTCTTTCGGAATCAGGGATGCCTTCACCTATGCCGTGATTGTCGCGGCAAAGCGCCCGCCCGCCGGCGCAAGAGGC
>Ga0137384_10001933_pt1 | contig 16408 bp, 15 predicted proteins | sample SagtaG_2_FD_104922 | JGI IMG/M metagenome (GOLD analysis project Ga0137384, IMG submission 104922) | Vadose zone soil microbial communities from Sagehorn Ranch, Mendocino, California, USA - Sage2_R_60_16 metaG | ecosystem: Environmental > Terrestrial > Soil > Vadose zone | place: USA... | reverse complement strand
GTCGCCGTCCTCGGCGTCTCTCGTCATCGGTACTGCCAGAATCAACGCTAACGCGCGTCTCAGTGCTTATGCGACGATTATCGGAGGAGGTACGCGCGCCACCGTCTATCCGGCCGGACAGGCTCGCAACGTTGCTTTTCCGATCAAGCAAACCGGAACAGAAGTTCAAAACGCCGTCGCGCTGCTGAACACAACGAACCAGGCAGCGACCCTGACGATCGCGCTGCTGAACTCTCGAGGCGAGGAAGTAACGCGCGTCTCGCGACAGCTTTCAGGCAACGAACAACTCTCGCGCTTCATTGACGAGTTTTATCCGGACATTCGCAACGGCGAATTTTCCGGAACGGTCACGGTGCGATCAACCGTTCTCGTCGCTGTCGTCGCTCTTCAAATCGATCGCTCGGGAATCACAACGATCCCGGTCACGCCGATTGACTAGCTTTCAGCTCTTGAACGCCGCCCGTACAGCTTCGAGTACTCGTTGATCGGCGGGGAATCGCAACCAGCTTTTGCGCGCCACAATTTTATCGCCCACCCAAACCGTAAACTCCCCGGGGTCTCCCCCGGTAGTTTCCACATCAGCGCCAAGCTCCTTCTTGAGCAAGGCCGCTACACGAGCGGCACGTGGAGGGTAGGACGGTCAAGTCAAACAGTGTCTGATAACGACTTTCATGATCGCCGGTAGCGGAGTTTAAACGGGATCCCCATAGTCGTGTCCTACTTCCCCAAACGCTTCGGACCCTGTGAAAGCATGCTCAACTTGTACAGCCCTTCGCGGGCTGTAATGTACAGCGTGCGCTTGCCCGGGCCTGAGAAAGCACAATTGGCGGGCTGGCGTGGAACTTTGATCGTACCGAGGTATTGTCCTTTGCGATCGAACACCTGAATTCCGCCGGCCGTGGTGACGTAGATCCTGTCCTCGCTGTCGATCGCCATGCCGTCGGCTCCGCTCTCCTGGCCAGGCTGGACGTCGTGAAGCTTTGCGAAGGCGTGTTTGTTTTTGAGCGAGCCGTCGGCACTGACCTCAAACGCAAAGACGGTATCGCCGACAGTGTCATCCACAATCAAAGTCTTGTAATCGTTGGTGAGAGTCAGACCGTTGGGCCGCGTGATGGAATCGTCCACAATTGTAGGCTGGTTTGCGCCAGGCGGTAAATCATACACATAAGCTTTGCGGCCGGGCACAATGGGACGCGGGCCGGGATCAGTAAAGTAGATGCCGCCTTTCGAATCCACGATCAGATCGTTGGGCGCCATCAGGCCTCTGCCCGCGATGCCCTCGGTGAGCGTTACGGCCGAATCCCTTGGAGCTTTGCTGATTCGCTTTCCGGTACCTTCGGCGCCAATCAAACTGTTATCGCGCATCAGAGCAAGCCCGTTAGTTCCGTTGGTATTGCTCCGGTACAACGTTATTTTGCCGGTGGAATCAAGACGGTAGGTTTTATCGGCACCCATGATGTCGGAAAAGTAGAGACCGCCGTCGGCCGTGCCGACCGGCCCTTCCGTGAACATGAATCCTTCCTGAACCAGTTCCGGCCGCGCATTACCGGCGACGACACCTTTAATGCCGGAATCCGTTTGTCCGAACAGCAATGCAGCGCTGATTACTGCGGGCGCGAGTCCTGCAATCTTACCGAATGCAGGCTTCCGACATGCTTTTCTATAGTTCATGCTCATGAGAGTGGAAACGGATTATAAACGAAAGTTTTCCCCTGAATCACTCTTTCGCGAGCGAGCCGTAGCATTGGAGCGGCGGTTCAGTTGAACAGCCTGATATTGTGGGCAGGGATTGCGATCGCTAAAGTCATCCGCCCTAAACGTGGAAAAAGTGCAGACTTACGCCTCGGTAATCCACGTCGGCGGGGGTTCGTGAAAGTGAATAATACGTTGAAACCCCAGTAATTATGGGCGCAAAACACGCCGGCGAGGTCACTTGACCATTTGGTTTGCGAGTTGCACAAGAGCAAGCCGGCAAGCAATTTCCGAATGGGGGACACAAATGGAAAATGAAACGACAACAGGCGCTAATACCGAAAAACGGTTCCTTTGGATCTGGCTCCTGTTGATCATCTGCGTCGTATCGATTATGGGTTTAGGGTACAGCATCAGCGCAACGCGGCACTCGGTAGACTCGGTTCAACAGCGCATTTCGACGCTGGAATCAACCGCTGATTCAACGGCACACCAGCTCGCGCTATTTCGCGATTCCAGCAAGGAAGAGGCAACCGAGATTGCCTCTAAGCTGGACGCAGTGACTCAACGGCTGGGCGTGACAGCAGGCGATCTACAGAAGGCGAGACAACAATTCGCTCAAAGGATCAAGCAACACCAAGAGTCGGTCGACAATAAACTCGCAACCGAGTTGGCCACCAAGGCGAGCTCAACCGATGTCGACGCGGTTCGGCAGGAGGCAGTGAGCAAACTGGCCGTAGTTCAGGAAGTGCAGAAAGACGCTGATGCAAAACTGGGCAACGTGTCGAACGACGTTACAGTTGTGAAGGGGGACCTCGCCTCCGCGCGCCGGGATTTCGCCCGCGACCTGTCCGATGTGAAGACCACGCTCAACGACGGAATCGCCCGGAATGCAGCCGAACTGGCGCTGCTGCGCAAGAAAGGCGAACGCGACTATCTCGATCTGGATATCCGAACGAAGACCGCCTTTCAGCGCATCGGCGATATTCAGATCTCCGTTACCAAAACGGACCCCAAAAGGCAGAAATACAGCGTTGTGATTCTGGCTGATGACAACCACCTGGAAAAGAGAGACCGGACGGTCAACGAACCGGTGCAGTTCATGGTTGGGCACGATCAGTTGAGATACGAGATGGTGATTAATGCCGTCAACAAGGACCGGATTCAAGGCTATCTCAGCACTCCGAAAGACAAAGTCCTCTCTGCCGAAGGACCGACTCAACTGAAGCGATAAATCGGAGTGGAGTGATAGAACCGCTGGATGGTAATTTTGAAATTGGACGAATCCTGCATCTCAAATCCGAAGTCGGCGATCTCAAATTGGACGGTTAAGTCCGAGGTCCAATTCGAAATTTCGAAATTCCGGATTTGCAATGCAGGATTCGTCCAATTCCAAGAATGATCCTCAGTTAGTCGCAAGTTTGTCCCGGGCAGCCGCTTTCTTCGCTTCATCCGCACGTGGGACCCAATCTATATAGTTTCTGGAATATCGGTTATATGGCCGCGGGCGTCTGATCTGGCGCTGAGTTGTTTGCGGGCGGGATGATTGTCAGCGCTTCGTCTCAGCTAATTTCCGGCGAAGACGCTGCGCGGCATCGCCAAAGGTCACGTCCAGTCCGTTCCAGACGGAATTGTTGAATGAGCCGACGGCAGGCGATTTCAAGAACGTCAAATACGCCGAAAGCTCGGCTTCGCTCAGAGAGTGATAGACAAACAGAAGCCAGAGCGGGTTGCCGTGAGCAGGCGATTCCGTCGCCGCGGCGGATATTTTCTCGAAATCGGGAAATGGCCGAGGAATCCCTAAAGCTGTAGCGCTGAGGCCCTCAACCAATTGCTGACGGTTCGCGGAGGGCGCGCTGGATTGCAGCATCGAAGCGAAGTGTTGAAGGCGGGCTGGCGCATCAGGGCCATTGGCGCCGACCTCGGCAATCGCAATCTTTTTACCAAGCGGTAAACGGTACCACCGGACGATATCGATGAGGATCCTGTCATTGATGGTGTCGGAAACGGATTTTTCCATCATCGGCATCAAATGTTCTACCCGGAAGACCTCGTTGACGATCCGTCGATATTCCTGCGCCGGCATACCGTCTGGAACAGATCCATTCACTACCAATGGCAGAGACGTTTCAAGATGCCGTTCCAGTTGGCGCCGTGCGCCCGAAACGCGAAGAGCTTCCTTTATCAGCGCCTCATGTCCCAAAAGCGTCGCGGGCGTATCGGGCGGGCTGCCGCTTTTGGTCAGAACGTCTCTGCGGGCGCGTTCGGCCCGGGCAAGATCAGCCAGAGTTTGTGTAAATCCGCTCGAAGCCTCGGCGAGCGTAAGAACGATCAACCACAAGCATCGGTATGACATCCAACCCCCAAATGGGATCAAGTTCACACTAACCGAGGCATCGTAGGTAGGGGACAAGCCATAATCAAGCATTCTTGCGAAACGCTAGACTGATGCTGGGGCGATAGCAAATTTCACCGCCAAGGCGAACCTTCGTTTGCAGAACAGAAAATTTCTCATCGAATGACGTCGGTTCCGGGATTCCGGCAATGTCGAGAACGCCCGGAATACTCATGACCGGCGGTCGCCGCTCATCCAACAAAAATCGACAGTAAACATCCAATGCAGATTGGCGTTGCCGCTCGTGAGGTTGTTGAGGACCAACGAAGTTTTGCTCAGGAACAAACACTTCCAGATCGAGTTCGCGGAGCCGCCCGGCGACAATATTTGCGAAGCCCGGGCGGACTATGAGTTTGTACCAATGTTTCTTGCCCATCCTCCCTTTCCCTGGTTTCTTTTCCAGTTTGCATTCCGGTCCGATCCATCTCGGAAATTCGGATTCATTTCGCGAGACTTTCGTGGTGCGGAAACGAAGTTAGGGACGGGACAGGTTCAAAAGCAAGCTCTTTGTTGTTCAAAATTCGAGGAGTATGGTTCTGCTCTGATTCTACTCTGGTTAGGCTCAGCGATTTGGACGCCGTCAATTCAGGACGGCGCGGAAATTCGCATGGCGGATGGAACGGGCTGCGTCTTCAACGACGATCGATTCCCATGGCGCAGATCGCAGAAAAACCTGGCCGAATTCCCGATTGGAAGTCTTCGGATTATTAATGGGTCATCGTATAAACGATGGCATTAGTGAGGAATTTGAAAGCGTAGGTCGAATAGCTTGCCGGATATGATGGATCGTCAGCCCACTCGAGTCCATCGCCAAGATCTGTGTTCCACGCCATGAGAATGCTAATGCGCCCATCCTGATCGAATATGGCAAAAACCTTCGGTATTTTTCCTGATGGACCGTTCTCCCATTGTTCGCATTCGGGACATTTGGCGATCGAGTCATTCGTCACTTGAATGATCTCGTCGATGTCGTAAAAGCAATGAAATAGAGGATGCGATGTATCGAGTTCCACGGGTGAGGCCCAAGGCAGTACTCGCCGGATTTGTGCTAGAAATTGATTGAATTCTTCATCGCCGTGAAAATCATCGGCAAACCATAAACCACCCCGCGCCAGGTACTCGCGCAAATTCGTGATGTCTGAAGGGCCAAGCACCATCTGCTCGGGCTCCACAGAGTAGATCAGGGGATAGTTAAAAATAAGGCCGCTGGCCGGACTAACAACAGCTGGAGGCGCGACGTCGATCCCGGTTACACGCTGAAGGAGCACTGTTAAATGTTTGTCCATCGCCGGATAGTCGGTATACCAATTCTTGAGATACTCCGGGATGCCGCCGGGATACTGCATCCGGGCAAACTGGAATTGTGTTGCCATCGGTTGGTCCTTGACAGGAGAATCTGCGGAAAGCCTCAGCCACGTGATTGAGACCGACACAACGATAGCGACACACGCAAGCCCCGGCGCCCGCCATTTGGTTGGCTGTAACTGCCGCCGCTGGCTGCTTTTCACCATAATCTGTCCGGAGAAACTTTAGCATTTGAGCTTCCATGGAAAATTGCACTTTAGTGCCGGTCAATGATCGGCGACAAGCCAGCAATTTGGAGATGTCGGCGGTCAATAGACCGCCGCGACAGCGCCCAGGAAAACGAATTGCCCCTATCCTTGTATGCCCAGTCACCCCATCGTCGTAATCACGGGCGCCGCGTATACAATACGCCGATGGAGTTTGACGCAGTCGTCGTCGGGTCTGGCCCGAACGGTCTTGCCGCGGGTATTGAAATGGCCCGCGCCGGATGCTCCGTTTGCGTCTTCGAAGCGCGAGACACGGTTGGGGGCGGAGCGCGCTCGGCGGAGTTGACGCTTCCCGGTTTCACTCACGACGTTTGCTCGGCCATTCATCCTCTCGCTATTGCCTCACCATTCTTCAATACGCTTCCACTTGCAAAGCATGGTCTGGAATGGATTCAACCGCCGGCGGCACTGGCTCACCCATTCGATGATGGCACGGCCGCTGTTCTCGAACTCACTATAGAACGAACCTGCGCAACGCTGGGTCCCGATGCGCATGCATATGCAAAAATTTTTGCTCCACTCGTCCGAAATTCGGTCAAATTAATCCCCGAAATTCTCGCGCCGCCTGCGCATCTGCCACGTCATCCATGGGCTCTGATGCGCTTCGGAATGAAAGCCGTTCAGTCTGCGCAAAAATTCATTGACCGGCATTTCAAAGCGAGCCATGCTCGCGGGCTGTTTGCCGGCATTGCCGCTCATTCCAACATGCCGCTCGACCACAGACCCACTGCAGCGGCCGGGCTCCTGCTGGGAATGCTGGGGCATTCGGGGGGATGGCCGATGCCGAAGGGAGGGTCTCAAAAACTGTCCGACGCCCTGGCCGCTCACTTGACATCTCTCGGCGGCCGCATCGTGACCGGAACTCCGATCACTCGGCTCGGACAACTGCCCTCGGCACGCGCCATACTTCTGGATGTAACGCCGCAAAAGCTGCTGCAGCTGTCCGGAGAACAATTTCCGCCAAGCTATCGATGGGAGCTTCACAAATACCAGTACGGCCCGGGCGTGTTTAAAATGGATTGGGCTTTGAATTCACCAATCCCATGGAAGGTTAACGCGTGCCGGCGCGCGGGCACGCTCCACCTTGGCGGCTCCGCAGAAGAGATTGCCGCTGGCGAGGAAGCAGTCGCAAAAGGCAGGTGTCCAGAAAAGCCGTATGTCCTCCTTGCGCAACAGAGCCTATTTGACGCATCTCGCGCTCCGCAAGGTAAACATACGGCCTGGGCGTACTGCCATGTACCGCGGGGTTCGAAAGTGGACATGACCGAACGTATCGAGTCCCAGATTGAACGCTTCGCGCCGGGCTTTCGCGATTGCGTTATGTCCCGGCACACGATGACGCCTCTCGATTTTGAGAACTACAATCCAAACTATATCGGTGGCGATATCACCGGCGGGATTCAGAACATACTGCAAACCGTCGCGCGGCCGTCGCTTCGTATCAGTCCGTATTCGACTCCAGTAGACAATCTTTTCATCTGTTCATCGTCGACTCCGCCGGTGGCGGGGGTTCACGGGATGTGCGGTTACTACGCAGCCCGTGCTGCGCTACAAAGACTTGGGTATAATCGGCACACTCGAGGCTAAGCGGAGAATATATGACTCGTTTACGAATCATCGGAGCTTCTTTTGTCTTGTTGGTGGCAGTCCCAATTCTGGCGCAGATATCCCAGGAGCCGGTAGACCTCGATGGGATATACCGAATCAAGGACGAGGGTCTCAATCGATCACAGGTGATGGAAACGCTGAGCTATCTCACGGACGTTTATGGGCCTCGCCTGACCGGCTCGCCTCAAATCAAGGCCGCGGCAGAATGGACAAAGAAAAAGCTCATGGAGTGGGAGCTTGCGAATGTGAATCTTGAATCGTGGGGACCCTTCGGACGCGGTTGGTCAAATGAAAAATTTAATGCGCGAGCGGTCTCGCCGGACACGAGTTTCCCATTAATTGCTTATCCCAAAGCCTGGACCCCGGGCACGGACGGCGCGGTGGAAGCGGATGTTGCTACTGCCATCATTAATAACGATGAAGACTTTGAAAAGTTCCGCGGACAACTCCGCGGGAAGTTCGTCATGATTACGGCAATGCGCGACGTTCCGGCCGAGTTCCAGGCCCCCGGACGCAGGTTCACCGACGAGGATTTGACCAACCTCTCGAATCAACCGGTCCAGCCTCCACGTGGCGGCGGGCCCGGACAACGTGGCGCCGCACCTGGCGCAGGCCGTGGAAACAATCCTCAGAATTTCAATCAACGGCGCCTGACGTTTTTTCTGGATGAGGGTGTGATCGCCACCATCGAAGCCGGACAAGGCAGCGGCGGCACCGTATTCGTTCAGGGTGGCGGTGGCCGGAATGCGAACGATCCGCCCGTTCCAGCGCAAGTCGTTATGGCCGTGGAGCACTATGGCCGGATCTGGAGAATGCTGGACAAGAAGATTCCGGTTCGAATCGAAATGAATATCCAGAACAAGTTCTACGATGATGATTTGAATTCGTTCAACATCATCGGCGAAATTCCCGGAACCGACAAAGCCGACGAACTCGTCATGCTCGGCGCACATTTCGATTCCTGGCATTCCGGAACCGGCGCTACCGATAATGCGGCAGGCTCGGCGGTTATGCTCGAAGCCATCCGAATTCTAAAAGCGACCCACCTCAAGATGCGCCGCACGGTTCGCCTTGCCCTATGGACCGGCGAAGAGGAAGGCATTCTCGGATCGCGCGCTTACGTGACGCAGCACTTTGCCGATCGCGCGGATATGAAACTCAAACCGGATCACGCGAAAGTTTCCGGTTATTTCAACGTCGATAACGGCACCGGTGCGATTCGAGGGGTCTACCTCCAGGGCAACGAAGCGGTTGTGCCGATTTTTCAAGCCTGGATGCAGCCGTTCAGAAATCTGGGCATGACCACGTTAGCTATTCGCAATACGGGTGGAACGGATCATCTTTCATTTGATGCCGTGGGTCTGCCCGGTTTTCAGTTCATTCAGGACCCTGTAGAGTACGGCAGCCGAACGCACCACTCGAACATGGATGTGTACGAACGGATCCAGGCGCCCGATATGATGAAGAACGCCATTGTCGTCGCTTCGTTCGTCTATCTGACGGCGAGCCGTAACGAAAAGCTGCCGCGCAAACCGTTACCGGCACCGCAGAAATAATTCGGGGTCAGACGGGTGAATTCCCTATTTTCCTTTAACGATCCTTTGATTGGAAAATAGGGAATTCACCCGTCTGACCCCGAATTATTTCGCCGCAAAATATCCGTTACGAGCGCGGACATTGAGCCTGGTCATGCCCGGAGGCGGTGTGACCTTGACGCGGAGCTTGCGGAACTTCCCGTCCTTATCGCGATTGGTGGATTCATATCCAATGACATATTGATTCTTCAATTCGAGAGCGATTTTTTCGCACGTCTCTTCCAAATCGTTGACGGTGGCCCGATACAAATGCCCTCCCGTCATTTCCGCCAGATCCCCAATCAAAGCACGTCCCAGATCGATCACATAAATCTGCGCATCCGACTCCCGGACGATTTCTCGAAGATCACCACGGCTATAACGGCTGTGATTGTCTTCGCCATCGGTAATCAGCAGGAGCGCTTTTTTCGGATGCTGACCGCTCTTCAGTTTGGAGATTCCAAGGTACACGGCGTCGTATAGGGCAGTCGCACCTTGGGCCGGCGTGAGCGACAACCGATCGCGCAGGCGCCGGATATCACTGGTGAATCCTTCGGCAAGCTTTGCACTGGTCGAAAATTCGACAAGAAAGTATTCGTCGTCAGGCGTTCCCTTTTCGAGGAACTTCATGGCGGCATCCTTGGCGAAGTCGAGTTTCCTTTCCATGCTATGGCTGATGTCAAAAACGATGCCTAAGGTCATCGGCGCCGCTTCCATGGAGAAGTATCGAATCTGCTGCTCCACCTTGTCTTCGAAGATTTGCAATTTTTCGGCTTTCAGCTCGGTGACCGGCCGGTTATCCGAATCCGTCACCGCGACATTGACCATCACGAGCTCGACATCGACTTTAAGCGACTTCTGCGCCGGATATACGTCGCGCACAAGAAGAAACACGAGCGCAAAAATGAAAATAAATATGGTCCGATGTCGATCCATGAGGTGATGCGACTTTATCATTCGCTTGTTCACGGTTCAAGGGGTTCAATCGTCTGAAACCCACGCCACACCTGCGAAGCAGCAGAGGGCAAAAATTTCCGCCGAGCCGGGACGAGTGCGATTCAATGGCGTTTGCTAAAGCGGTTTTAACCGATTCTTAGTGAAGTACTTGCGATTAACGAATGGATGCTGGAATAAGACCTGCACCTTCGGAGGAAGAGGTTTCTATAAGGAGGAGACTAATGAATGTTTTGGGACCGATTGGTTTTCGAGCCGATTTCCGAGGCCGAACCATCCCAAATTTCTTCCAGCAAACCATCAATTGGCCCGAAGTGACCGGAGGATTGTTGCTCAGTTGGAGCGAACGCTAGCGGAGAAAGAGCAGAACGGGGACTGTTCAGTGGGGCATCCCCTGCCCCACTGATTACCAGGCGCGCTGCATCGCGTTGACCCAGCACGTCGCCAGAAAAACAATCGTGATGACCAAGCCGATGATCAGTGTTTTCATTTCTACCTCCCTCGTGAACCCGCCCGCTAAAGGCACTCGGTTTGCCAAAGGCCAAATGCAATACGATCTGTACTTTAGCTGCAATAAATGGAGCTAAACAAAGATTGTTGACGGATCCATCAAGCAATTTGGTTACAGCAAAAGCTGACGACAAAGAACACCCCCCTTTTAGTACAAGTTTTTTAAGAAATCCCTTTTTTGTCGCAAGTCTCGTCAAATCTTGAAACCCTCACCGTTTTCTTGAGGCTTCGCCCTATCGGGCTCGCGCTTCGCGCCCTCTCCCAGAGGCCCAGAGGGAGAGGGTGATCCTCATTTTGAAACCACACTCTACCAGCCCGAGGGAGCGGCGATTTCAATTTATTCCCAAGCCCCCTCACCATCGGACTTTTTGGCCCGTCCTATTAAAATAGGAGGTCACCTATGCTAGTTTCCAGGCAACTTAATACAGCATATTGGGTACCACGAGCCGCCTTTGGATTTGGGCCTTTACTGGCCGGCTTGGATAAATTCACGAACATTTTGGTCAACTGGGACAATGGGATCGTATATTGAGAACCTCACGCGATGCGAATTCTGGTTGTCGAAGACGAAAAGAAAGTTGCGAACTTTATCAAAAAGGGTCTCCAACAGGAGGGTTATGCCGTTGACATGGTCCATGATGGACAAGAAGCCCTCGTGAATGCCGCCGCATTCGACTACGACCTCCTTATCCTCGATCTCATGTTACCAAAGCTCGCCGGGCTGGAAGTGTTGCGAGAAATCCGGTCCAAAAAACGCAATTTGCCAGTCCTCGTACTGACGGCCAAAGGCGCTGTGGACGACAAAGTCGCCGGCCTTGATGCAGGCGCCGATGATTATCTGATCAAGCCATTTGCTTTCGCTGAGCTTTCCGCCCGGATCCGCGCTTTGCTCCGGCGGGGCAGCCAGGAAACTCCGCGGCTCCGGGTCGCCGATCTGGAACTGGATACGGCATCGCGTCAGGTACGGCGTGCGGGGCAGATCATTGACCTCAAGATGAAGGAGTACGCGCTTCTCGAGTTTCTTCTCCGTAATGCGCATCGCGCCGTGACGCGCACGATGATCGTTGAACATGTATGGGACATCCATTTCGACAGCATCAGCAATGTCGTCGATGTACATATCAACTCACTTCGTAACAAAATCGACAAAGGCTTCGATCCGCAGCTGATTCACACGATACGAGGTGTCGGCTATATGTTAAGCGACCGTCCTCAATGAAACCGCTTACTCTACGGACCAAACTGACGCTTTTTTACTCCATTACCGTCAGCGTGCTACTGACCGGATTTGCCCTTGTGTACTACCGCGTTCTCAGTGTCGGTTTGGACCAGGCTCTAACTCAAGAGTTGATCGACAGGACCTCGGGACTGCGAGGCTATCTACGCTTCGAGGAAGGTCAGCCGGTTTTCGCGTACGATCCAACCGATCCCGACGAAGTGTCGTTCATCAATACTGCCACCCGGTATTACCAGGTATATGAAATCGGCAACGGAACTTTGCTCGCCGAATCCGATGAGCTGCGGGCATTGGGTGTTGAGTATTCGGCGGAAGACCTTTCACGTTACATCCAGGCGCCCCCTTCGTTGATCGATCTTCAGACCGATCAAGGCAAGCTTCGCTTGCGGAATGAAGCGGTGGCCGCCGAGGGCGGAGTTTACCTGCTTGTGGTCGGAACATCGCTGCAGCCAATGGAAGACACGCTGACTTCTTTCATCAAAGCGCTTGCGTGGTTGATACCCTCCGGAGTGCTTCTTGCAGCGCTTACGGCGTGGTTCATGGCTGGTAAAGCCCTGGAACCCGTTGCGGCCCTGGGCAAGGCGGCAGGTCAGATTGCCGTCTCGAGTCTTGATCGCCGCCTGCCAGTGCGCGGCACCAACGACGAACTCGATCAACTTGCCTCTCAATTCAACGATACGCTGGCGAGGCTGGAAAAGGCAGTAGCGGAAATGAAGCAATTCACCGCCAGCATTTCGCACGAATTGCGCACACCGCTTGCCGTGCTGCGAGGGGAAGCCGAAGTGGCTCTGATGCAGGCGAACTCCGCTGAACAATATCGCCGTGTACTGGCAAGTCAACTGGAAGAATTCGAAAAACTAACCCGTATGATCAATCAACTGCTGACTCTTGCCCGCGCCGAATCGGGCGATGTCGCCATCGCACACGAGCCGGTGAATATCTCGAGCATGACGGAATCCCTGGCCGAACAGCTCGAGCCCGTTGCTGCCTCGAAGGATGTTTCTATCTCATGCAAATGCGATTCTGATGTGATACTTCGAGGAGACGCAGCCTGGGTCGAGCGTATCATTCTTAACCTCGCAGATAACGCGATCAAATTTACGCCCACCGGAGGGCACGTTCAAATCAAGCTTTCTCGCGCTGACTCCTCCGCGATTCTCGATATCGCAGATGACGGCATAGGGATCTCGCCGGACGATGTCCCCCACATTTTTGAACGGTTTTATCGCGCCGATCCCTCACGCAGCAATCGCGCTGACGGCGCCGGCCTGGGCCTGAGTCTCGTCAAGTGGGCGGTAGATCAACATCGCGGATCGATTCAGGTCGAAAGCACTCCCGGTCACGGGACGCGGTTCACCGTCCGGCTTCCCCTCTCCCAGTGGGACAAGGTGGCGCGTCAGCCAGCGGGCTGACGCGCCGGGTGGGGTCACAGGTCTTTCCAAATCCTGACACCCTCACCCGCCGCCCCTTTTCTTGAGGCTTCGCCCTAACGGGCTCGCGCTTCGCTGCGGCCTCTCCCACAATGATTAATTTCATTTAATTTCCTGTTAATCACGCCTTAATCCCATCCGGATGTAATTCCTACCTATGATTGGCGCCACGAAGGAAATTGCAATGAAATTTATATTTCAGCGATTCGTTTTGATTGCTGGTGTCGCCGCGACCCTTTATGCCGTGGCTCTCAACGGCCAGCACTCCAAGGCGAATTCAGACCCACCCGCCATTCCCCAGGCGAAAACAATCCAACCCGCAACGCATTTCACCCAGGGTACGATCACTTCGATCGACGCGAACCAACTGGTGATCACCAAAAAAGTTCGCCGTAAGGCGAAGCAGGAGAGCTTCACGTTGGACTCTCAAACACAGCGGAACGGAAATTTGCCCGCCGGCACTCGCGTCTCTGTTCAATACCGCGAGCAAAACGGCGAAAAGATCGCCGCTGCTGTGCGGGAAGTAACCGTGAAGAATGCTCGAAAGCCCGCCAAGGCCGCGTTTCGGTGGCGATCGAAGAGTTAGGGTCCCCCTTCCTCCTCCCAAAAGGGACGCCGCCATTTGGCGTCCCTTATTTTCTTAAATGACAAGCGACCATTGAACAACGACAAGGTATTTGTCCTTTCAATAAGGAAAACGTCCAACATAAAAGAACCCTGCCGCTGGAGGAAATAAGACGGGCGAACTCTGACGTCCTGGCCTTCGCTGCGTACCGATATTCGGAATGCGGGCGGGAATTGGGTAGACAAAGAAGTCGTCACCGCCATGGGACTCGTCACGAGCCGCAAGCCCGATGACATCCGGGCATTCAACAAAAAGATGATCGAAGAATTTCGAGAGGGGGAACATAGGGCGCGTTATGGGGAGCGCAAGGTAGCGTAACTACTCCAGCATCGGACGGAAATCGTCGAGAGGGCGTTCCTCAAGGCGGCCGGCCATGATCGCTCGCGCGCATGTATTCCACCGCAGCAGGGCTTCATCATTCCCATGCGGCCGGACCCTTTCGGCCTTTTCATATAAGCGCATTGCTTCACGGAAAAGATCGTACGCGGAAAAGTGCGATCCCGGAGCGGCCCGCCGCATGTATACGCGCGCCTGGCGTTCGAAGAGGATGCCTTGATAGTAAGCCTGCAGGTATTCGTCGTTAAGGCGCGACAACAGAGACCAGGCATGGTCGAGATTATCTACGATGTTCTCGATGAACTGATCGGATAACGCGAGAATCAGAAGCGCGATCGCCTGACGGTTGTCCGGTTCGACCACGAGGATATCCTGGCAAATGCTTTCCGCCAACGCGGGTTCGTTGAGCAAACGATACCGCTCCGCGCGCTCCAGCGCGGCCGGAATCGCAGCCTTCGAAAGTTTCTTCAGTTCAAATTCCATAGGAGCCCCCGAATTCCTTAACGCCGAAGTCTTCGAAACAATCTCTTGATTGGATCATAAAATTCATCTACGACCCGTTCCTTCAGCGGAATGATGGCGTTGTCGGTAATCGTAATGCTTTCCGGGCACACTTTCGTGCAACACTTTGTGATATTGCAATAGCCGATTCCTTTTGCTTTCGCAAGTTCTTCAACCCGATTCTCCATATCGAGCGGATGCATCTCGAGCGCCGCCACGTAAACAAAAAAGCGCGGCCCAATGAACTCCTCGTGCTTGTGGTGTTCGCGCAATACGTGACAGACGTCCTGACACAAAAAACATTCAATACATTTTCGAAATTCTTGGACGCGATCCACGTCCTCTTGTTGCATACGCCAGCTTCCATCGGGGACATCGGGCGGACGCGGCTTGAATTGTTTGATCTGTTTTTTGACGCGAAAATTCCACGACACGTCGGTTACCAGATCCTTGATCAATGGAAAGCTCTTCATGGGCTCGATTGTCACCGGCCGCTCCAATGGAAGCTGGTTGAGTCTCGTCATACACATCAGCCGCGGCATCCCATTGATCTCGGCTGAACACGAGCCGCATTTGCCGGCCTTACAGTTCCAACGAACCGCCATGTCGTTGGCCTGTTCGGCCTGGATTTTGTGGACAGCATCGAGGACGACCATTCCTTCGGAAATTTCGGTCGTGTAGTTGAAAAACTTCCCTTGCTCCGCAGTCCCACGCCAAATGGAAAAGGTTGCCGACGCCATTATTTTTGCTGCTCCTCGATAATCTGCTTCAATTCCGCCGGCAGTGGCGGGATGTTCTCCCGCACAACCTTCATTTCGCCGGCCGGACCGCGGCGCACGATGACATTGAAGTCGCCGAAAGCCTTGTCCTTGTTCGGATAATCTTCCCGGAAATGACCCCCCCGGCTTTCACGGCGCTCCCGTGCTGATCGCGTGATGGCTTCCGAGACCGTAAGCAGATTAGGCAGATCAAGCGCGGTATGCCAACCACTGTTGTATTCGCGATTCCCGTGCACGGCGACTTCGCGCGCGCGTTTTTGAAATTTTCCGATTTCCTCCAGCGCCATCACCATTTCGGATTCGGTCCGCACGATCCCGACAAGCTCCTGCATTTTTGCCTGCAGCTCATGTTGTATTTGATACGGACCCTGGGCATCAGTCGAACGCGTTCCCCTTTCGAATGGCTCCAAGGCTCGCCGTGCGATGCTGTCCACCTGATCTGTATTGATGCTTCCTGCCGGATGCTCCTTTGCGAGAGCTGCAGCAAACTTTCCGGCGCGTTTTCCGAAGACGAGCAGATCTGACAGGGAATTACCGCCGAGACGGTTTGCTCCATGGAGTCCACAACCGCATTCACCGGCAGCGAACAAGCCGGGAACAGTAGACATCTGAGTCTCCGGATGAACACGGATGCCGCCCATGATGTAGTGCATCGTCGGTCCAACCTCCATCGCAGTTGTGGTAATGTCGACATCGGCGAGCTGCTTGAATTGATGGTACATACTCGGCAGCTTTTTCTTGATGTGGTCCGGAGCGTTCGGGATTTTTTCTTTGATCCAGGAGATGTCGAGGAAAACACCGCCGTGCGGACCTCCCCGGCCTTCCTTGATTTCGCGGACGATGCAACGTGCGACATGATCTCGCGTCAGCAGTTCCGGAGGGCGGCGCGCTTGCCTGTCACCCTGGCAGTATTTCCAGCCTTCTTCTTCGTTGTCGGCTGTCTGATGCCGGTAAGCTTCCGGAATATCATCAAACATAAAACGCCGGCCCTTACTGTTTCGCAGAACGCCGCCTTCTCCGCGCACGCCTTCGGTGACCAGGATACCCGCAACGCTTGGGGGCCAAATCATTCCGGTGGGATGGAATTGCACGAACTCCATATCCATGAGATCCGCGCCCGCATTGTATGCCAGCGCGTGGCCATCACCGGTATACTCCCAACTGTTACTTGTGATCTTGTAGGCGCGCCCTACTCC
>Ga0137384_10001923_pt1 | contig 16446 bp, 11 predicted proteins | sample SagtaG_2_FD_104922 | JGI IMG/M metagenome (GOLD analysis project Ga0137384, IMG submission 104922) | Vadose zone soil microbial communities from Sagehorn Ranch, Mendocino, California, USA - Sage2_R_60_16 metaG | ecosystem: Environmental > Terrestrial > Soil > Vadose zone | place: USA... | reverse complement strand
CGTAGAACTGGACGGAGTCGGCACCGTAGTTTGTGACCAGGTGGCTTAGGATTGCAGCGGTGCGCTCCGGCGATTCCATGCGTTCTTTGTTGCCGTAGGCGGCGTGAACGCCGCAAAAGCTGCAATTGAAGGGACATCCGATGCTGGCGTGATGGACTGCGGTGCGTTTGCCGAAGAAGGAGGGCCTGAGATATTTTTCAACGGGCACGCGATGGAAGGGGTGCCAGGGGAACTCGTCTGGACCCTTCATGGGGCGTTCGGCGTTATTGCGGGGGAGGCCGAAGATGTCCTTATAGGAGAGACCAAGGATCGACTCGAACGAACGGGTACCGCGGATCGCGTCCAGGAGTTCGAGGATCGTGTCTTCGCCCTGTCCGCGAACGATATAGTCGACGTATTTGGCGTTGAGCGCGGAGTCGGGATAGACGGAAGGGAAGTAGCCGCCCCAGACGATCTTGATGTGGGGATGCAGGCGGCGGATCTCGCGGGAGGCCTCCATTGCTGCAACCATCTGTGGGCCGGGCATGACGGAGATGCCGAGCAGTTCGACATCGTGAGTCGCGATGAGCTTAAGAATGATGTCGATCGGGTTGTCGTCGAGGTTGCCGTCGACGATCTCATACTCTTCGCGCCCTTCGAGCACGGCGGCGATGGCCAGTATCGCAAGCGGAAGGCGGCGGTTGCGTGGTCTGGTCGCGCGTGGATTGAAGAGGATGATCATAGCTGCACTCGTTCGAAGTGGAGGAGGAAGTGGTCGCCGAGCACACGGAAGCCGGGGTAGCTGGAGATGGTCTTGTCTATTGTGCGGAACATGCTTAGTAACTTCGGATGGTTGCGAATCCAGGCTTCAACATAGGACGGTGGAACGGTGACGCCAACGCCTGCGCAGGAACGCAGGACGAAGGAAGGAGAGAATGATGTTTGCAGTTTGCGGACGGTGGGGTAGTACACATCGACGGCGAACTCGCCTACTTTGGCGGTGGCGTGGCCGGAGCATCTTCGAAAGGCTTTGCGGAAGTTTCCGTGTAGAGCGAACCAAAGCATCTCCCATATGCAGAAGCGGGTTGAGAGACAGACGAGAAGTGGAGTGCCGGGGGATAGTAGGGTCGCGAGATCTTCTGCGGTCTGTTTGAGATTCGGAACGCAGTTCAGACCGGAGAAATTGGAAAAGATACCGTCAAATTGAGTTGAGGGTTGGAGTTCGTGTATACGCTCGGTCGGAAGAAGATTGAACTGTACGGGGGCTCCAGGAGCTTCCTTGCGCAGGCGGCCGGAGGCGATCTGGATCATCTGCTCCGATGCATCGCAGGCGGTGACGGAGATGCCATTTTGTGCAAGGAAGAGCGCGTCTTCGCCGGTACCACAGTTGAGTTCAAGGACACGGTCGCCGCGTTCAAAGACTCGGGTCAGGACGCTCCACACGGCATCGCGTTGAGCGCGTCCGATCATGGAGTTCGTAAAGACGTCGTCATATTCCCTGGCCATCTGGTCGAAGACGAGAGCTGCCCGCGGTTGCGCCATGGCAAGCGGGGTCACGCTTCCACCTCCGTCATGGTGGAGTGCAGACCTTCGCGGGAGAGCTGAATCTGGTTTCGGAGAGTTGCCGCCAAGTCGGAGTCGGCCGCTGGTGTTCCTGCCAGGCGCGCGAGTTGGACCTCGTCTTTGAGCAGTTTGTCTGCGTAGCTGTAGAACGTTCTGGAGTGCCGGCCCTTAATTTTGATCTCACGATCGGAGCTGACACCCCAGGGCTTGAGTTGCACGAGGCGATCGGAGACTTTTTGATAGTAGGGAGTGCCTTTGATGGGATAGGAGACGGTAGTGAAGAAGATGTCGGGCTTTGAAACGCTAACGTGTTTGATGGTGGCTTCGATGTCGTCCAGCTCTTCGCCTTCGTAGCCCCACATCAGAAACATACCGCTCTCGATACCACGTTCGCGGGTGAGTGCGACGGCTTGTTGGACCTGCTCGACCTTGACGCCGCGATCCATGGCGTCGAGGATTCGCTGGGAGCCGCTTTCGGAGCCGATCCAGACGCGGAAACAACCGAGTTCGGCGAGGAGGTCGAGCATCTCTGAGTTGAGACGATCGGCGCGGGAGATGCACTCGAAGGGAATGCGCAGGCCGCGGCGGCGCATCTCTGCGGCATAGTCGCGGATCCATTTGTGATTGATGGTGAAGACGTCATCTGAGACCCAAACCATGTCGGGGGAGTAGGTCTGAAGGAGCCATTCCACCTCGTCGACAACGAGCCGGGGATCGCGGCGGCGGTGGGTCTGGCCAAAGACCTGATGGCTGCACCAGCGACACTTGTATGGGCATCCGCGGGCGGTGATGAAGTTGACCGAGCCCTTGCCGTGAGCGTCGCGCCAGGTCTTTACGTAGCGGCTGATGTCGACGGCATGACGGGCGGGCCAGGGCTGGCCGTCGAGATCGGCGATCTGCGTGCGTTGTGCCGTCTCGTGCATGTTGCCGTTTGCGTCTAGATAGGCCAGGCCTGGAATGCTGGTGCAGGAGTCTGTTCCGTCAGAACGGAAGGCTTCGAGCAAATCCTGCATGGTAAGTTCTCCCTCGCCGAAGACGACGAAGTCTGCACCGGCCTGAAGATACTCAAGAGCGTAAGCACCGGGTTCAGGACCGCCGACGATGGTCTTCCAGCCGGCCTCATGGGCTACTTTCAGGATTTCTACGACGTTGCCGCGTGTCATGAGATTGGCATAGATGCCGACGACGGATGGTGTCTCTGTCCGGAGAAGTTGAAAGAGAGTCTCTCGGTTTGAGAAGGTGGTGTCGAAGACGTCGACATCGAAGCCCTGGTTTCGCAGGTGAGAGCATAGATACAGGATGCCAAGGGGGGCATAGGGCTTCATGATCTGAAGCTCCTTGGGATCTTCGTAGAGGAAGTAGCCGTGCGTGAGAAGGAGCTCTGCCATCTAGATATGCCTCCCTGCCGCGGCCAACGCGTGGAGCGGAACTAAATTTTGAGGGCCGGTATCGTTAGAGACGCTCCTGGCGAGAGTTGTGGCCTCCGCGTTTCTCATCTTCGGTTCAAGCTCAAAGACTTGCTGCCAGAGAAAACCTACGTCTGCGGTCTCGGAGGAATCATCGTTTTTCCATGAGTTGACTTCGGCATGGAGCGCGTTTCTTAGCGCCTTGTAGAACTCGTCTTTATAGGTTGCGCGGAACATGACGCAAAGGTCGTCGCTGTCGGTCCAGTTTCGTTTGGCTCCGATCTGTTCCTGTACGCGCTCGTAGAAGACAGTGCCGGGGAGGGGATACGAAAGGGAGATTCCGATGTCGTCGGGGCGCGTGTTGCGGACGAGCGCTATCGTCTGCTGAATGTCCTCCCAGGTCTCTCCCGGGTAGCCGAACTGCAGGAAGTAACATGCACGGATGTTTTCGTCAGCGAGGCGGGAACGTGCGGTCACGACATCGGAGACACGCAGGCCTTTGTCCATCGCGTTGAGGATTTTTTGTGAGCCTGATTCCGCGCCCATCCATACCTCGGCGCATCCGGCGCGTTTGAGTCCGGCTACGGTGGTATGGGTCATCAGATCGGCTCGCGACTGAATCTTAAAGGGCAGCACGCAATGCATCGACTCGATCTCATTGGCGAAGTCCTGGACCCAGTGATGGTTGAGAGCGAAGACGTCATCGCCGAACCAGATATGCTGCGCGCCATACATCTCTTTCAACTCACGAATCTCCGCTGCGACGGAGCGGGCAGGGCGAATCTGAAACTTGTTCCCTGAGATTGGCTTAGCGCACCAATTGCAGCGATACGGGCATCCACGGCTTGCGACAACGTTCGCGGAGAATAGCCCGTGCGCGGAGGTCCAGGCTTGACGATACGGTTCCAAATCGATGAGTTCACGGGCGGGCTTGGGAAGCGTGGTCCAGGATGCGTTCTTCGGTGTCCTGCCCGTACTTTGAACGGGATTGCCTGCGTCATCTAGGTACACGAGGCCCGGGATATCAAGGTGTGGATGTCCGGAGAGGATTGCGGAACAAAGTTCGACGAGCGTCTGTTCGGCTTCACCGCGAAGAACAAAGTCGACACCGTTGCGGAGGTAGGCTTCGGCTTGATCGGTTGCGTCTGAGCCGTGTGCGATGACGACTGCTCCTGCTTCATGAGCCTCGTGCGCCAGTTGCCAGGCTAGTTCACGCATGCGTGTGAGGCACATCTTCGAGAGGAAGTTAAAGTCATCCTCATAGATAGCAACGATTCTGGGACGCGATTGCTTTAGTGCGTTTATTAAGCCGGGCTCAGGGTCTTCGAGCATGGTGTCGAAGACGGCGACTGATATGTTTCCGGCCCTGAGCGCGGAGGCGGCATAGAGGGTGCCGAGCGGCGCGTATGGCTGCATTTTACGAACCTGTTTGGGGTCGTAGGGGAGATGATACGAATGTGTGAGGAGCACGTCGGCCATTGACTACCTCCTCCCTTCTGTTCGGTTAGCAGGCATTGGCGGGCTCCTTGGGAAGCTCCTGGCCTGTTACGAGGGAACGACGCAGGATGATGCGCTCGGAAAGATTGGAGAGCCAGAGCTCCCACGGAAAGGAGTAGCGGCTCGAACGCAGACGCCATCGGATGGGGGTCTGGACGATGAATCGAACTGCGCGGCGCAGCAACGAATGATTCTTGTGCCGACGATCAATCTGATTGTTCAATAGAAAATAGTTGAGCATTCGCTGCAGGCGTGCGAGCTCTCTTCCTTTGAGCCAAGGGAGCATGTTCGCCCCGAGAGGCATGTCCATCCATTCACGAAGATTTTTTGGCTCAGGTACCCCCATTTCGCGGAGTTGCGGCCAGATGGGGATTCCCGGATAAGGCGTGAAGATGTTTGGGGAAAAGCTGACATTGGAGAACTGGTGGCCGATGTCGCTCATGGTTTGGAAGGTAATTATGCGGTCGGCCTCTGTTTCGCCGGGATAGCCGAAGATCAGGTTGAAGGTGACACGAATGCCGCCGAGTTGCGCCTTGCGTGCGGTCTCGTACATCTCGTCGACGCGCTGGTGACGCTTGTTCATCAGCTTGAGGACCGACTCTGAGGTTGACTCTGTACCAAAGCCCATGTGCGATACACCGCTGGCGCCGAGCAGGCGGACATCGTCTTCGCTCATGCGACATAGGAAGTCAGTGGAGGCTTGGAATGTCCAGTTGAATTTCACACCGGATGCGAGGATGCCGCGGGCGATCTCGAGTGCGCGGGGCAGCTGGACGGGGAAGTTGGAGTCGAGAAGGGCCACTTCTTCGGTGCGATAGCGCGTGACCAAATCGATCATCTCCGAGACGACGCGGTCAGCGGAAAGAGCGTTGAATCGTCTTTTATAGAAGACCTGGTCGGTGCAGTAGTTGCATGCGTAGGGGCAGCCCACGCTAGTGGCGTAGGCGAGCTTGCGAATGCCGCAAAGCTTCTCGTAGGCGTCGAAATTTGTGAGATCGAAGGCTGGAATGGGAAGCGCGTCGAGAGGTTCTACTTTGCGGTCGACGTTATGGGTACGCTGACCGTTGTTCTTCCATGAAAGTCCGGCGATGTTGTTGAGAGGTTTTTTGTGGGAGAGGGCCTGGGCGAGTTCGACGATGGTGATTTCGCCCTGGCCGCGAACGACCATATCGACGAAGGTTTCGCTCAGGGTCTGGTCCGGCAACAGGGACGGGTGCCACCCACCGAAGATGACTGGGAGCCATGGCGTGTAGTTTTTGACCGCGGTGGCGACTTCGATGGCACCGCGAATCATCGGCCCGGTGAGGACGGAGATGCCGATGCAGAGAGCATCGACGCTTTCGCACTCGATTCGTGTCAGGTAGTCCGGTTCAATCGCGGCGTCGATCATCACGACGTCGAAGTTAGCTTCGCGCAGAGAGGCGGCGAGCGCCAGCAGGCATAGTGGTGCTCCCAGCGGGGGCCCGTCATAGGGTGGATAGAAGAGGACGACCTTGCCGTGTGTCAGCATGTAGCCTCCACCGGTTCTGGATTTGGCTCCAGTCGCCGCGCATCGACCACGGGCTTGTACCCCGCGGTCCTTTCCTTGAGTTTGTCATTGATCCAGAGCTCAACTGGAAAACGGTAAAGGCTGTGATCGAGGCGGAAGCGGGCGGGGAACGAGATGCACTTCTGCGCAAGGCGGGTGAAGCGAGTCCGCCGATCGGCTCCGATTGGGATGCGATCGAACGCGATGCGCAGGTAGTCCCGCATGATCTGGAGTTCTTCGTGATCTCGTCCGTTCAGCCAGGGTAGTTTGGTATAGCGCGGAAAGAACTCAGCCCACTTTTCGAAGGAGGTGGGAGCTTCGATGCCGAGTTCCTCGGCCCGATTCATTACGTTGGTCCCGGGATAGGGAGTAAAGATATTGGTCCAGAATTCGGTGCCGGGAAAACGCCGACACACGTCCATGATGAACGTCATGGTTTCGCGGCGCTCCTTGGGGCCTTCGCCGGGATAGGCGAAGATGATATTGAACGACGGGCGCATACCGGCAGACAAACAGCGTGCAGCGCTCTCGTAGATATCGTCGAAGTTCTGAAATGTCTTGTTCATCGCCTTCAGGATCTTCGGCGAACCGGAGTCCACGCCCTGACAGATCTGGTGCAGTCCAGCGCGACGCAGGAGCTTCAAATCTTCAAGCGAGAGGCGCGATGTGAGATTCGTTGTTGCCTGGATGCTCCACTGAAATTCCGCGCCAGCCCGAACCAGCCCTTCTCCAATGGCACGCGCACGATCGAGATCGACGAGAAAGTTGTCGTCAACCACCCATAGCATCTCCAGGTTGTATCTGCGGCTGAGATCTACGGTCTCCTCGACAAATTGCTCGGCAGAGAGGGCGTTCCATTTCCGCTTGTAGACCGCACCGTTGGTGCAGTAGGCACAATCGAACGGGCAGGCGAGGCTGGAGGTGTACATCGCCCAGCGTCTACCGCACACTCGCTCATACGCGTCGAAGTCGGCGAGGTGATAGGCCTTCGGTGGCAGGTCTGCGATCGGTCTGAGTGCGCGTTCGGGCGTGAAGACGAGCTTGTTATCACGCTTGAAGCCGATGCCTGCGACAAAGTCCGGCGCCGAGCGATTTTCGATATGGCCTACAAGTTCTAGGAACGACTCTTCGCCTTGCCCACGGACGACATAGTCGATGTAGGGTGCTTGAAGTGTCTGGGTGGGCAGGAGCGATGGGTGCCATCCGCCGAGAACGATCGGGAAATCCGGGTTCCATGCTTTGATTGCTTTGGCAATCTCTACCGTCTCTCGAATCATCGGTCCAGTCACCAGAGAGATGCCGAGGCATAAAGCATCGCGGGTCTCTTCGAGGACGCGCTTTTTGTAGTCCGGAGTGATGGTGGAGTCGATGAGAACGATTTGGTACCCGGCGCGAATTAACGGAGTGGCTACGGCCAAGATTCCTAGCGGCGCCGTCGCATCGGAGCTTGCGAAGGATGGGAAAAAGAAGACGATTTTGCGGGACCTGGGCACTGCAATCTCCTCGCTTATTGAGGACGATATGACTTGCTGGCGGGGCATTTGTCATGGCCGTGTCAGCGGTTTGTAAAGTTTTTCATTGCTGCCGAGATTGCCGAATTCTTGCGTTAGAGTGAGACCTAACAGGAGTTTCCATGCCGTTGTTCTCCATTGACCAAACCGATCTGCACTACTCGATGGAGCTATGCTTTGCCGGAGCAGCTTGTGCCTTACGCACAAATTCTTCTGACCTGGCCAGAGCACTGGAGGGTCTATCAATTTCGACAGGTGACGCCGTGTCACACGGATTTGAGATGCGGGTCGTCGTGGACGAGTCGTCAGACGAAGCTGTGGGGGAGCCTCATTTTCGAGGGTTGCACCACGTCGTAATCGCGTATTTTGGCAGGTCCAATGTGTTTGTGTTCGATATTCTGCGACGCACCCTCAGTGCAAGCGTTTCGGTGGCGGTCGCGCGGGATAATCGTTTCTGGAAAGAGAAGCTCATACCGATTACGCTTGGTGTTCTGGGCTCCGCGATGGGTCTGGTTCCGGTACATTGCGCCTGCCTGGAGTTGGATGGCGATGGGTTATTGATTGCCGGAGTATCGGGAGCGGGGAAGTCTACTTTGTCCGTGGCTCTCTCAGAGGACGGTTTCAACTATGTCTCGGATGACTGGACTTACATATCCCGGCGCGACGATGGGATCGTGGCCCACGGAACATCGGCGCCGGTGAAGCTTTTGCCCGACGCAGTAGGGCACTTTCAAAGCTTACAGGGGCATAGTCTACAGAGGTCGATGAATGGCGAATTGGCGTATGAGGTAGATATTACCGAGACGTTTGGCGCTCGGGTAGAGCGAGCGTGTGAGCCGCGATGGCTGATTTTCTTGGAGAGGACACAACAAGTGGGAGCGGTATTCACGCCGATGTCCTCCGCAGAGGCACAAAGCTATGTCAATTCCAGCGTCGAACGATTGCCTCCGCAATTGGACGAAGCAGTTGCGATGCGGGAACAGACGATTGGACGTTTAGCTTTACTGCCTAGCTGGCGCTTTCGATATGGCGGCACACCGCAATTCGCAGCCAAGGAGCTACGGGAATTTGTCGTCCATCGCAGACAGGAGATCTACGTATGACAGACAAACAGTGCTGGCATCCTGACCTGCTCCGACGATTCGTTCCCGCGCCGTACGTGTTCAGCAATTGGGATGGCCCGAACCGACTGTCTGTTGAGTCGAATGATTTGGAGATTGCGCTGAGTGTACGTCAGGCCGGTATTTTCCATCGTCAAAGTAACCGGGCCGGGGGGCTGCTCTGCAAGTTGATTCGAGATATGGCAGGTCCCGTGGATGGCTCAGAGATAACAATCGTCTCCCATGGGGCGCTTCGGGTCTTGTACCTGGGGCGCGGGACGATCCTGATCCACGATCATGAGAGATCGGAGTTCCTTGGATTCATCGCCCGCAATGTAACGGTTCAGGAACTCGTTTCGTCGCTGACCCCGGCGTTGCTCGATGCGTAAAGCCGACAATAACTCGGCTCAGCTGCTTTTACAAAGAAGTGACAAACGTCACATTGCGCGATGACAACTGGCTCGACACACTCCACTACGTTGAGTATGCGTAGGCGCAGACAGATAGAAATTGCATAGTGGTTTGTTTTGGTTTATATGGGTAAGGCCTCTCTTCACATCTATCTCAAGCCTTGACGGGCTATACCGAAAGGCATGGGCTATACCGAAAGGCATGGGGATGATAGATACTGCGTCTCCCCGAGTATGACCGCGAATTCGGCTTTATAAAACGAACTTCCAATGCGTGAAAGGTTGTGACAATGAAATCAGGGATCCTCGTAAAAACCATCTTCATCGGCTGTTTGGCCATGTGCTCGCTAGCACTCTCTGGGTTTTCTCCGGCTCCGGACGCTCCCCAGCGAATCGAGGTGTCGGTAAAGAGGTTTGCGTACACTCCGGCAGAGATAACCCTGAAAAAAGGCCAGCCAGTCGTCCTCGTATTGACGACCGAAGATGTGACGCATGGGTTGAAATTCAAGGAATTGAACCTCAACACAAAGATCGAGAAGGGTAAACCCTCAGAGCTTGCTTTTACACCTGACAAAGCGGGTGATTTCGTGGGGCACTGTTCAGTGTTCTGCGGCTCTGGGCATGGCTCGATGACTCTTACGCTTCATGTTACGGAGTAACGATGCGACGACTGGGCCTAGCCTCGGCATTGGTTTTTCTCGCAGTGTTCGCGGGGTGTAAGGCAAGTTCGCCCAGCAAGGTAGAACGTGGCGTAATGAGGTGGACCAAACATACCGTGACTGTTCGCAACAAGTCGGAACGAAACCCGCTTCAACCTACAGCGGAAAACGTTGCTGCGGGGAAGGAAGCATTTTCACACTACTGTGTGGCCTGTCATGGAATGGATGGTCAGAATACGGGTGTCCCTTTCGCAGCAAGAATGTCTCCTCCCGTGCCATCGCTCAATTCTTCTGAGGTCCAGTCCTACACCGATAGCCAACTGAAATGGGTAATCGATAACGGGATTGAGCCTTCCGGGATGCCAGGGTCCAAAGGAATTCTCAGCGACGAAGAAATATGGTCCATGGTTCTCTTTATCCGTCACCTTCCGCCTGCGGGTAGCTTGGGCGATCCGCCGATGTATAGCAAATAAGATCGCGAAACACGCAGAAAAACTAACGGAAAGGAGCAACTTTACGCATGGATCATCAACTCGCAGAAGCCGTGATTGCTACCTTCCGTGAAGCCGAGACGGAGGTTCACTATGACCGTCTTTCGGGGTTTGACTATCGAGCATGGGTTGGAGCTTACAGCTGGTTGGATGCCAGCGGTCTTGCGCTTTATTTTCTTGACCGCCTGCGGACGCTTCGACTGGAAGCCGCTATCCCGAATAGGGTCCTGCGCCGTCTTGAAGAAAATGCAATCGATAATCGGGAAAAAACCGCCCGCATGTTCGAGGAGTTCGTTAGGATCAATCTGGAATTTCAGGCGAAGGCCCTGTCTTATGTCAATCTCAAAGGCTTTACCTTAGTACCTGGCGTATGCTCAGACGCTGCGCTACGCTGTCAGTTTGATCTTGATTTTCTTGTGGCACGTAGCGACGCTTCCAATTGCGAAAGATTATTGGGGAAGCTTGGCTACTCCTTGGCTGGCGAGGGAAAGAATGTCAAGGAATTCAAAGCAGGAGGCGGGCAACTGCCTTCTATTCGGGATCTATATAAAGCTAAACCTCAGCAGTCTGTAGAGGTCCATTTTGCCGATTCTTGTGAGCAGAATGGAATCCGGCTCGAGGACGATAGATTTTCGCGGAAGCAATCGCAAAGCTGGAACGGGCTAGAGTTTCCAACTCTTTCGGATTGCGACAAGTTTCTTGGGCTAGCGCTTCATCTATTTCAACATTTGAAAGGCGAATGGACGCGCGTCTCCTGGATTCTTGAGTTTGCCAACTTTATTAATTTCCATTCTGCAGATGAGGCTTTGTGGCTGGATGTAAAGAAGCATGCGACGTACAACCCCGAGGTTAGAGTGGCAGTCGGAGTTGCGACACTTATTACAGACCAGAGCTTTGACATATCCCACCTTCCCGACGTCTTGACCTCGGCCGTTCGAGAGTTGCCTCCATCTGTTTGCTTGTGGATTGAACGCTATGGAGACAATGTGTTGTTCGCGTTGTTTCCAGGTACGAAACTTTATCTCCTTCTCCAGCAGGCTCTGTCGCGCGATGAAGATCTGCAATTACATTGGAGACGCGAAAAACTGCTCCCTTTACATCGACCGCCGAAGATTGTCACCCCGTGCAGAGATGAAGATTTATCTCTCCGATTGAAGCAACTGCGAAGTGAAGTCAACTATTTCTTCTTTCGGCTGTGGTTTCACATTACGCAGGGATTGTCTTACTTGATTGAAGCGTCACGCTGGAAGAGAAACATTGCTTCATTGCAGGGTTGAAAGCCATTGATTCATCTGCATGATTGGGTTGTGCGATAGAGCAAGGTGCAATAACAGACGAACAGGGAAGGTCACCCACACCTAAGTGACAGGGCGAAGCTATAAATGGGTTTGCAGGAGTGGTCATAAGTGGTATGCAACGACGTGAATCGCGGTCAGGAGATTCGATGACAGTGGATAGAGATCATTCGGCCGTTTGTCCGGATGCATCATTGAACTGGTATGCGCTTCATATTCGATCCAGACACGAAAAGCGCGTCGCAGAGCGGCTCGGTTCGCAGTCGCTGGAGACTTTTCTTCCTTTGCATCGAAGCCGGCATACGTGGAGGAACGGGGTGCATGTGGATGTCGACGTGCCTTTGTTCCCCTGCTATCTCTTTGCCAGAGCCTCTATTCATGATCGGATTCGCCTGCTGCAGCAACCCGGTGTGCTTGGATTCGCGGCGTCGTCGGCAAAGCCAACCGTCATCCCAGATCAAGAGATATCTGTCTTGCGAACCGCCACAGAAAGCCTCAAGGCCGAACCGCACCCGTATCTGAATAATGGCGATTCGGTGCGGATTGTGGCTGGACCGCTCGTTGGAATGACGGGAATACTTACCCGACGCAAGCAGGAGTATCGCGTCGTTCTGTCCATTGAGGCCATCATGAGGTCGATTGTGGTCGAAGTGAGTGAGTTTGATATTGAACCACTGGAGAAAAAGCGGTGATCAGTCTGGATGCAGTTCGTGAGGTATTGCAGGACGGAGTAAACAGGTGAGAGCCGTGCGAAACTGTTCTTTTATCTGGGACCGTAGAGCAAAACTGAGCGTGATGGCAAGTCTCGTTTGTCTGCTCCTAACGGCGGTTGGGTTTGCGGAACAACTCCAAGCTCCGGGTCTGCCGTCTGCTTTGCCGTCTACTCCATCACCTGCGAGTGCGCCAACTGCGGCCTCGACTGAAGAGGATAAAGCCAACGCTAAGAACGGCAACAATGGAGGCAGCGTCAGCCTAAACTCAAATGGCACTCTGACGGCCAGTCAGATTATCGCTATCGTGCAGGCACGGCCAGAACTGATCGTAGATATCAAACAAGTGATGGCTGATTATCTGGAACAACAGGGAAATCCTGTCCAGGTAGACTCCATTACCGATGACATGTTGTATAGAGGAATAGGCTCGGATGCAGGCCTTCGCGGGGCCATCAGTATCTGGCTGCGAGCTCGTGGGTATGTGTCGGAATCAGATTTCGATAAATCGGATCTGGATCCCAGGAGTTCCGATGACATCACAGGCAACATTAGTACAACTGCTCTGGGGCTTCCGAATTCATTGGTAACTGGACCCGCTGCAGACTCAGCGCGCGTCGATCCCAATAGAGCGCCGATTAGTTCTCCCAATTCCGATGGAGTTCAAGGAAGAAGAAATGTGTCAAGGCAACCTGAAGGAAGAGATGGATCCTCAGCGACGAAACCTGATCGCAATAACCCAAGTGCGGTAGAGGTTGTGCATCAGACCGCTCCCTACAATCTCCAGTCGCTTCGCGACGTCTATACGCAAATACCCGAACAGACATCGAAGCTAAAGCGCTTTGGTTCCGACATGTTTCTAAATCGAGGCCTGGACACGAAGCAGATGTCGGTGGATATTCCAATAGGGCCTGACTACATTCTTGGCGTAGGTGATGGACTCATCATCAATCTATGGGGAGGTGTTTCTCAGAGCTTTTCCCGTACGGTGGATCGTGAAGGCAAGATCGTTTTGCCCGAAGCTGGAACGATTGTGGTGGCGGGTTTATCTCTCGAGCGAGCGCAGGCTTTAGTCCAGAGTGCGCTGAGCCAACAGTTCAGAGATGCAAAAGTGGCGGTAACCATCGCGCGGCTGCGTACCGTAAGGGTTTACGTTGTCGGCGATGTACAGCGGCCAGGAGCCTATGACATAAGTTCACTATCGACCCCGCTCAATGCGCTGTACGCGGCAGGAGGACCGACGAGCGTTGGTTCACTCCGTATCGCTCGTCACATTCGTGGAAAGGAACTGGTGCGTGAAGTCGATCTCTACGAGTTTCTGTTGCGAGGTGTGCGTCCGGATACTGAAAGGATCGAAGACGGTGACACGATTCTTGTCTCTCCCGTGGGACGGCAAGTTGCAGTGGCGGGAATGGTCAAGCGGCCTGCGATCTACGAGTTGAAGGACGAGACGAAGCTATCCGATGTGTTGAAAGATGCAGGCGGTGTTCTTGTATCCGCTTCGTTGACGCACATCACAATAGAAAGAGTGGGGGGGCAGGGGCATCGAACTACGCTAAATCTTGACCTGCCGGAGGGAAGCACGGCGGAGTCATCACAAAAGTTGATGGATGCGTTTGCCATTCAGGATGGAGATCGGGTCAGCGTCGCTCCGATACTGCCCTACAGTGAGAGGGCGATTTACGTCGAGGGACACGTGGTACGCCCCGGGAAGTTTCCCTATCGTGATGACATGAAGCTCAGCGATGTGATTCGTTCCTATCAGGATTTATTGCCGGAGCCAGCTGACCGCGGTGTGATTATTCGGCTCATGCCACCCGATCTGCGGGCGGAAGCGATCGACTTCAATGTCCCGGACGTATTAGCCGGAAATGAGCAAATCCATCTCCAGCCCTTCGATACGATTCGCATCCTTGGACGCTACGAAGCGGATGGACCCAAGGTTCAGGTGCACGGAGAAGTACTTCATCCCGGGACGTACCCTCTTTCGCGGGGTATGACCATGGCGCAACTCGTGCGAATGGCTGGCGGATTCGATCGTAGTGCGCTGCTGGACGATGCCGATCTTGCCAGTTATGACGTCAAGGATGGGAAACAAGTACTAAGTCGGAGAGATACGGTAAAGATTGGCGATGCAGTGAACAATCCCGGCTCAAGTGCAGACGTCGTTCTGAAACCTGGGGACGTGCTTACTGTTCATCAAATATCAGGGTGGAATGATATTGGATCGTCCGTCAGTCTGGAGGGGGAAGTTACTTATCCGGGACCCTATGGGATACAGGAAGGAGAAAGACTGAGCTCCGTCCTGAAGCGCGCCGGAGGGTTCCGACCGACGGCTTACCCGATGGGAGCAATTCTTGTTCGCAATCAAGTTAAGGAACTTGAGGATAAGAGCAGGAGCGAATTGATCCATCAAATTGAGACGACGCCGGCCGGCGCAAAGCTTGCGCCAAGCCTTTCCGCACAAGATGACGCTGCAACGTTACAGATCCTCGTTCAGCAGCAAAAAGCGGTAGTGGAGCGATTGCGCAGCCAGCCTTCTATCGGACGCCTCGTCATCAGAATCAACGCTGATATTGCGAGTTGGGAAGGCACACCTGCCGATATAGAGATGCGCCGCGGGGATGTGCTGACGGTTCCGAAAAAGCCAGGCTTCGTTCTGGTCAGCGGGCAGGTCTATAACGCATCCGCAATTACCTTCGTTCCCGGTAAGACTGCCGGTTGGTATTTGAAGCGTGCTGGTGGAAGCACCGAGGGCGGAAATATCAAAGAAGTACTTGTCATTCGCGCCAATGGTTTAGTAGTAGGCCGGCGATCAGGGGAATGGTTCGAGCCAAGCGTTTTAGAGACAAAGCTTGAGCCTGGGGATGTCGTTGTCGTACCCCAAAAGGTCTTTGGAGGTTCGGCAACGTTGAGAAACCTATTTGCCTCCGCCCAAGTACTCTCTTCTGTTGGATTCGCTGCTGCTCTTGCACTGCACTAGTAGCTAACTATGCATTTATATTTTCAACCAAACGCCAATCGTATTCTTCTTTCGAAGAAAAGGCTTACATTGGCTCAACGCGGCAGCCTGATCGCCGTGATACAGCAAGTGGCCCAAGGAATGCCGGTCTTCCAGTTGCCAGCATTGAGGTGCGGCTGATGCAAACAGAACCAGTTGAACAAATACCTCAGCGACAGGATTACAGAGCCCAGGAGCCACCAGCAGTGGTGGAGAAGGCGAACTGGATTGAGAATGCATCCTTGTTTTGGGACTCCAGACGCCTCTTTGCCCGTGTTGCTGGGACTGTATTTGTGCTGAGCATATTGATTGCCTTGCTCTTGCCGAAAGAATATGTGTCCGGAGCACGCATTATGCCTCCAGAGCAAGGGGGGAATACTGCAGCGATGCTTGCCGCATTAGTCGGCAAAGGTTCTGCTGGTGGCCTGGCCGGCCTGGCGGGAAGTCTGCTAGGTGCTAAAAATAACGGTGCCTTGTTTGTGGCTCTGTTGCACAGCGGAACGGTTAGCGGGCACCTGATAGACCGATTCGACCTGCAGCGGGTATATCACAAACGTTATCGCGAAGACACGGCCAAGCGATTGGCCCATTTGACCAAAATAACCGAGGATCCTAAGAGTGGCGTTATTACGATCACTGTTACAGATGAGACGCGTGAACGGGGTCGTGATTTGGCACAGGGGTACTTGGATGAGCTAAACAATCTCGTTGCAAAAGTAAACACTTCGTCGGCCCATCGCGAACGGGAGTTCATCGAGCAGCGCCTGAAGACTGTGCAGGCCGAGCTACAGCGCGCTCAATTGGAGTTAAGTGACTTCTCCAGCAAAAACACCACTATTGACATCAAAGAGCAAACCCGCGCCACAGTGGATGCAGGAGCAAAGCTCGAGGGTCAACTTATAGCAGGAGAGTCTGAGCTCGACTCATTGCGCCAAATTTACGGCGACCAAAATGTGCGAGTGCGAGCGGCTGAAGCGAGAAATGCCATCCTGCAACGTGAACTGCAACGTGCTAATGGACAAAGCTCTACCGATCCGGATGGGAAGGATATCGATGCCAGCCATCCGTATCCAGCCCTACGTCAACTTCCTCAGTTAGGTGTTCGATGGGCTAATTTGTACCGAAACGTCCGGATACACGAAACGGTCTTCGACTTACTTTCGGAAGAGTATGAGACCGCACGTATCGAGGAGGCAAAGTCGATCCCTACAGTGAGCGTTATCGATGTTCCTAGGCTCCCAGAAAGGAAGTCAGGACCTCATCGGACTTTGATCGTACTGATATCGACCCTTCTGT
>Ga0137384_10001915_pt1 | contig 16465 bp, 10 predicted proteins | sample SagtaG_2_FD_104922 | JGI IMG/M metagenome (GOLD analysis project Ga0137384, IMG submission 104922) | Vadose zone soil microbial communities from Sagehorn Ranch, Mendocino, California, USA - Sage2_R_60_16 metaG | ecosystem: Environmental > Terrestrial > Soil > Vadose zone | place: USA... | reverse complement strand
TGGCGCTGGCACTGGATGTGATGGCTATCTCCCTGGCGCAACTGGCGAGTTTTTCTGAGCGGCGCACCTATAGTCTGATGGGGCCACACGAATGGGATGAAGGTGGCGCTCCACTCTTCCTGACACCCAATCCAGGTCTGAATTCCGGTTTCATGGTTGCCCAATATGTGGCGGCAGCGCTGGTCAACGAGATCAAGGTACTGGCTCATCCGGCAAGCATCGACTCTATCCCAACTTGCGCTGGTATGGAGGATTTTGTCAGTATGGGTGTCACCAGCGCACATAAGTTGCGACAAATTGTGGAACAGGCGCAGCAGGTTATCGCTATCGAGTTGCTGTGTGCGGCACAGATGCTGGATTTCCGTAAACCATTGAAACCCGGTGCAGGTGTCCAGCGTGCATTCGAACTTGCACGCTCCTATGTACCGAAATTAGAGCGTGACCGCGTGCTGGCTCCAGATATTGCAAAGATTGCAGAAGCCATAAAAGATGGTGTGTTTGATGTCGTGGAGTAATGTTCCACGTGAAACATCACCTCATCACCTCGCCACCATCCACCAGCAGCACCTGGCCAGTGATAAACGAGGCGGCAGGTGAGGCGAGGAACAGTGCAGCTTCTACTATATCGCCAGGCGTCCCCCAGCGTTTCATAGGTATAGCTTGCTCCATCCGTTTGCGAAAGGATTCGGAGCGACTCAGCGACCATTCATTCTCGATCGCTCCCGGCGCAATACAATTGACGCGCACTCGCGGGGCAAGTTCTTGCGCCAGGCAGCGCGTCAAGGAGATGATTGCTCCTTTGCTCATGGCATACAATTGACTGGTAAGGCCGGGAGCGCCATCCAGGGCATGATCCCAACCAATAGTAAGAATGGAGCCACCCGTGGTGATATAGGCTGCTACATCTCGACTACAGCGCCATGTCCCTCGCACATCGACGGCCATGAGGCGCTCGAAAGCCTCCTCCTCGCTTAATCCCCGTATCTCTTCGCTGTTGGCGCTTGCCCCGGCATTATTGATCCAGACATCGATAGAGTTCAGCTTCTCTCGCGCCTGCACGACAAGGCGCGCTGCCTCGCCCGGTCTACTCAGGTCGGCCTGTGCCAGCATCGCCTGGCTATGTTCTGCTTCAATCTGGCGCACTACCTCTTCAGCTTGCTGCCGTGCCTGCCCATAATGGACGAGAACAGTCGCCCCTTGAGCAGCGAACCCCAGCGCAAGTGCACGACCAATGCCACGGCCAGCCCCGGTGACGACGATATTCTTACCCTGGAACATGGTGTTTTTCTCCAAGAAAATGTTTCACGTGAAACGTTTTGACAGGATGCAGAGTGATATTCTATGCAGGTCATAAAACCTCATGTGCATGTTTCACGTGAAACGTTAATGAAGTATTTTATGCTGCATGATTGCTTGTAGTCGTTTGTAACGATATGTTACACTTCTAGTATAGCCTAGTCAATGGGGATTAAGCTTCTTCTCTAGAGAGAATGCGCCACGCCGGGCGCAAACGAAGGGAGTACTATGGGGATTTCCCACAAAAGCTATGTGGACTCGCCCAGTTCTTCTGCAATAGAAATCCAGGAACAACGCAGCAAGCTCAGGCTTCTACGACATCAATTGCTCCTTCACTATCGACCAATTCTCCAGCAGGGCGCCGGCCCGATTCGTGTGATGGCACGTATGGCAGCCGACCTTGAACAACAGTGCCAGGAGCAAGGTATTGCCCAGGAGATCGTACAGTCTGAACTTGTAAATCGCACTATCGGTGACGTCAACCTGCGTCTAGTTTCCGAATGCGAGGGCGAGCCGGGTGGTCCCGGTGACTATCGAATGCTTGCCGAAGAGCTGGGCATCGCACTGCCAGGTGAAAATATAAACGGCTATGTTGCACCGGGCACTACTTACCTCTGGCTGCGCAATCAGATGATGGATTGCGAGCGACTATTATTAAAGCACGACTTTGATTTACGCATATACGATATATTCGCTATTGGCAATCCGATTCTACGGAGCTGGCTTGCCGAGGAAATGCAACAGTGGGGTTTGCCAGTAACCACTGAGCAGATACACCTTGGCCTGGGCGCTATGGATAGCATCAATAAAGTGCTGTGTGGCCTCGCGCAAATGTACCGGGAACAACATGCCGGTGAAGTTGGCATACTGTTTCCCGAGCCCGGCTTTGCCGTCCCCGAATGGCAAGCAAGGTCATTTGGCTACCGCCTGCGCAATTACCTCACATTTGCGGAGAATCGCTTTAAGCTGACTGCTCTGGAACTAGATCGGTTACTTGCAAACGATCCCGCTATTCGCGTCATCTACCTCACGGTCACAAACAACCCCACCACCTTCGCTTACTCGCCTGAGGAACTCAACGATATTCACGCGGTGCTGCGATCATATCGCAAGGTGGGAAGAGAAGTATTCATTCTTGCCGACCTGGCTTATATCGGTACCGGCAAACCCGAAGAGGATCGCGCACGCATGGCAACCTTCGCACAACCTGATGTGTTAGAGCATACCATCTTTGTCAGCAGTTTTTCCAAAACCTACACTCTGACAGGAGAGCGCTTCGGTTGGGTTACCGCGGGCGATCCTGCGATGGCCGCGGCCATCGCTCCTGGCTGGTCAAACACCATGGCTTCGTTACCGGCAGAATGGCAATTACGTTTCATGGCATATGTACGCCTGATGCAGGCTCGCCCCTGGCTGAAAGAAAAACTGCGAGCGCTTTATCGCCTGCGTCGCCAGCGTTTCATTGAGCAACTGCGCTCTATCGATGAAGAACTGCACCTGTTCGACCAGATTTTCATCGATGATGATGCTACCGTCTATAACTGGAGCAAACTACGTCCAGGCGAAGATGCATTCTCTTTGTTCGAGAAGACAGGCATTGCCGGTGTACCAGGCTCTGGCTTTGGATATACAGATGAGTATGTTCGTTTCTCAATAGGGGTGATCCCCGTACCAGAGATTCCTTTCCGGCTTGACCATCCACTGAGCAGATGATAGTCTATATGCAGAGTCACAAAAATGCTCTCTTCTATGACTCTGCTGGCGGATGACACTGGGAGGCGAACAGGGTGGGAAAACATGGCAGGGGCAAGCCCTGCCACTACTATGAGACGGCTTGACAAGGCGACGCATTCGTGTCATGGTAATGGCACCCCTCGCGGGTGCCATGCCGAATTACACCATATCTTTCATTCGCCGGCAGAGTCATCTATCGATAGCGTAAAGGAGATCCCTGATATGGCAACTCGGATAGGTATTAACGGTTTCGGACGCATCGGGCGACAGTCCATGAAGGCGATGCTTGAGCGCCACCCGCATGAACTCGAAGTCGTGGCAATTAACGACTTGACGGATACTAAAACTAATGCTCATCTTTTGAAATACGATTCCACCTATGGGCGTTTCCCGGGTGAGGTTGAGACAACCGCCGATTCTCTTATCGTCAATGGGCACAAGATCAAAGTGCTTGCATTACGTGATCCGGGCGAGATACCCTGGGGCGACCTGGGCGTAGAAATCGTAATCGAGTCCGTAGGTATTTTCACAGATGCGGACAAGGCAGCGGCTCACCTGCGTGGTGGTGCCAAGAAGGTCATCATCTCCGCCCCGGCGAAAGGCGAAGACCTTACGATGGTGCTGGGCGTTAATGAACAGATGTATGACCCTGCGAAACACAACATTATTTCTAATGCTTCCTGCACTACCAACTGCCTGGCTCCGGCTGCAAAGGTTCTCAATGATAGCTTCGGCATCGAACGCGGCCTGATGAACACCATCCATTCGTACACCAACGATCAGCGCATCCTGGACCAGGTCCACAAAGACCTGCGCCGTGCACGCACCGCCGGAGCCAATATCATTCCTACGACGACAGGCGCAGCTCGCGCTCTCGCGCTTGTCATTCCCGAACTGAAGGGACGCTTCGATGGTATGTCGCTGCGCGTACCTACTGTCACCGTCTCGGTTGTAGATTTCGTGGCGAATGTACGCAAAGAAGCCAGCAGAGAATCCGTCAATGAAGCTTTCAAACAGGCTGCTGCCGGCCCATTGAATGGTATTCTCGATTACACAGAGGAGCCTCTGGTCTCCACCGACTTCCGGGGCGACTCGCATTCGTCTATTGTGGACGGGCTCTCGACGATGGTTCTCGGCGGTAACATGGTCAAGGTTATCGCGTGGTACGACAACGAGTGGGGCTACTCTTGCCGCATTGCTGACCTCACTGACTTCATTGCGCAAAAAGGCTTGTAGCGATGAATAAAAAGACGATCCGCGATATCGAAGTCGCTGGAAAGCGTGTACTGGTGCGTGTAGACTTCAATGTGCCATTAGATGCAGACCAGCAGATCACCGATGATACACGTATCAGGGCAGCGCTGCCCACCATACGTTACTTGCTCGACCATGAGGCCGCTGTTATCCTGATGTCGCATCTTGGTCGGCCAGATGGAAAGGTGGTAGAGCGGCTCCGCCTGGCGCCGGTGGCGCAACGCCTGGGCGAACTGCTGGGCAAGCGTGTAGAGGCGGGCCCAGATTGTGTCGGACCGGAAGTCGAGGCACAAGCGAAAGCGCTGCAACCAGGGCAGGTATTGCTGCTGGAAAACCTCCGCTTTCACAAAGAAGAAGAAAAAAACGATCCCGAGTTCGCCCGGCAACTCGCCTCACTCGGCGACGTCTATGTCAATGATGCTTTCGGCACGGCACATCGTGCTCACGCTTCGACAGAAGGAGTGACGCACTACCTGCCAGGCGTTGCGGGCTTCCTGATGGAAAAGGAAATTAATTTCTTAGGATCGGCCCTGCAGGAACCCCGGCGGCCCTTTGCTGCAATCGTTGGCGGCGCCAAAGTTTCTGATAAGATAGCTGTATTGGAGCGGCTCATCGGGATGGTTGACGTATTACTGATCGGCGGGGGGATGGCAAATACCTTTCTTAAAGCGGAGGGCTACGAAATCGGGGACTCGCTCTTCGAAGCAGGTAAAGTGGAGGTGGCCAGCGACCTGATTGCGAAGGTAAAACAGCGAGGATTAGAGTTGCTGCTGCCCAATGATGTTGTGATCGCAGATCGTTTCGCCGCTGACGCAACCTACAAGGTTGTGGCACATGACCAGGTTCAGCCGGGATGGCGCATTCTGGACATAGGTCCTGCAACAGTGGCAGCGTTCCGGGAAGCGCTGGCAAGAGCCGAGATGATTGTGTGGAACGGTACACTGGGAGTAGCAGAGATGCCTGCGTTTGCAAAGGGCACCGATGCTATCATAGAGATACTGGCTGAACGCACAGCGGCTGGAGCAACGACGATTATCGGGGGCGGAGACTCGGCCGCGGCAGTAGATCATGCCGGTGCATCAGATAAAATGACCCACGTCTCGACGGGTGGAGGAGCCTCGTTGGAATTTCTGGAAGGGCGCGTCCTCCCTGGTGTGGCAGCTTTACAGGACAAAGAGTCATGACAACGCCAACTCGTACAGCCATCATAGCAGGTAACTGGAAGATGCACTATGGTCCCAGGCAGGCCTCGCATTTTGCTTTTGAGATCGTGCCTGAACTGGGGCAACTAGTGTGGTCGTATCCTCACATCTTGTGTATACTCTGCCCGCCGGCTATTTCACTGGCAGCGGTACGCGAAGTATTAGATGCTCAACTATTTCCGCGTATCGAATTAGGCGCGCAGAATATGTACTTCGAGGATAAGGGAGCTTTCACCGGTGAGATTTCACCTACGATGGTGCATGAGATGTGCAGCACGGTCATTCTTGGTCACTCGGAGCGCCGCACCTATTTCGGTGAAACCGACGAACTGGTGAATAAGAAGACGCTTGCGGCGCTCAACCATGGGTTACGTCCCATTGTGTGCATTGGCGAGCACGAGGACCAGCACGAGGCAGGCCGGACTGAACAGGTGATTCGTTCGCAGGTGCAGTATAGTCTCTCACATCTTCCGGCAAAGCAATCACAAGAGATTGTGATCGCCTACGAGCCAATCTGGGCTATCGGAACAGGTAAAGCCGCAACGCCCGAAGGTGCCGGTAAGGTGATCCATCTCATCCGCGAACTCTTTAGCGATGTGTATAGCGCCGGGGCGGCAGCGGCTCTGCACATCCTCTACGGTGGTAGCGTGACCTCGGACAATATCAGCGAGTTTGTGGCTCACCCTGATATTGACGGGGCCCTGGTTGGAGGCGCCAGTCTCAAGCCTGATTTTGTGGAGATTGTGCGTAGGACGATTGAGACGATGCAACAGTGATCATGTAACGGTATTGATGTTACATATAAATATTGATCTTGACCTGATCATGTGAATTGAGAAAATTCTTCAGACGCTGAGAATGCACAAGGGGCACGTGTAAAAGCTAGACGCCCCTTTTTCTGTTAGAGCAAGCCTCCAGTCCAGTCGAAGAACTGGGCAACTGGGGCACTCATTCCTGGCACAATCCGCGACGGGAGGGTTTGCTCGCCCTGGAACACGCCGAGTGAGCGGTACTTTCCTTCGTCCAGAACAAACACCTCGATCGTCTGCTCATCGACGTTCACCAGCCAATATTCAGGAACGCCAGCCCGTTCATATACACTATACTTGACAAATCGGTCATAAGTCGCGCTGCTAGGAGACATCACCTCAACCGCCAAATCCGGCACTCCCAGAATGCGCTTTTTCTGGACACGGTTTATATGCTCCGCTAACAGCACGAGCACATCAGGCTGCATAGTCATCTCTTGAGAAAGCACCACATCGACCGGGCCTGTCAGGACCAGACCGCGCTTCGTCAGGCGTACCTGTTCGCGCAGATACCCATTAATTTCTTCGATCACACCCTGGTGTGCTGGTTCAGGGGCAGGGGACATCATCAGCACTCCTTGCACGACTTCATACTTGTGGCCGTCATTGGGCAGCGCGGCATACGCCTCATAGGTCCAGTGTCCCTGGCGTGGTCCAGGCACCCAATCGGCTGGCGTCACCGTGGTTATCTCTCGCTTGTTCTCGATGGTCGTCACGGCACCTACCTCTCTGGTGAAACACGCTGCTCTTTCTCAACCTATTATAACATGCTCTGGCAGGCTCTGCATATGTACCGCTTTTCTGTCTCGTTCCATCTTTAGGCTGTTGAGCTATGTCTGGTCTTTGTTTTCTCAGACGCCAGGACGCGGCACAAACATATCACGAGGCAAGCGGATGTTCGCAGCTTCCAGTTTGGGCATGAAATTTGGGAGGAAGCCGCCAGGTTTGAAGGTGCCCTGCACTTTTCCCATCTTTACGTTTACTCCTTCTTCCTGGTAGTAGAAGATGCTTTGTAGTTTGATGGCATCGTCCTCAATCTCTTGCACCTCGGCAATATTCGTTATTTTGTGCGACCCATCGCCCAGGCGAGAGGTATACACAAGCAGATCAACAGCACCGGTTAGTTGAGTGCGTATAGCAGTGAGGGGGAGGTGCATTCGACCCATCTGGCACATTATCTCCAGGCGCGCCAGGCAATCACGCACATTATTGGCATATACAGATGTGAGTATACCATCACACCCGGTATACATAGCTTGCAGCAGTTCAACTGTCTCATTCCCCTTGCACTCGTCAACAATGATGCGTTCCGGTCGCATATGCAGTGCGTGCCCCAGCAGGTCGCGCATGCCGACCTGCTGGGCGCCTTCGAGATCAGCCTGCCGGGCTTCCAATGCCACCACGTGCTTGTGGTCCAATTTCAGTTCAGCCACATCTTCTATGGTAACAATGCGTTCATGAGATGGAATGCATAAACCCAGTGCGTTCAACAGCGTAGTTCTGCCTGAACCACAGCCGCCACAAACGACGATATTGAGGCTAGCCTGGACGCAGGCAGAAAGAAAATCAGCCATCTCCCGCGTTATTGAACCCTGCTTAATAAGGTCAGCAAGGGTGAACGGGGGTCTCGAGTTTTTGCGAATTGTGATTGCAGGTCCATGAATAGCATAAGGTGGCATGATAATACTGGCGCACGCTCCACCGGGCAAACGTATCTCGGCCAGCGGGCGGCCAGGTTCGCTGTATTGCCCAGTATGGAGCAGCATATTTTCAATAATGCGCAAGATGTGTGGATTATCTTCAAAATAATAAGGCGATTCCTGTAGTTTGCCGTTGCACTTCACGTAGGTAAGCCGTGGACCAACGACCATAATTTCAGAGATATCATCGCTTTGCAGCAACGCCTCAAGTGGTCCATAACCCATCACCTCTGATACCACGCTTTGTAAAAGCTGCTCGGCTTCCGCAAGATCGCGCACCTGGCTGGCAAGAGTCAGATCCATGCGTAATAAGTCAAGGCAGCGATTACGTACCAGCTCAACCACTGTTGGTTCGCTAATAGATGCTGCTTCCTGGTGCAATTCCTGCCAGATTTGCTTACTGAGACGAAGCATAACCGGCCAGAGATGATGGCTATGCTCAATAGGCATACCTGGCTGCGATAAAGAAGGCAGAGCAGGATCGACGCTTGCATTTCGCTGCGGCTCCGGTGGAATGTCATTGACGGGTGTATTATGCTTCGATAGCAATTCTATGTAATCGACGAGTGTATATGCTTCTATTTGGGACGACGTGGCTTTTTCCTTATCATTTTCTTTCTGCAGTGTGTGTCGAGTTGATGGTCCCACATCATTAAGCCATACATCCTCAGGCTCGGGCTCCGTTGGTCCATTTTCCTGAGTCAACACATCTTCAAGTCGTTTAAGGCGCATAGACGTCTCCATTATGCGTGGGGAGTAGTCATATACTCAGTATAGCTGTCAGGCCATACCTCTGATGGGTACAATTGACGCTCATGCAATCATTGTTCCAGAGTCACGATTGGGGTCATATCGTGCGACAATCCGCATGGAGTACAACTGACGCTCATGCAATCATTGCTTCAGAGTCCATCTGCTTGCCATCACGATTGCTTGCTCGCGCCCGCGGCGCTCGCCTTTGCGCGGCTTCGCCGCGCGAGAGAGGGCGAAGACTCTGAGAATCAGACATGCTCTCAGGAGAAGGAATTTTGAAATCAACAGGGTCACTAACCCTTGAGGAAGTTTGACACCGGGAGAAAAAATTGGGGTGCGACACTGTCGCACCCCGAAGTTTACAGCTTTTGCCTGCTAATCCAGGTAATCCTTGAGCTTGCGGCTGCGGCTGGGATGGCGCAGCTTGCGCAGGGCCTTAGCTTCGATCTGGCGAATGCGTTCGCGGGTCACATGGAACTCTTTGCCCACCTCTTCCAGGGTACGGCTGCGGCCATCATCCAGGCCAAAGCGCAGTTGCAGCACCTTGCGCTCGCGCTCGGTCAAGCTATCGAGCACATCCTCCACCTGCTCTTTGAGCAGTTGATGGCTGGCGGCATCCGCAGGCGCCAGGGCCGTGTGATCCTCGATGAAATCGCCGAGATGACTATCATCTTCCTCGCCGATCGGCGTCTCCAGGCTCACCGGTTCCTGGCTGACCTTGATGATCTCCCGCACTTTCTCAGCAGTAATATCCATCTGCTCAGCAATCTCCTCGGACGTTGGTTCGCGCCCAAGGTCTTGCAGTAGGCGGCGGCTGATGCGAATCAAGCGGTTGATCGTCTCCACCATATGCACGGGGATACGAATAGTGCGAGCTTGATCCGCGATCGCGCGAGTAATGGCCTGGCGGATCCACCAGGTAGCGTACGTACTGAATTTGTAGCCCTTGGTATAGTCAAACTTCTCTACCGCTCGGATCAGGCCAATATTACCCTCCTGGATCAGATCCAGCAGGCTCATGCCACGGCCGATATACTTTTTCGCCACACTGACAACGAGACGCAGATTTGCTTCAGTCAAGCGACGCTGCGCTTCCTCCCCGTCATCGATCAGACGGCGGTTGGCCAAAGGCTTTAGACGCTCTGCCTTTCCGCGCTCCATACGCTGTGCGAGCTTTACCTCTTCCTCCGCCGAGAGCAGAGGAACACGGCCAATCTCGCGCAGGTACATGCGCACAGGATCGTCCAGGCTGCTCTCCAAATCAGCAACTACAATGCCAAAGCCATCATGCAGTTCATCCCACTTGGCATTGGCCATAACCTCAGCATCCATTTCATCCTCAGGTCCAGGTTCCCAATCCACCGGTGGCTCTTTTGTCGCATCCAGGGCATCCATAGGCTCTTCGTCCTGTAGCTTAGAAAACAGGTCATATGACTCACCTACATTGGTGGAGGTCACAAGGCTTCCACCAGTGGCAGCATGAGCATGATGTCCCACAGTATCGATATCAAAGACATTTCCCGAATCGCTTAACATGGACTCTGTAAAAGGTTCGAGGAACACATCTCTTAGTTGTCCAGTGTTAATGCGCTCATTGTGTACACGATCAATTACATCTTGTTCCTGATTCACCATTCTGGCATCCCCCCTTCAGAAAACAGGTCCAAGGTGATAAACAAAACGAATAATAGTGCCTGCTTTCTGATCCAATTCGATAAAATGATTAGGCTTTTCGTCTCGACGAGTCATAATGGACACACGTTGAATGAGATTAACCGTGCAAATGCATCGCCGAGTCAATAGTACGCAGCTGCCGGTGAATTGCTAACAGTTGTTGTTGGAACTGTCGCATCGACTCAGCATCGCCAGCTTCGTTTGCTTCACTCATAAGATAGCGTAATTCCGTATTCAATTGTAATAATCGTATGCGCTTGAGTCGTGTAGCGCATTGCATCGCATCCTTGACCAGACTTGTACCACTCAGAGACGACTTCGACTCTACACTTTCACGTGCTCTAGCAATTGTTGCCAGCAACGCAGAAGGCACATACTGCTCAAAGGATTGATGTAAGGGGGAAGAACCACGTTGATAAACAGAGTTGAGAATGCGGTACAACTCTCGCGTGTCTGTCCCGGCAAAGTCACCATCGTTTATTATACCACAAACATACTGACTTAACCCAGGATTTTGCAAGAGTAGCCCAATCAGGTAGTCTTCCCATTGTAACCTACTCTGCCAGTTCCTGTCAAGTGCGTAAATTTGTTGTTCCTGTTCTTCCCTGTTGCTCTTTTCCTTGGCCGGTTCGGCAGGCTCAATCGCGTCCTCCCGCCCGTCCTCTTTAGTTATAGGACGCTGTCGTCCCAGTGTTCCTTGAATTGAGCGCGGCCCCATCGGATCAGAAAACACGGCTATCACAGCAGGATTTGCCTGTTTCCTTAGCACTCGACGTAGTTCATCATGCAGGCTGCGCTCATCAACGGCGATCATCGTGGCCAGTTTGCGGATGTAGGCATCGCGCTTGACGCGGTCAGAGATCATAGCTATCACTGGAAGTAGACGTCTGGCAGCCTCTGTTTTACCTCCCGGTTGTCGCAAATCCAGGTTCGCCGTTTTAGCTACAAAGTAATAATCCACCAGTGCGATAGGATGAGCAACTGCGTAGGACCACAACGAGAAATCTTGTCGAATCACTTCGTCCGGATCCTGGCCAGGTGGAAGTTGTAACACATTGATCTCGGCATCGACCTGCTCTTCCAGGCGAATCATGCCGCGCGGCTCATTGCGCTTACCTTCCTTTCTGGTCCCTGTTCTGTGTTCATCTGCTGCCAGGGGTACAGGAACAACACTGCGATCAAAGGCTTTCAGTGCCTCTTGTATGCCATGCTCGGTTGCTGTCACCCCTGCTGCATCAGGATCCAGGGCCAGCGTCACCTGTTTTGTCAGTTTCTTAAGCTGTTGAATGTGCTTTTCCGTAATGGCACTACCGATGCATGCCACCGTTTGCCTGGTTCCATGCTGGTGAGCAATGATCGCATCTACATACCCTTCGACGATGATGGCCTGTTTTGCGAGTTTAATCGCATCCTTCGCCAGATCAAGGGCATAGAGTACGCTGTTCTTCTCAAACAGTACTGTCTGTGGTGAGTTGAGATACTTTGGTTGACCGTCGCCCAGCGCACGTCCCCCAAAGCCAATCACTCTACCTCGCGTGTCCCGGATGGGAAAGATAATACGCTGCCTGAAGTAATCATATACCCCACCACTTGCTTCCCCGGTACCTTCAACACTTCCCACGCCACCAGTATTCCCGGCGCCCTCACGCGTTCGAGCCAGGCCCCCATTCACCAGTTCATACTCGGCATAGCCTCGTCCAAGAAGAAAGCTGCTCAACGCATTCCCTTGATTGGGTGCATAACCCAGCCCGAAGGCAATCACAGAGTCAGACGAGATACCGCGACTTTGAATGTAAGCGCGAGCCTCAGTTGCATCTTTCGCACGCAAGAGCATCTGATGAAACCAGAGCAGCGCGTCTTCGTTCAGCTTGCGCAGGCGTTCCTTGATGGCACTCGCCTCACGCTCTTCCTCCGGGTTGCGCGTGCCATTGTCTTCAATCGAGACACCTGCTTTTTCTGCCAGATAGGCGAGTGCATCGCGAAACTCCAACCCTTGCTGCTTCTGTACAAAGGTAAAGACATCGCCGCCCTCATTGCATCCGAAGCAGTGCCAGGTTTGTGACTCTGCAAATACATGGAACGATGGCGTACGCTCATTGTGAAACGGGCAGAGTCCTTTGAATGACCTGCCGGATTTCTGCAAAGCAACTACCAGGCCAATTTCCTCCACCACGTCGATTTTAGCCTTGATCGTGTCAATGATAGACGCCATGCTTTTTCCTTCGACAAGACATTCTCGCTGCGACCGGGCCGTTGCTCATATCTACCTGAGTCTCACACACAATATAACGAGCAATATTCCAGAAAGTCGCGTCATAATATCCAATTGTTCAAAGTCATACTAATAGATACCCTATTTGTACTACTGACTTATACGTCAACGGACGTGCCAGGTTGCCAGGAAAGACAGCAAGCAAACAGATTGCGAGAAGCAACGTCATCCACTTTTCCACAACCTCTATATACTGTTAGATTCTATCTTATTTAATTAAGTATATTACCGCAGTAGTAATAGGCCCTGTGGATAAGTGGATAAAATCCCAAACAACCTCAAGGAGGTCTTTTTCATGTATGCCTGTACTAGCCTGGTGAGAGGTTTTCATAGTTTTTTAATACCTTGTCCCAAAGCGGGAGTGTAGTGGATAAGAAGGGAGACAAGGTGGATTGGAGGGGGATAACAATGAAGGTAATGGGGATAAACTGCTTCATTTTTAGTGAGAGCAGTAACGGGGTGGATAAGTTGTCCACCCCCAATGTGGATCTCTAGCCGGGGTTGTCCACCACTATGGTAACAGTGGACAACTTATCCACCATGGATGTAGATAAGCAAAATGTGCAAGAAATCATCAACGAGGTTTTTACACATTTTTAATGAGTTGTCCACACTTTGAGCCGGTTTATCCACCACCTGCAGGTGTATGCATCTGTAACTGCTCAGTACCTTTCCTGTGTCATCTGCGGCGAGCGAGGGAAGTGCGTCCTATGAGCCCCAGGCTCATTTGCCATCTTGCTCTGGCCAGGGCACACCCTCCCGCAGATGGCGTCTGCGTCCTCCGCTCCCCCTGCTGAGCAGTTCCCATTACCCTGGTGGATAGTGTGGAAAACTTATCCACCATGAATGTGGAAAACTAGCCAATTCCCCCTCCTTCGGTGGATAATGTGGAAAACTTATCCACCATGAATGTGGAAAACTACGCGTCCCCCGCTTTACTGTATGAAAGGTGAATATTTTGAGAAAGATGTAAAAAAAGTGCCAGGTTATCCACAGTGAGTGTGGATAACCTGGGGGAAAAGTGTGCAAAAGCGGAACGACTTCCTGGAACTTACCGGGAAGTCGATATATGGATTGAGAATGTCCGGCTGGCATTTCCGATATCAGTTTGAGCGAAGAGATTATACACTCGCAGTATTTCGCCAATATCGAGAGCGGAAGCGGCTCTGTAGCCTCTATCGTGAGAAGCATCGCCAGAAAATGTGCTCCCGATCATGCCTAATATACCTTCACTGATTTGCTTGCGGAATGGCTCAAGGATTTCGAGACCCTTGTGCTGCAATTGCTGCAAGTGCTCCTGCTGTAGTTCCTTGTCCTGCGTTTCAGAAAGTGTAAGAGTAGGAGATGATCCATACACATTGAGCCAGGCATCTACATAAGGACCGATCAACCAGGACCAAACACTTCCCTGGTGAAGCGCTCGCTGCAGGTCTTCCAAATTTCCTTGCAGGCGACCCAGGTAGCCCGGTTCGTATGGTGCCAATGTGCGCAAGCCCGGCGGCGTTAGCAGATGCTGGGTAATGAGATCGAGCACGACAGATCGATACTCGCTGTCCAAAATTGGATAACGCAGTGAAAGTGCTAACAACTGGTTAGGGCGAAAAGTTGTATCGTTGCTATCCGGCCCATCGATCACGTCATAGAGGTAGCTGCCGGGAGCGTACCAGAAGCGCTGCTGAAAGCTCCGTTTGCAGTGGAGGCTCAGTTCCTGGTAAGAGAGAGTGGTATAGTTGATATGTCCTGTACGGTAGAGGTATTGTGACCATTCATGCATGAGAGAAAGTGCATGGTACCACAGGGCGTTGACCTCGACCGGTTTTCCCTGGCGGGGTGTGACAGGAACATCGTTAATCGTGGCATTCATCCAGGTAAGTGCTTTGCCGGGCCACTGCGCGTATAACAAGCCATCGCTGTTATCGACCCGGGTGCCATTGAAAGTGCCCTGCAAATACCAATTGATGCACTCAGCGAGGCGAGGAAAGAGTTCTTCAAGAAGCTTGTGGTCATGAGCAACCCGGAAGTAGTAATCGAGACTGTAAAAGTACCAGAGAGTTGTGTCAACACTGCCATAGTCGCTCTCTTCCAAAGGATGTTCCGGTGTTGGCAAACGATCTGGTAGTATCCCTTGTTTGAAGAAGCGCGCGAAACCACGCAGTAAGCAGCGAGCTTCATCATAACGGCCTGTAGCAAGCATCAGCCCGGGAAGAGCAATCAAGGAATCACGAGTATGCTCTTCCATATTGAAATAGTTTGCAAACACGACTGGGATACTCTCTACACTATTGAAAAGCGAAAAAAGTGTGTCAGCAGAATCGCTTCGTGGGGAAGTGCGCCTTGCCAGGAAATGATCACCTGCCTGCAGGAGGAGTCGTAAGAACTCCTCGCCTTGAGCGTAGGGATCATGGTTTGTTATGACCGGGAGTACCGGCAGTTGCTGCACCGTTTCGCCTCCCTCACCAAAGTAACGCTGCGGATGCGAAATATTGAGTTGTCGCTCTACAGCGCGCTTGTAGGAGAGATTGTGCTGCTTGGGGCCGAGCATCTGTTCAGAAAACTCTTCTGCGCTGGCAGTGATCGTCAATGCCGCGTCCTCGCCGGGCCAGAGCCTGGCGCGAAAGACACCAGGAAGGTAGAGGTCGTCTGTCGGTGGAAGCCCGGCTGCCAGGTCATGCCTGCACAAGAAACTCCAGTACCACACGCCCGTGGGAATAAAGGTGACCTGGCTTTCGGGATGACCAACAGCTAAGATATGATATGGATGCGCTCCATCCCACGCGCGGATGGTACAGCCTGCTACACCTTCAGGTAGTACCAGCTGTTGTTGCTCGCCTTTGTACATCTCATATGTCGGGTGCACATATACCTGAAAATGCCAGTCTTTATTTCCATATTGTGGTTGATGATGCGGGCGATAGGCAGAAAATGGTAAGAGTGTCAGGACGATTGCGCGCTGCGCTGCTTCTGTATAGCCTTGATGGCGTGTATAACCGTTAGTTGTTGTTCTGCTTGCATGATCCCATGTATGGGTGTCAGTAGTGCGCACGACACGATATTGGATGCAGGTTGTATTATAGCCACGGGGCATCCAGATACGTTTTTCGAGCATAATGCCATCGATGCCACCTAAGCGATAGGTAAAGATGGGAAAGCCTTCTTCCAGGCGAAATGTTTCCAGGTGTACAAAGCCAGAAGGATTGAGTGTACCATCGCGATACTCGTTAGTACCCAGATAATAGGTACGCTGATCGAACACAACCTCTTCATCGATCTTCGCCAACAGGAGCTGCGGCGAGGCTGTATCAAGCGGCGAGGCCACAAGTAAGCCATGGTGCATACGCGTCAATACACCGGCGATTGTCCCTGCTGCGTATCCTCCCAGGCCGTTCGTCACCAGCCACTCACGCGAAATTGTTTCGTTCAAATCACAGCACACACTACGATCAAATAAAATGGACATGCCGCTCTCGTCCTATAAAGTATGGTTCATGAAAAAATATGGGCGTTTGAGACTTTGAGGAAGTGTAGGGGCGATTCCACTCTAAATTAGACAGAAATAAGCTTGCTCCTACAACCCTCTCCCCTGCGCTGCCTCTAGTGTATCACACAATACGCTTAGAAACACTATGTTTCACTCTTTTTTTACAAGAGCACTACAAGATATGTCCAGAGGCAATATATTTTGATACATTTGACTTGCAATGTCGTGCAAATTGCAAGTAGCACATTTTAAATAAGTCATGTAACTCCTCAGGTGCCTGACTCCTCGCCGCC
>Ga0137384_10001898_pt1 | contig 16546 bp, 13 predicted proteins | sample SagtaG_2_FD_104922 | JGI IMG/M metagenome (GOLD analysis project Ga0137384, IMG submission 104922) | Vadose zone soil microbial communities from Sagehorn Ranch, Mendocino, California, USA - Sage2_R_60_16 metaG | ecosystem: Environmental > Terrestrial > Soil > Vadose zone | place: USA... | reverse complement strand
CCCTGCGGGAGGGGGAGACTTTTCAGATCGCGGGGCAGACTTGGCGGCTGGACAAGATCTACGAGGATCCGCGCCGCTGGTGCGCGGATCTCACGCGCATCGCGTGAGCCGTAACCTGCCCGAACCCAAGTTGATCAGAAGGCCATCGGTGGGCGTTGGATGCCGAGATCCTCTGGGCTTGGTTCACGTCCCGGCCAGTTCCCTTCCTGCGCGTTCAGTTCGGCCGCTTCAACCTCGCCGACCGCATCGAAGTCCCCGTTCCAGGCGCGGGCCAGCGCACGCGGCAGCCCCCACCAGCCCAGCCCGGTCAGCCACCACTGGTCGCTGACCGCGTCAACGACCTCCCAGAACGGCAGCACAGCTTCGAAGGCGCGCTTGATTGACTGGTCGTCGCTTGCCCTGCTGGCGAACGGATCATAGGTCGGCTCGCTGCCGGACTCCAGATCATCACCGTCGGCTAGCCGCAGGCCAGCGATCTCGGGGCATTCTCTCGCATACCGCAGCAGATCCTCGGCGGTGACCGGCGCGTTGACCCCCGACCGAACCAGGCCGATCACGGCGCCCGCCCAGTCAGCCGGGCCCAGCAGCGACACGGGTGCAAGTGCGGGCAAATCGGCGTCCATGTGGTGCCGCATCGCGGCCAAGGCGCCGGCCGCGTCAAGCCAGAGCGATTCGTCATCGGCCGGCAGGCGGCCACGACCCCACGCTGCGCGGGCCAATTGTTTGTACGGCCGCTTGCGAACCGCGGATCTGATGCGGTCGGCGGCGGCAGCCAACTCGAGGGCAGGTGGTGGCACGGACCGCACCTCAGGGAGGGCGTGCCAAAGCAGCGTGACGCCGTAGCGTTCGGCCGCGTCCCACGCCAGGCCGATGTCATCGGCTTCTGGCGAGCCGCCCGCGGCGAACGTGAAACCTCCGTCAGGGCCCACAACCGCTGAGCGTAACCCCGGCGAGGATGACGAGCAGCCGTTCCCGGCCCGGCCTGCGCGTTACCGCAGTGCCTTGCGCCGGTAAAGCCGCACGCTCAGCGGCGCGAAGATAGCCAGGATCGCCACGGCCCAGATGAACGTGGCCAGCTCGGGGTGTTGCATGGGCCAGACCTGCACGGCAGAAGTTGGCCGATGTCACACGTCCGTGGAGAAGTTGGCCGATGTCACACGTCGGTGGAGAACCGGATCGTCCCGGGTTCGATCCGGGTCCGCGGCCACACCCGTATTCCGTGGCGCAGCTCATTGCCTGCCCCGATCACGGCGCCATCGCCGATGAAGGCCTCGTCGAGAACCGCCCCCTCGCCGATGCGGGCGCCCCGCCCGATGATGCTGCCGCTCACGATCGCGCCCGGCGCGACGGTGACGTCATCGAGCAGGACGCTTTCGTGCACCCGCGCGCCCGGTGCGACAACCGCGCCGGCGCCTATCACGGTCCCGCCCGAGACCTCGGCACCCGGATCGACCGCGGCTCCGGGCAGCACCAGCATGTTGCCGCACGGCCCGGGCAGTGCCGGTGAGGGCAGCAGGCCGAGTACAAGATCGCACGAGCCGCGGACGAACGCCTCGGGTGTGCCCACATCCAGCCAGTACGCCGTTTCCGCGTAACCGAACACCCGCTCCCCCGCGGCGATGAGCCCGGGGAAGGTCTCCCGCTCGACCGACACCGCCCGGCCCGCGGGAATGCGCTCGATCGCCCGGCGCTGGAAGACGTAACATCCGGCGTTGATCCGGTTGGTGACGGGAGCAGGTGTCTTCTCAAGGAACGCGGTCACCCGGGACGAACTGTCGGTGGGCACGCAGCCAAACCGGGACGGATCCGCGACCTCCACCAGATGCAGCGTCACCGCGGCACCGACGGAACGGTGCAGCTCGAGCTGTGCGCCGATATCGTGCCCGGACAGGACGTCGCCGTTCAAGATAACCACGGGTTCATCCGGGCCGCAGGTCAGGCGGCTGGCCGCGTTCCTGATGCCGCCCCCCGTGCCGAGCGGCTGCTCCTCGGTGGCGTAGTCGATCTCGAGGCCGAGCGAGGCGCCATCACCCAGGCCGGCCTCGAACATGTCTGCGCGGTAGGACGTCGCGAGCACGACGCGCGCAACCCCCGCGGCCGCGGCGCGGGCGAGTTGGTGGGCGAGAAACGGCACGCCGGCGGCGGGAAGCAACGGCTTGGGGGTCGAGATCGTCATCGGGCGCAACCGGGTGCCCTGTCCGCCCGCGAGCACGATCGCCTCGACGGGTTCCATGGGCAGCGACGCTATCAGGCTGAAAGTCAGAAGGTCCGCAGCGACCACACCGTGAGCTGGCGGTTACCCCGCGGCCCTGCGGGATTCCGGGCATACGAGGCGCAATCCACCGCCAGTCAGTGTGAATGCTGCTCGGCGGCGCGCTGGTAAGCGGCGAGGTGAGCCTCCGCCGACGCCTCCCAGGTGAACTCCTGCGACCGCGCATAACCCGCATCCGCGAGCGCGTCCCGCCGCACGGGGTCGTCAAGCAGCGCCCGCAGCGCCGCACGGATGCTGCCAGCGTCCCGCTCGGTGTAGGCGACGGCGTCGCCGCCGACCTCGGGCAGGGACGTGCAGTGCGTCGTCAGGACCGGGGCGCCGCACGCCATGGCCTCAAGTACCGGCAGACCGAAGCCCTCGCCCCGGCTCGGGAAGGCCACGACAAGCGCGCCGCCCAGGAATCCGGGCAGGTCCGAGAAGCGCAGGTACCCGGGCCGCACCAGCCGGAGGTGCGGCGGCGCGGCGGCGACCGCGACGTCCACCTCCTCGCTCCAGCCGCAGCCCCCGGCCAGCACGAGCGCGGGCGGTTCCGTCACATCGGCGGCGGCATCGGCCCATCCCTTGATGAGGGCAGGCACGTTCTTGCGCGGCTCCAGCGTGCCAAGAAATGCGACGTACGGCTTGCCATGCAGGCCGAGCCGATCAGAAACCCGGCTCAGCTGGATGGGGTCAGGCCGGTGGAACAGCTTGTGATCCACGCCGTGATACGCGACATCGATCCGCGTCGGGTCGGCGGCCAGGACACGCACCAGCTCGTCCCTGGTCGCCTTCGACGGGACGATCAGCCGGGTTGCGCGGCGCACCGCGGTGCGGATCGCCGACTTGAAAAAGGTCGCCGTCACCGCGGTGTGCAGCTCCGGATCGGTGAAGAAGGTGAGATCGTGCACCGTCACCACGCACGGCACGCCGGGGCGCAGCGGAATCGAGTAGTGCGGGGCGTGGATGACGTCGGCACCAACCTGCTGCGCGACCAAGGGCAAGCCGGTCTGCTCCCACGCCAGCCTGGCCGACCGGTGCGCGATCGCGGTGGGGCCGGCCACGACCCTAGCGCTCGGCGCGAGCCTCGCATACCGCTCTTCGTCCGCGCGCTGGCAGGCAACGGCCAGGTCCGCATCCGCGGACACAAGCGCGGCGATCAGCCCGTCGACGTACCGCCCTAGTGCACCACGGTCAGCGGGCACAGCGGTTGCGTCAACAAGTACCCGAGGCGCCACAACCGATCTCGCTCCTTTCGTGGGTTGGGGGGACCCAGTGGGGTCCGAGCCGGGATCTCGGTGAGCTGGCGATGGACCCGGTGAGCCGAGCCGGAGTCAGCACGCTGAACCGGGAGTCCACCGAACTCGAACGAGAACCCTGATCGAACGGTTCTCCCACCACAAAGCGTACGCCGGTTGACACCCCAGATGGGACGCGCCGCGAGCTTGGGACGAAACGTATGATGCGCCATCGTCCCTGGTTATTCGCTGCGACGCCGTGCGCGCAGCAGCACAATGCTGCCCTGCTCGGGCCGTGCGAGACGATCGCTCGCGGCCACCAAAGGGATCAAGGCAGCGGCCGCATTGAAACTTACCCGGCCGCCGTGCGCGGAAAGGCCGAGGTAAAGGTGTTCCGACCACTGCTCGCGGAACTGGTACACGTGCTCTTCCACGTGCAGCGCGCGGGCACGCAGCAGCGTGGTCAGCGTGTCATGCGTATAGGTACGCTTCACCCGGTAACGGGCGCAGTGCGCTCGGTACAGGTCCGGCCACCGCGCGGCGCGTGTGAGGGCATCGGCGGACATGACGAGTTCGCCGCCGGGCCGCAGCACCCGTGCCATCTCGTCGAGCGCCCGCTCGCCGTCGTCGAAGTGCTCGATCGCGCAGATCGACATGACGCGGTCGAAGGCGCCGTCCGCGAAGGGCAGCCGCAGCGCGTCCGCCTCGGCGAGCGCCGGCGGCGACGCCAGCGTGCGCCCGTACTCCATCTTGGTCCTGGACAGGTCGATGGACATGGTTTGCGTTTTGTGTCGCCGGGCTTGGCCGGCCTAGTATCCGTCGCCGCCCGCGACGTCGAGAACGAGCACCCCGCGCAGGTCACCGCCCAGCCAGCGCAGCAGCGCGCCAGCCTCGCGGTAACGGCAGACGTGCACCTGATGGCCGGCGAACGCAACAACGTCGGCGAATCGCATCGCATCACCCTACGAGGGTTTCGTGGATTCCATGGCCGCGCGGGTCAGTGACGCACACCATGACCCCACAAAAGCCATGATCATACTTAACGGCTGCCGCGTGCTGTCGCGATACGGGCGTGCGGACGGGTCCAGGGCGGACCGAGGGGCCGCGCGGGGGTTCCCCCGGGCAGGCAGAGCGGCGTGGCGCGCGCCCTGTCGCTGCGAGCCAATCTGGCCCCATTCACGGCCCACCCACCTCAGGGGGCCTCCGTCCTGCTGCCGATTGTTGCCGCTTGTCAAGGCTTGCGGCAGGGGCGAACGCGGTTCTGTGGATAACTCGGCGGGCTTGCCCGCATGTCCACAGGCGGTTCGCGACGCGGCAGCCGTTATGGATCGTCCTAGGGGGTGTCCCGTGGATCTTAGGCGGCGCGGATCGGCGCCCGCATCCACCAAGATCCACGGGACACCCCCTAGTGGCCGCTGGAGGTGGGCGTGGGCGTCGGCGACGCGGGCACGCCTGCCTTGGCGGCGGCGGTCGCGGCATCCAGCGCCTGCTTCATCTTCTGCAGATCCTGGCCGTAGGTGGCGAAGTCGCCGCTCTTCAGTGCCTGCTGAGCGGCTTTGTAGTACTTCTCCGCCTGGGCCAGGGAGTTGCGCACCGAGGCGCTGAGCTGGCCGTTACCCGAGCTTGTCGGCGGCTGGGACGGCGACGACGGCTGGCTCGGCAGCCCGCTGAAGATCTGGCTGAGCGCGTCCTGCAATGCCGTCACGGACCCATCCGCGGACGGGGATCCGTAGCCGGTGTTGTCGTTGAACCACGCGAACATGCGCCGCAGTGTCGGATACGAACCGTTGCCCGCGCCCGCCGCCTGCACGTAGACGGGCTCGATGTACAGCAGCGCGCCGCCCACGGGCAGGATGATCAGGTTCCCGAGGGTCACCTTGGAGCCACCCCTGCGCAGCAGCGTGAGCTCGGTGGAGGCGTTGGGCAGGGTCTCGAAGCTGTTCTGCACCTGCGCGGGGCCGGCGATCGCGGTGTCCTGCGGCACCTCGAGCAGCCGGATGGTGCCGTAGCCAGGGGACGCCGGGTTGCTGTCCACGGCCATGTACGCCGCCAGGTTCTGGCGCCCCCTGAACACGAGCGAAGAGGTCAGCGAGAATTCGGGATCGCTCGCGCCCGGCATCGCGAGGGTGAGGTAGTAGGGCGGCTGCGGGCCTGTCACCTCAGTTGTCGGGTCGTCAGGCACGTCCCAGAAGTTCTGCCCGCCGTAGAACGCCTGCGGCTGCTGGACGTGGTAGCGGGCCAGGATCTGCCGCTGAACCTTGAACAGGTCCTGCGGGTAGCGCAGGTGCGGCAGCAGGTCGGCGGGGATGGCGCTGCGCGGCTTGATGATCCCGGGGAAGGCCTTCATCCAGGTGCGCAGGATCGGGTCGGCGGAATCCCATTCGTACAGGGTGACCTTGCCCGTGTAGGCGTCGACCACGGCCTTGACCGAGTTGCGGATGTAGTTGACCTGGTCACCGGACTGCTCGACCGGCGGGGACGTGCCGATCGAGTCCGCGGTCGCACCGCCCAGGCCCACCCGCGCCGAATACGGGTACAGGTTGGTCGTCGTGTACGCGTCGACGACCCAGTTGATTCGGCCGCCCGAGACCACCGGGTAGGTGTCACCGTCCAGGGTGAGGAACGGTGCGACCTTCGCCACCCGCGCCACCGGATCGCGCACGTAGAGAATCCTCGACTGGTTGTTGATCGCGCCCGAGAGCAGGATGTTGAGCTGGCGCAGCTTGATCGTGTAGAGCAGCCGGTTGCCGAACGAGCCGACAGGAATCCCGCCGCCGCCCTGGTAGGTGGTGTTCTGCTGGCCCGCGGCACTCTCGTTGGGGAAATCCAGTTCCTGCGGCGCCCGGCCCGCGGGGGCTCCGACGATCACGTAGTTCCCTTCGAGCGGGCCGAAATATACGCGGGGCTGGAACGACGGGAGCTTGCCTTGCGGCGGTATGTCACTTTCCACGAAGGCCGGGGCCCCGCCTCCGGCGACGGTGTTGGCCGACGCCGCCACGAAGCCATAACCATGCGTGTAGACCAGGTGCTGGGTGATCCAGTTGCTCTGGCCGGAGGGCGGGCCAGGCATCTCGCGCACCGCGACCACCGTGTCCTGCGGCGCTGTTCCGCTGGCCCCGAACGGATACCTGTCCATGTCAAGCAGGCTGGAGAACTTGTAGTAGCCCTTGATCTGCTGGAGCTGCTGGAACGCCGGCGGCGCGACCGCCGGGTCGAGCTGGCGCACCCCCGGCAGTGCGCTGGCCTGGGCGGCGAGCTGCGTCGCGGCCTCGTCGGGGATCGCCTGGTAGGGGCTCTCCTGGGCGCCGTTGATGCCGTAGGCGAGCCGGGTGCCGACGATCTCCCGGTGAATGTACGGCGACTCCTTCGTGAGCTCATTTGGCTTGACAGAGAACTGCTGGATGATCGCCGGGTAGACGCCGCCGACGATGATCGCGGACAGCACGAGCAGCCCGAACCCGACCGCGGGGAGCATCACGCTGCGCCGCAGCGCGCCGGCGAAGAACAGCAAGGCGCAGACGATCGCGATCACGGCCAGGATCGTCTTGGCGGGCAGTACCGCGTTCACGTCCGTATAGGAGGCTCCGGTCGCGACCGTACCGCGCTGCGAGAAGTTGAGCCCGTACCGGTCGAACCAGTACGCCACCGCTTTGAGCAGGACAAAGACTCCGAGCAGTACGAAAAGGTGAGCCCGGGCGGCCACCGTGGAGCGTTCCCCGGGCCCCTGCAGCCGCAGCCCGCCGTACAGGTAGTGCGTGGCTGCCGCGGCGAGCACCGACAGCACGACCGCGGTGAACGCGAACCCCAGCACGAACCGGATGAATGGGTAGGTGAACGCGAAAAAGGAGACGTCCACGCCGAACTGCGGATCCTTGGTGCCGAACGATGTCTGGTTGACGAAAAGGAGCCACGTCCGCCAGGCTCCCGACGCCGAGAGCCCGGAAATCAGCCCGAGCAGGCCAAGGCCGACGCCCATAATCAGCCGGTGATGCGGCTGCAGTGCGGTCCGGTACCGCTCCAGGCCTTCCTGCTCCTGTGACATCGCCCGGTAGGTGGGGCGCAGCCGGTAGGCCAGGTAAACATTGACGCCCACCAGAGCCGCCATGAGGGCGCCGCCGACCACGAACAGCGCCACCCTGACCCCGATGACCTTCGTGAAGACCGAGTTGTAATGGACCGAGCGGAACCACAGGTAATCGGTCCACAGGCCGGCGAAGACCATCACCACGATGATGAGCGCGATCACGCCGAGAGCCATGGGGATCAGGTAGCGCGGCCGGCGAGGCAGCCTTACCACGCGGGAGCGACCCGGAGAACGGAAGGTCACGCCTCCCCCTCACGCCATGTCAGACGCCAGCCTGCGGTCGATGGCCTTGGCGCCATGCGGTATCACCTGGATCCTAGAGCCTGTACAGCAACCCCGGTCCTAACAGGACGGCACCGGCTTGTGCGCGTTCAGGGCGGCAATGTCGTGCACCGCGTCGGTGAGGGTGCGCACCTTCACGACCTGCAGCCCGGCGGGGACCGCGCCACGCACGTCCGCGCAGTTGCCCGCCGGGGCGAGGAAGATGCTGGCGCCCTGGTTGCGCGCGCCCACCATCTTCTGCTGTATGCCGCCGATCGGGCCTACGTTCCCCAGCCCGTCGATCTCCCCGGTTCCCGCGATGAACTTGCCTCCCGTCAGGTTGCCGGGGGAAAGCCTATCCACCAGCCCGAGCGCGAACATCATCCCCGCGCTGGGGCCGCCGATGTCGCCCACCCTGATTTTGACGGTGAACGGAAACTTGTACTGCCTGGCCACGGCGACCCCGACCGCCGCCTGGCCGTTCTGCGACCGGGTCACCAGCCGCACGTTCTGCGCGTGCCCCGGCCGGCTGACCGTGATGACCACCGGCGTGCCCGCTTTCCTGTCGCGGATGAGGGATGCCGCCCGGTTCGGGTTGCCGTTCACCTGCTTTCCGTCGACCGCGGTGACCAGGTCGCCGACGTGCAGCACGCCGTTGGCCGGCATGCCCTTGATGGTCCGCGTGACGCTCACGTAGGTCTGAAAAGGGATCTTGAGCTCGGTCAGCGCGGCGGCGGTGGCAAGCTCTTGGGAGTCGGTCATCTCCTGCACGTTCTGCCGCTGGACCTGCCGCACGTTCGAGCTGTTGCCGAACAATTCCTCCTGCGGCACGACCGCGTCGTGCGGTGACATCCAGGCCCGCAGCGCCATGAAAAGGTTGATCTCATCGCCGGGGCCACCCTGGAAGCTCACCGTCACCAGGTTGAGGTGCCCGCTGGTCGGGTACACGGCGTGACCCTTGACCTCGATCAGCTTCTCATGCTGGTAAGTGCCGAGCGTGTTGATCGTCGGGCCAGGGCTCAGCACCACGTAGGGGACGGGCAGCTCGGCGCCGGCCAGAGCGAGCACCGCAGCGCCGATTCCGGCGACGAGCAGCGTGAGGGCGCGTCGCGACATGGACGGAAGACTATGCCACCACGAATATGCGCCCCGTAAACTCCGCCATCCCGCCAGGCCCTGCTGGTCAGGCCCTGCGGGTCAGGCGCTGCCCACCCATTCGCTGCTGCCGTCGGTGAAATGCTGGTTCTTCCAGATCGGCACCGATGCCTTGATCTCGTCTATCAGCGCCTGGCACGCGGTGAAGGCGTCCCCGCGGTGGGGGCACGAGACGGCCACCACGACCGCCAGATCGCCGATGGCCAGCTCTCCCGAGCGGTGCACGGCGGCCACGGCGAGGGCGCCGGATCCGGCCGCGACCTTCTCGGCCAGGCGGCGCATCTCACGTTCCGCCGCAGCGTGCGCGGTGTACGACAACCGCGTCACCGGGCGGCCCTGATCATGGTCACGCACCTGCCCGGTGAACACGACCGTGCCGCCCGCAGCCGGGTCGGCGACGGCGGCGAGCACTTCATCGACGGAAAGCGGCGCGTCGCGCATCGCTATCAACCGGACGACTCCCACCTTGGAAACGGTACCGCCCACCCCGACATCGCAGCTATCCGCGCCGCCGCCGCCGCGCCCGCCGGACGATCGCCGCCGTCCCGATCACCGCGACCGTGGCACCGGCGGCACCAGCCGCGGTGATCGTCGCCTCCTTGCGCGCGAGCCTGCGGCCGACCACGGCGTGGTGCCCGGCACGCTGCGCGAGCAGGACCGCGAGGGCGGTCTCGTTGTCATAGGCCGGCTGCCAGCCCGCGGCGCGCAGCGTGGGGCAGTCCACGACCCACGGATAGACCACGAACTGGAGGTCAGTGGCCGGAGCTGGGGTGATCCCCGCCCGGTGCAGGCGCTGCGCGGTGCCGAACGTGAAACCGGCAGGCAGTTCGATCCTGCGCAGCCCGCTGAGCGCCTCGACCCTGTCCAGCTCGAGCCAGCCGTCGCAGCCGACCGCGAACTCGCCTGTCACCTCGCCGGTAACGGCGAGTTCGAGTGCCGAGACGAGGTCGTCGATGTGGCAGAACTGCCAGCGCATCGCGCAGCCCTTCACGGAAAGCAGCCGCGGTGCCTCGAAATGCCTGGTGATCAGCGTGTCCACGTCGTCACCTACCAGCGCCGCCGACCGCGCCACGGTGACCTGCATCCCGGGATAGGTCCGCGGCACCCGCCGTGCCAGGTATTCGATCTCCAGCAGGTCCCCGGCCAGGCTGGAGTTCGCATCGGCCTGCAGCGGCGCGTACTCCGGCAGCGGGACAGGGTTGTCGGGGCGAGCGCCGTACACCATCGCGCTTGTCACGAGCACCACCCGGCTCACGCGTTCCGCAGCGGCGGCGGTGAGCACGGTTTGAGCGCCGCGGACATTGAACGCCCGCCGCTCACGGTCATTGGCGTCCGGCGACATGTCGAGATCGGTGTGGACCACCACGTCCACCCCGGCCAGCCGCCCGGCGAGCACCGGGTCGCGGACGTCAACGACCCGCCAGATGACGCCGCTGACCTCCCCGCGGTGATCGTCGATCGCGACCACCTTCCTTACCCGGCCGGACGCAGCCAGCCTCGCCGCGAGGGCATGGCCAAGGCCTTCGGCCGCCCCCGTCACCGCCACCACCGGGCCTGGCCCGCGGGCACCGCGGCGCTGGATGGCGCGCGGTGCCGGTGCCGATGAACCCTGCCTGCCGCTGCGCCGTGGGCGAACCTGGCCGCCAGAGGTGCTCACCCTGTGTCGCTCCCGAGATAACGTGACTAGCACAGTCAACATGACCCTTCCATCCTGCCTGAGAGGTCACACGGATGGGTGACACCCCTTTCGGGTTCGGCTTGCCGGGTGAGCCGGACCGTCCCGGCGGCTCCGGAGACAGCGGCTCCGGCGCGGGCGGCTCCGGCGGCTCCGGCGCGGGCGGCTCCGGCGCGGGCGGCGTGCCCAGTCAGCCAGGCCCGCCCGACCCCATGGCCATGTTCGGCAATCCGCAGCAGTTCGCCGACGCGCTCCGGCAATTCGCCGATCTCATGTCCTGGCAAGGCGGGCCGGTGAACTGGGATCTCGCCAAGAACGTGGCCCGGCACACGGTCGCCGCACAGGGCGACGCGAGCATTCTCGCCCCGCAGGCGACCGAGGTCGCGGAGGCGCTCAGGCTCGCCGACCTCTGGCTTGACGACGTCACCACCTTCCCGTCCGGTGTCCGCGCGAGCCGCGCGTGGAGCCGCGCGGAATGGGTGGAGGCAACGCTGCCTGTCTGGTCCAAGCTCTGTGACCCCATCGCCGCGAAGGCGGTGGAGACCATGAGCGGAGCGCTGACCGCAGGCACCGAGAGTCTTGGCGGCGAGGCGGTGGGCGGCGAAGTCCCCGACGATCTCCGGGCGCAGCTGCACGCCATGGCGGGGCCCATGATGGGGATGGTGCGCCAGATCGGCGGCCTCGTGGTCGCCAGCCAGACGGGTCAGGCGGTCGGGACGCTGGCGCTCGAGGTCGTAAGTTCCACCGATGTCGGCCTGCCGGTCGGCCCCGAAGGCACCGCGGCACTGATCCCGGCCAATGTCGAGGCATTCGGCGGCGGCCTGTCGGTCGCTGCCGAAGAGGTCCGGCTCTTCCTCGCGCTCCGCGAGGCAGCTCACCACCGGCTGTTCGCACACGTGCCCTGGCTGCGCGGGCACCTGTTCGGCGCGGTCGAGGAGTACGCCAAGGGCATCACGGTTGATACCTCACAGCTGCAGCAGTCGCTGATGCAGATCGATCTCAGCAACCCCGAGGCGCTGCAGGAAGCACTGGCCGGTGGCACTTTCTTCCGCCCGGAAGAGACGCCACGGCAGAAGGCGGCGCTGGCCCGCCTGGAGACCGCGCTCGCGCTCGTGGAGGGATGGGTCGCGACCGTGGTGGACGACGCCGCGAGCAAACGGCTCCCCGCGGTGGCCGCGCTCGCCGAGGCGGTGCGGCGCCGCCGGGCGACCGGGGGCCCGGCCGAGCGCACGTTCGCGACCCTCGTCGGCCTGGAGCTGCGCCCGCGCAGGCTCCGCGAAGCGGCGAACATCTGGCGCGGGCTCACCGACGCGCGCGGCCCGGCAGGCCGCGATGCGGTGTGGGCGCACCCCGACCTGCTGCCCGACACCGAGGACTTCGACGACCCTGACGGCTTCGTCCGCGGGCGCAGCGAGCTTGACACGTCCGACCTTGATTCGGCCATCGATGACGCGCTTGGCTCCGGCCGCGACGACAGCGGCAGCGGTCCTGACGCGGGACCCGGCGGGGGTCCGGACGCGGGACCCGGCGGGGGTCCGGACGCAGGGCCGCCGAGCGGTGAGCCACCTGACAAGCCGTGAGCCTGCGCGCGGATGCCGTTAAGGACCTGCGGGGTTGTCGGGCGTAAGGGCAAATTCAGTTCCCTCCTTAACGGCTCCGCGGCGTGTCGCCCTAGGCTGGAGCGCCGGTCACGTAATGGGGCGCTGCGGTGGGTTTTGGTTTTGGTGAGCGCGGCCACCGCTCCGGTCCGTCCGGCCATCGGGTCGCGGCCAATTCATCGACGGCGGCGGTGGTGAGGGCGGCGGGCAACGACCGCGCCGATGGTTTCTCACCATGCGAGTTTGATCTTGCTCGTATGGTGAGATCTTTCATGATCGTGGAGACTTTTCAGGGATAATCCCTGAACAGTCTCCACGATCATGAAACTGCGGCCCGGGAAAGGATGGCGAGCGGGCGGATCGCCAGCGCCCGGCCGCCGCCCGGCCTGCGCCGCGCCGCCGCGGCCCGCACCCTCCCCGCCATCGCACACCCAGCCCAACGCCAGCAACTGCCAATGGCCTCCGAGGACCAATCCGCCGGCGCTCTAGCAAGCAGGCGTCAACCGGACCGTGTGAGCGTCATGAGGCCGTGACGGCGCCGACGACGTTCACGACGCCGAGCACCGCCATGACGGCGGCCGCCAGGCGCGCGATCAGCATCAACGGAATGACCTTCACCAGGCCCCGGCCGCCGAGGATGGCCACCGCCGCGACCGCCCAGAGCGCCACCACCGCGCCCACGATAACGGCGACTGGATCATGATATTTAGCGGCCAGATTGGCCGTGATGATCTGGGTGATATCGCCGAACTCGGCCACCATGATCAGCCCAAAGCTGCCGACGGCGATCTTCACCGATGACGCGCGGTCCGGTGGCGGGAGGCCGCCGGGTTCCCCGGTTTCACCGCGGCTCCGCAGCAGCAGGCAGGCGCCAAGCAGGAACAGGGCACCGACAATCAGATCGACCCACCGGCGGGGTGCCAGCCCAAGCAGGCTCCCGGCCGCCACGGCCAGCACCGCGTGCACGGCGAACGCGGCAGCGGCGCCGGCGAACACGTAGAGCGGCCGGTACCGGGTGCCGAGAATCAGACTCGCCAGCGCCGTCTTGTCGGGCAGTTCGGCGGGGAAGACCAGCAGGAAGACCGTCGCGGCGACAGCGGAGTTCACGGTGACAGGCTACTGATCACCGGACCTCAGCAGGCCGCGGGTCGCCTGCCAACCCTCCAGCCCTGGATCAAGGCGGCTCAGATCCTCCACTGACCGCAGGCGGTGCCAGCCGGGCACCGCCTGCACCAAGCCGCGCCGGGGCGCCGCGCGGCGCAGCAGAGATGGCATGTCCGCGACGTCCAGCTCGGCCCGGGCATCAGGTTCATCCATGGCGGAGACGAGCCCGCGGAACCATTCGGCCATCGGCAGCCGTGCGGCAAGTGCCACCAGCCCCCCGCCCTCGGCGGGACAAATGGCCACGTCGGCCTGCCGGTCCCCGCCGCCCAAGGCCCTGAATAGCTTGCCGATCAGCAGTGGCGGCAAGTCGGGCGCGTCCGCCGCCAGAACCGCCGCCTGCCCGGCGCCAAGCGCGGCGAGGGCGTGGAGCGTCTGGGCGATCACGCCGTGACCGTCGGCGGGCGCGAGCCTGACCACTTGGGTTCCTGGCCACACCAGGTCCCCGACATCCTGGCCGCCGAGTTCCTTCTCGGCCCCATCGCTCACCACGACGGCCGGAACGACCAGTTCGAGGCCGGCGACCAGATCACATGAATCCTCGACGAGCGCCCGGCCGAATGCACCTGGATCGACGCCGGGCGGCGCCGCGGCGCCGATGGCTGAGGTGACGAGGACGGCCGCCATCCTCGGCACGGAGCCTGCCGTATTCAACGCAGAGCCGTCCCTTGGGTCGCGTCTGGACCCGGCGTCCTCGCCGACCGCGGTTCCTCCACCATACGGCGACGAATCACAGCTCCATGCTGTCCAGCCGGGCAGCGTAGGCCACCCCTTCCAGGTAGCCCCGCGCGCGCTCGGCCTTCGGGTAGCCGGCCACCAGCCTCCAGAAGTCCGGCCCATGGTCAGGCACGATCAAATGGGCGAGTTCATGGACGATGACGTAATCGAGGACCCAGGCAGGCATCCCAAGCAGCCGCCGGGAAAGCCTGATTGACGCGTCGGCAGGGGTGCAGGATCCCCACCGATTCTTCTGGTTGGCGACCCAGCGGACGCTCGCAGCGACAGCAGCGCCGTCGAGGTAGCGGGCGGAAAGGTTCTGGGCGCGGGTCAGCAGGCCCTCGTCGGCGGGCCGGCGCCGAAGGTCCCGGGCGGCGAGCCGGTCCAGCATGCGTGCGACCCACTGCTGCTCCTCGGCCGGGGAGAACCGCGCCGGAACGAGCACCACCGTCTTGGCCCCGTCCCGGTATGCGGACACGGTGCGCCGGCGGCGGGAGCTGCGGCGGACCTCGACCTCAATTTGAGGGGACACAAAATGAACGGTAGCCCAGACTTTTCGTCCTCCACAGGGGTGGATGACATTTCGCCAGCTAGGACCCGGGCCGTGCTGACCTGGCGCGCGGTATCCACAGCACAATCCCAAGATGTCCACAACAACACGCCGCTGTCTCCCCATAAAGTCCACACCCTTGTGCACAGGGACGGATTGACGCCGCGGGCGTCTGCTCCTACGTTCCGAACAGGAGTCCCCGGGCCGGCAGGCCGCTCGTCGCTCAGGGGAAGGGGGGACGATCGGCCCGCTAGCGGGCCGCGTGCCAACGCGGACCCGGCGAAGGCGGGTCGCGGTGTCTTACGCAACGCGCAACCGCTCGTGCCCGGGGACCCAGTGCGGGCGCGAACAAGCCGGAACTGGCGCGGCTCGGTATCGCCGCGCTCGCGGAGATCGGGCGCGCCGCATGTTATCCACAGACGAGAAACTCGGTCTCCCGCCACCCCGCGCGCCCTGTCACGCTGACAGGCATGAGACCCGTGCTGAAATCAGGCCTGCTGCAGGTGTGGCGCGACAGCGAGACGGTTCAGATCGGGGTCGATCCCCGTCGCGGATTCGCGTTCACCGGCCTTGGCCGCGCCGCGGCCGCCGTGCTGTCGATCCTGGACGGGAGCCGCGACCGCGCGGGCGTGATCTCGGCAGCGGTCGCGCGCGGTATCCCCGCGGAGATCGTCGATCGGGTGCTTGCCCTGCTGGCGGCGGCCGGCGTGCTGAATGACTTCCCCGTACCCGCGCGGCGCGCCTTTCCTGAAGAAACGCAGGCCAGGCTGGCACCCGAGCTCGCCACCGCGTCTCTCGCCCATAAGGATGGCGACGGCGGCGTCCGTGTGATGGTGCGCCGGCGGCTGGGTCATGTCCGCGTGCACGGCGGCGGCCGAATCGGGTCAAGCATCGCAACGCTGCTCGCGGCCTCCGGAGTCGGCCGTGTGGCCTGCCGGGACGAGCGGCCCGCCGGACCCGCCGACGCGGCACCCGCCGGGCTTGGCGTCGCGGATTCGGGAAGTCCGCGAGAACAAGGGACCGCATTGGCGGTCCGCCGGGTCGCTCCCGACGCCTGCACGGACGACCGCGACACCCGGCCAGATGTCGCCGTCCTCACGGAAGAACAAGATCCGCAGCTCATCGCGGCGCTTGTATCCAGCCGCGTCCCCCATTTGGTCGCCACCGCCGGCGAAGCGATTGGCGTCGTGGGGCCGCTCGTGATCCCAGGCGGCTCGGCCTGCTTACAGTGCCTCAACCTGACGCGGCGGGACCGTGACCCGGCCTGGCCGCTGATCGCCGCACAGCTCGCGGGCAGCAGACCGGCGACACCCGCCTGCGACGCCGTGCTCGCCACGGCCGTCGCCGCGCACGCGGCCGGTCAGGTGCTCGCATTCATCGATCGGACCGGGCCTGATCCGGCCACCAAGAACGGGACGCTGGAACTCGTCTTGCCTGATTGGCGCTGGCGCCGCAGGACGTGGCCGATCCACTTCGAGTGTGGCTGTAGTCGAAACAACGTGGCCTAGCGGACAATGAGAGACGTGAGTGACTTGCCCCGCCGTGCGGTGACCCGGACGGCCAAGCTGGCGACCCTGCCGATGGGTTTCGCCGGGCGCACTGCTCTCGGGTTCGGCAAACGCCTTGGCGGCCGTCCCGCCGAGATGGTCGCCCGCGAGATCCAGCAGCGCACCGCCGAGCAGATCTTCAAAGTTCTCGGTGAGCTCAAGGGCGGGGCCATGAAGTTCGGCCAGGCGCTATCGATCTTCGAGGCCGCGCTTCCGCCGGAGATCGCCGGACCGTACCGGGCCACGCTCACCAGGCTGCAGGAGGCCGCTCCCCCGCTGCCGGCCCGGACGGTGCACCAGGTTCTCGCGGCT
>Ga0137384_10001892_pt1 | contig 16565 bp, 17 predicted proteins | sample SagtaG_2_FD_104922 | JGI IMG/M metagenome (GOLD analysis project Ga0137384, IMG submission 104922) | Vadose zone soil microbial communities from Sagehorn Ranch, Mendocino, California, USA - Sage2_R_60_16 metaG | ecosystem: Environmental > Terrestrial > Soil > Vadose zone | place: USA... | reverse complement strand
GGCCGTTGCTCGAGCTGGCCGGCCATGCGCCCCAAGGCGTACTTAATGTCGCTGACGATGGGCAGGTGGGCCGGTTTGTTCTTGTTGATCTCCGACGGGTCAATGTCAATATGCACGATCGTTCCGGTCTCGCAAAACTTGTCCACCTTGCCGGTGACGCGATCGTCGAAGCGGACGCCGAAGGCCAACAGCAGATCGGCTCCGTTGGCGATCTGCTTCATCGGTTCGCCAAAACTCTTGCGCGGCTCGAATTCGCCATTCACGGCCCAGTTGGCGTAGGCGGTACCGTGCATGCCCAGCCAGCGCAGTGACAGAGGGTGGGTCTCCGGAAAAGCGCCGCAGCCCATGATGGTCGTGGTGACCGGGATTTGCGTCGCTTCGGCGAACCGTCGCAGTTCATCGCTGGCATTGCCGGTGATGATGCCGCCGCCAACGTAAAGGACTGGGCGCTCGGACTTCTCGATCAACCCAATGATCTCGTTCAACTCCAGATCGCTGGCCCGCCTGTCGGGAGTATAGCCGCGCAGGTGGACTTCCTTGGGAAACACCGGCTGCGTGCGGGCCTGCTGAACATTTTTGGGCAAATCAACCAGCACCGGGCCCGGTCTGCCGGTTTGCGCAATATGAAAGGCCTCTTTAATCACGCGTGGAATTTCGTTGATGTCGGTGATCAGGTAGCTGTGCTTGACTACCGGCAGCGTCATGCCATAGATGTCGGTTTCTTGAAACCCGCCTTTGCCGATCATCGCCTGGGGCACCTGGCCGGTGATGGCGATCAGCGGCACTGAATCCATGAAAGCATCGGCGATGCCGGTGACGAGATTGGTGGCGCCCGGACCGCTGGTGGCCATGCAGACCCCGGCCCGGCCAGTGGCGCGCGCATAACCCTCGGCCGCGAAGGCGCCGCCCTGCTCATGCCGCGGCAGGACCGTGCGAATTTTCTTCGAACGGGTCAGGGCCTGGTGGATTTCCATGCTGGCGCCGCCCGGGTAGGCGAAAATCGTGTCCACCCCCTCGCGTTCGAGGCAGGCCACGAGGATTTCGCTGCCGGACATAGTGGGGCCGCGTTCGACGCGTTTGCCAACGGTCGTTTTCCTGTTTGTCTCAACTGTCTTGTTCATGCTTCTCCATGCGGTTTTGACTGGCCGGCGCAGGCGCACAAAAAAACCCACGACCGTTGTCCAGCCGTGGGTTCTTGTCGAAACTCAATTCACTCCCGACAAGCGCCTGCGGCGCCGCCAATGACGACGACCAGCAGAGCAACTTGTCGAATGCTTTCTAACATCGGCGCAAATGTAGTCGCGGGCCGCCGCGAGGTCAAGCGTGAATTTGAAGGGCTGATGGGGGCGGGGTGCCTCTTGTCAGTACCGCCGTCAGTACCATCGGTCGGAGAAAGGACGGCCCCTCACCCCGGCCCTCTCCCATCGGATGGGAGAGGGGGAAGAGCCGCTGGCAGCAGGGGCGCTCGCGGCCTCTCACCCATGCCCTGTCTCCATCGGATGGAGAGAGGGAGAAGAGGGATGCTGCAACTTTTGCGCGACCAGCAGGAAACCATGATTCAGAACTCGAAGTGTTTGAGTTGGCGCAAGCCCAGCTTAACGGGAAGCCAGCCGATGAGCAAAGACAACGCCGCGAAGCCTGAAACACCGGCGACGACCCAGCCCGCGTGCGGATGCAACCCGGTGGCGCCCAAGCCGAGCAATAACACCGAGGCCAGGATATAAAGAAAACTCAGCACCAGACAAAGGGTGCCGCCAAAACCGCTTACGATTTTGCTCGGATTGGCCTCTTTGAAATTCGGATACAGCACGCCCAAGCCGACAGCCAGCCCGTTCAGGGCAAGGGTCATCACCGTTACCACCGCGCCGAAGAAAGCAATGCGGTTCCAGGTCATCTTGAGCAGATACGACGAGAGACTGATGAGGCTCAGAGTCACGAGCAGCGAAGAAAAGCTGGCCAGCCAGTACTTGACTTTGACGACGCGCGCCAAACCCATCGGCGCCAGCCCAATGATCCACAGCCGCCGGCCTTCGAGGGAGAATTGCGGAAAGATAAAGCGCGTTGTGACCGTCGCCAGGTTCAGCGAGCACGCGCCAAGGTTGAGATAGCTAACCAGGTTCACCCAGAAGGGGCTGGTGAGCTGATGGGTGAAATGGCGCAAGTTGATGATATAAACGCCCAGCAACCCGAAGAGCATGATCGATTGGCCCCACTGGGTTGTATCGCGCCAAAAGATGCGGACGTCCTTGATCACCAGCGCCCGGACGGCGTCCCCAATCCTGTTGCACCGGCTCAAAAGCCGTTCAGCCGGGCCGGGCGCATAGTCAAAGGCTCCCTGGCGCCGGCTACGCGAGCGGAACCATTCCCATTGCCCCCAAACTCCGGTGCGGCTCTGGACGACCGAAGCGGTGTCGTAGAAGACCTGTCCCAAGCGCGTGAAAGCCAGAAAGCCAAAGAAGGTGACATGGCTGAGCAGCACGAGCACGAAAAAAACTGCGACATTCAACGTTCCTTCGGCCCACTGGATAACGCTGGTAGAAAGCCAATAGCTCGGCAGAAAGGCGAACTGAGCAAAGCGGGTTTTGACCAGCATTTGGTCGAGCATATCCAGCACGCGCGTCTCCAGCAGGTCGTCGGCGGGGGGTTGCGCGTTCCACCAGAACCCGGCCAGCGTCAACAGCAGGACCGCGCCGGCGAGGGCGCTGATTTGAAAACTGCGCCGGTCCAGATAGCGGGCCAGTTGAATGGCCAGCCAGCAACCGGCCACTCCGGGCAGCCCGATAAAGAGCGCAATCAATACCGGCGTGACAACATAGAAATGCCAGGGCACCGCGCGTGTCAGCCCGAAGGCGGCCACCAACGGCGCAATCAGAAAGAGAAACGCCCAGGACGCCAGCAGAGTTGATTCAATAAATTTCCACTGGAAAACCGTGCGCCACGGCACCGGCAGCGTCAGCAGAAACGTCGCTTCGCGGTTGCGAAAGAAGTTGGTGTAGCTGATGACCAGGTTGCTCAGCAGCAGCAGCGCGAACAAAAACGCAAACAGCAGGTAGAGCAATCGCTCCGTCAACACTGTGCCCAGGCCCGGAAACGCCGCGAGGAATTTCAATCCTTTGCAAAACAGCCAAAACGACAAACCCAGATAACCGCCAAGAAAGAGCGCGATGATGGCCGTGAGCAGCCGCGATTGGTCGCGCACCGCTTTGAGCCGGCGCCAGACTTGCAGCGCGTTGACGCGCACCAGCAGGAGCAGTGGCGGGGTGAGGGCAGCGGGCGGCTCGGAACAGTTTGACACTGAGCTTATCCTATCCCAGCAGGCGGTGCTGCGCAACGTGGCCGCTTGGCCCACAGCGCTTGGCCGCTTGTGGTAGCCGGTAAGTGACGGCGGGGCAGAGTGCGACGGGGGAAGGGCGCGCTCGACGGCGTCCAGCAGAGCGCGAGGCGGATTACCAATCCGCGCTACAGCCGACTACCAGTCGGCGCTACGTCCAGTGAGGGATTACAGCTTATGTGGCCATCCAGATAACAGAAAGCGCTCCCTGCTCGTTGGTTCACGATGGCGATCGTCGCTCGATTCAGAGCTCCAGCCGAAGGCCAAGATCGCAACCGCGAGATGGGCGAGCGCTGTCGCCGCGGTTTCCGGTCTCAGTTGGCGCAGGACCATTACTGGCGCAAGCGGTAAAACTGCGGTGTGCCGGAGATGGGATTGGAGACCGTGTTCCGGCCGTTGACGATGACTGGCGCGGGAGAAGCGGTGGTTGAAACAAGATTCGTGGTGGATTACAAAGTGAGCCCGGTGGCGCTGGTCGGCCAGGTTAAGATATCGTGTGCCGAGGAAGAAACTATTGCCAGTTGTGGCAGGACCGGTGGGAGGCTTGGCCTGGCGGCAGGGACAATTCGTGATACTCGATGAGGCCAGCCGCCGCGCCGGAGCGGCGCTTTGGCGCGCCGCGAAAGCGGAGAACGGGCCGGTGTGTCACCCTGGCGGCGCGTTGGAAGCGGTGGTTGACATCGGGCGCGCAGATCATTGTGGTCAGTTTCCAGTCAAACCAAACCAAAGACGAATCGCCTCGTTGAGTTTTCTCAAATCGGCTTCGCGTAACAATCCAAGCTGCCTTCGCACGAGACTGCCTTCCACCGAAGCAACGGCGCGTTTGGCAAATGACGGATGAATCAAGCCCGCCTCGCGCCAGAACCGGATCGAAAACCCGCCGGGACGCAATGTCCCGCTTACCGAACTCAGACCGACCTCCAGCAAATCGTCGGAAGGGTAGCCGGGATTGACAATGACCGCCGGACGGACTTTCGACGAAGTTTGGCCGGAAAACGAGAAAGGAATCAAGACGACCGCGCCGCGATTAAAGCTTGTCGTAATCGGCATCGAGCGGGTTGTCCCAGATTTTCTGAAACGCGGGTTCTGACAAACGCGCAAAATCGCTGACGGCATCGTCGCGTTCCGGCGCAATAACTTTGACTTTGTCATTCGGCTTCAAGTCGGCGGGTTCATCCAACACGACGACCTTGCCGTCGAAATGCGCGTTCAACGTTTTCACGTTGCTACTGTAGTTTTCCAAACGGCTTTCCTCAAGCACAATTAACCTTTGAACTTTGAACTTTGAAAAGAAGCAGCCGGCGTGAGAAGGCTCTGCTTTGGTCCGCCCTACCCTATTGGCACTCCGCACTTGAAGACTGAGCCTGGTTACCTCGGCTGCTAGTAGGTCCGGGCTCATCCCGGGAATGCGGACTTAATGATGGCCTCAGCCTTCCCCTTCGGCATTCGACTGTGCCAAAGCGGAATTTTATCGCGCAGAGTTTGCAGCGTGGCGGCCACGTTGTCTTTCAACTCGGCGTCCGGAAACTCAGCGTGGTCGGTCGCCAGCGCGAGGAACCGACCAAACGCGATCAACTTCTCCACTATGCCGCGATGCGCCGCCAGAGCTTCGGCACTAGGATTTTCGAGGACATGCTCGTCTTCCCATTGCGCCAAGGCAGTCACACTTCGGCCCCAGGCGGCGACACCCTCCGCGAGCTCCTGAAGGATGTGCCTCTGGAGTCTCTCGAAATAATCTGGCATGACGGCGGCTGGAATGGCTGTTTCCATGATGCGAGCCTACCACAAGGCCGTACCCCAAAAAAACGGTTTTCTGTCAGAGCAAGGCTTGACTATGTAGCACGGCGCGCTACACTTGTGATGATGAAGACAGTGCCCCTCTCGGTCCGTCTGGACAAACAACTGCGCTCGTTGCTGGCCGAAGGCGCGCGACGCACTTCGTTCAATCAGCGGGAACTACTGCGGCGCACTTTGCGCCTTCATCTGCGGGAGGTCATCGAACGCGAGGCCGTCAAGCCCAAAGCGCGAATTACCAACATTGCTCCGTGGCCACAGGGCGCCCTGGCCAGGGCTTACAAAAGAACCGTGGACAAAGGCTGGGAACGTGTCGAGGCAGCGGCTACCGCCGCCCAAAGCCAGCCCTCGTGGGATGATTGATGAAACCATGGGAAGTATGGACCTGGAAATTCCCCGAGGCCGGCGAGCACCCGGCGGTTATCCTGGGGACCGAAGAGCGTGTTAAACTAAAACCCCGGGTCTGTGTCATTCTCTGCTCGACTCAGCGCGCCACACGAAAACCCGAGCTTCACGAAGTGATTCTCGACCAGGCCGATGGTCTGAACTGGGAGACTCTTTGTAAATGCGACGTGGTCTATGCTGCGCCCAAAGCAGAACTGGTCCAACGCCGTGGCATGGTGACCCAGGAGCGCCGCCGTGCCATTGCCGAACGCGTCATCCGCGCTCTCGGTTTGGCGGGGCTTTAGTGGGCAGGAAGTCCAGAGCTTCGGTGTTCGTTCGCGACTCCGCAACATCTGCCACACTTCACGCTACTGGCTTAGCCGGTAAAACTGCCGCATGCCGGAGATGGGATTGGTGACGGTGTTCTGGCCGTTGACGATGACCGGCGACGGAGAAACGGTGGTCCAAGCTCCCGGTGAAACAAGGTTCGTGGTCGATTGCAGAGACAAGCCGGTGGCGTTGGTTGCCATCTCAAGAGAATGCATTTGCTGGGGAGCGGGTGACTGTCAGTTGCGGCGGAGCGATTAAGACAAATGAAAAAAGTGATACGGGGCGAAATCAGCCACCTTGCTGGTGACCAGGACAATCGTAAGGTGAAGCCGGGCTCATGGCTGTAGCGTGGAGCAAGACGCGGCCGTTGATGGCGGAAACCGATCGCGGAATTCGACCTGGCCGGAGGCGGGCGCGGTTTGTGCCGCGCGCTGGTGCTCCACGGGCCGACACATTGGTCGCGCGGCGCAAGCTGCAGGTGAATTTAAGTCGGGCTTTCATTTATCGTCCGCGCGATTGCGAATGACAGCATCGGCATCATCTTCTCCAACGTCACCAGACCAGAGCAAAAGGCCGGTGTTAGCGTCCCTGACGAGTTGGCCGGTCGAAAAAGCAGGCTGTGCGGCCACTAACCGAGTCAAAATCACCTGTTCAGGGCTCGGGCTGGACAATTCGAACTTGTCGCCCGGGTTCGCGCCCGGAATCACCACGCGCTTCTTTTCATCTGCCGTGACAGTCATGAGGAAAGTTTCCTTTCGCTCCGGATTTTTTCAAGCCCTTTTTCTGACTTCGGGCGGAAAGAGCGGGTAAGCGCGCGCGCTCAAGCCATCAACTTTTCAAGTATCAACGTTTAAGTCACTGCTGCCATCGGTGCTGAGGGCGAACGCCGTTCCATAACGCTAACTGCCGCCCTCAAAGGTCGTCCCATAGAGGGTGCTGCCGGACAAAATCAATCCGGCGTACGGATAAGCTCCGTCGCTGTTGGTAATAAAGGAGTTTGCCGTGAAACTATGCAGGTCGTGAAGGTCTGCGCCGATAGGCGACCTGCCGGCACCGACTGGAGGCCAATCATCAAGATCAGCGGCCAAGGATTATCGACGTATCTTTTCATGTGTCTTGTTCATTTAAAAAGTGCTCTGGTGGTCGCCTCCCTCACCTGGCTCAACCGATAAAACTGCCGCGTGCCGGAGATGGGATTGGTGACGATGTTCTGGCCGTTGAGGATAACCGGTCCAGGAGAAACTGCCGGCCACACCTCCCAAAACCTGGTTTCAGGCCGGACACCCGCCTGGAGCGCGTGGAAGTCCTTCAAATCCTCGGGAGCGCTATCCAACGTCCCCTTCCGTTCTGCTTGTAGGTGTCAGCGATGCCAGCGCCCTGAGCCTCTACGGAATCGCGACCGGCGCCGGTTGAAATCCGGATCGAAGTGTTGGAATCGTTCATGGTCCGGTTCAGGGCAACAGCACGACGCGATAGAAGCGGCGCGCGTCCGAACCGATGGTGTCCGACGCGCTCGCCGTGTTGTTAGTCGCGGTGATTGGGAGACTCAAGTCGTTCCAATCGCCCGCGGCAGAAACTCAATATTTCTTGATGAGCCAATTGGCGCCGTCGTTGCCGCCGACGAAGATGTTTCCGAAAACATCCGCCGCAATCGCATTCGGACTGGTGACGAGGCTGCCATTCTGGAAAACATCCACCGTCGTCCAAGGACCCGTGCCAGCAGCGCTTTTGCGAAGAATCCACTTGCCAGCGCCCGATCCCGCGACGACGAGATTGCCGTTTGCGTCAGCCGCAATACAGCGCGCCTGGCTGGAGTTGTCCGCGACGAGTTGGTAATCATCCACCGTCGTCCACGAGTTGCCGCCGTTGGTGCTCTGGCGCACGATCCAGTGGGATGAAGTCACTCCCTTGTTGAGGTTGTATGCGTGCCCCACCACATAAATGCCGGACGCATTCGCGCCGATGCCCATGGCGACGGCGGATCTTGAGCTGGAGAGTTGAAATGTATCCACGTTCGACCAGGTCGCGCCACCGTCCGTGCTGCGCCGCACCAGCCAGGCGCTGCTTGTCTGGTTTTTGATCGTGACCGTGGTCATGCCGGAGACAAAAACGCCCGCGGTTGGATGAACGAAAACTTCCGTTGGGCGACTGTTCGGCACCGTGTCCACCGTTGAAAACGACGTGCCACCGACGCCTTTACGAACGGTCCAAAGCGGGTAGGCGTACGAGCCTGACTGGTAAAAATCACAGCCCGAGGCATAGACATTGCCCGAAGCATCAGCGGCTATCCCGATGTCATCGGCGTTGGCATCAACGGGTGCCTTGACGAAATTGTCAACGGTGGTCCAGGTCGCTCCGCCGTCGGTGCTTCGGCGGACGTACCACTGCGCATCTCCATTGCTAAGCTCGTCGGGATAGCTGAGACCGCTCACGTAAAGGTTGCCAGCCGGATCTGAAGTGATGCCGCCGCCCAGGTCAAACGCACCGAAAAAGTCCACATAGCGTCCCGGCGGAGCAAAGTCGTCGAGCACGGACCACGAGTTTCCGCTGTCACTGCTGGACAGGACCAACTGGTCCCCACCGGCGATCGGAGGGGAATAGTTATTTCCCACGGCATAAATCGGCCCAGAGGGGGTAGCGGCAAGGCCCCAGTTGAATGCGTTGGGATAACTCAGCACCAGCGTCCCGCTGCTCGGCTGGGGTGGCGGTGGCGGCGGTTTCGCGGCATAGGCGGCGTGAGTGAACAGCGCGGTTGCGGCCAGCAGCGTCAGAGCGAAGAGCGTCGAGCGACGGCGCATCAGAGCGTAGCCGCCGGGGTTTGGTGTCCACGCTTTAGCGTGTTGGGCGCCCGAAAACAGCCTAAAGGCTGGACACCAAACCGGAGGTGGTTGGTGGATTGATTCGTGCGTTCGCCTCGTTACCTCGGCTGCTACAAGTGAGTTCGTGATATGATTTGTTTTCATGGTGTTAATGGTTTGGTTTTGTTTTTGGGTTCGGAGGAATTCAATCAGCGTTTATGCCGATGGCCTGGCTCTTTTCAATTCCCACTGAGCCGGAAGAATTGTTGCGCGCTGGTCGTGACGTTCGTGTAAGGACTGGTCGCGGCGGGAAGGTTCGTAAACGGGCCGGTGACGGCGGGTGCGGATTGCAAATTGAATCCGGAGTTGGTCCAGCTCAGCACCAGTTGATTGTTCAGCAGTTGAAAACCCAACTGAACAGGTGGTGGTACGCTCGAAGAATATTTGACGGTCCGCTGATAGGCCCCGGGTTGCAGCGGATATACGGTAACGAAGACGTTTCCTGCTGGGTCCACCGCAATGGCCACGCCCGGAATCCCTCCCCATGGCCCTGGGACGATGTAGTGGTCCTCCCACAGTGGCGAACCCTCACTCGAGTAAGCAATCGTCGCCCAATCAACGCTGAAATCCGGGGAAGGAGTATTAAATGACCATCCCGTGACAAACACGTTTCCGGCGCCGTCCACCGCGATGGCCGCAAGGACGTCGTTGTTGTTCCCCGGCCCAGCGTAGTAATTGGTCCATAGTGGCACGCCAGAGTTGGAATACTTGATCGTCGCATTATCCGTATAGCCTTGAGCAAGATCAGCGTACGACTCTCCGGTTACGAACACATTACCATTGTTGTCCACCGCGATGGCATAACCTAAATCGATACCGTTCGCTGGCCCATTGTAGCGGTTGGTCCACAGCGGCACCCCCGAATTGGAATATGCGACAGTCACGAAATCCGACGTCGAAATAGATTGACCGTTGTTTGAAAAACCCGTCACGAAGACGTTTCCGCTTTCATCCACACTTATGCCTTGAACTACGTCGCTGCTGGAGCCTGGCCCGCTGAAGCGATTGGTCCAAAGCGACACTCCTGCGTTCGAGTACTTGATCGTTAAGTAGTCCCCTGGATCACGATCCGATGCGGTTCCGGTCACGATTACGTTTCCATTCTCATCTACCACCATTCCGCCATTTCCGACCACTCCGGGTTCGAATCTCAGTTTCCCACTATAGCGATTGGTCCAGAGCAGTACGCCTTCACTCGAATACGCGAATGTCGTAGGGTCGGAACTGCTGGCTTCGGTTACGAAGACATTGCCACTCCTGTTCACGGCGAGAGCACCAAAACCGGCAGGCGAGGGTTTCGGCCACAGCGGCACTCCATCTCTCGAATACTTCATTACGCCCGAACCAGTGAACGCGAACAGATTTCCGTTACTATCAACCGCCAAAGGCCCGTAACAGGAATTTGTCCAAAGCGGCACACCGTCAGTCGAATACTTAATCGTGCCCCCAATGTCTGGCGAAGATCCGTACACGAAAACGTTGCCGTTGCTGTCCGCGGCGATAGACCAGCCGCCAAAAGAATTGGTCCACAGCGGCACGCCGCCTTGGGCGCACGCGGAGGACGGAGTAAGCATCAGCAAATATGCGGCGACGCTTACCACGAACAGGAGGAAAGCGACGGCAAGGTCTTTGCAGCCGGCCAATACGCACGCCAACCGCTTCTCGAGGTTCCATGCTCGCGGTGCAGGCGCGAAAGCGTCTTGGACTGCGGCGACGCAACGCAGTGGAGTCGCCGCTTTCGGAAGCGCCAAGCGGGTGGAGTTGGCCGAGTGCTTTGTTCGCGACTCCGGCGAAAGCGGTGAGTGCGCAGGCTCCGTCACCCCACTCCAAGACGTTGGCGCGTGAAGCGAAATGCGGAGAGGATTCTCCATGTCTTTACCGGCGGTCGCCAGCAATCGGGATCGCGTGGTTCGTGGCGCAGACTTCCAAGTCTGCTGTGTCGCGAGTTTCCAAACTCGCAGGCCGTTCGACTTTACCCACGCCGCCGATTTGGAAATCGGCGACACGGCAGGTTTGGAAACCTGCGCTACGGGAGAATTTGCAGAATGATTGGTCGGTTTCATTTGTTGGGTGCGGCTGGCGCGGGATCGATGGGCTTGTTGGCTTCTGGCGGTTTGCCCTGGGCGGCCAGCGCTTTGTTTAGTTCCTCCAGCATCCTCGTCGGATTCATGTAATCGCTGCCGGGAAATTTGTTGGCCACTGCCAGCGCTTCGCGAAGCCGGTCTTCGGCCTCGGCGAACTGGCGCTGCTTGTTGAGCACTTCGCCGAGCAGGCAGAGTGATACACCAACCTGGGGATGCTGAGGGTCGAGTTTCTTTCTCCGGATCGCCAAGGCCTCGCGTTGCAAGGACTCGGCTTCGTCGTACTTGGCTTGCGCTACCAGGATGAGCGCCAAACTTTCCACCACCGTCGCCAGTACCGGATCGTCGGCAAGAACTTTGCGGGCCGCTGCCAACCCTTCACGCGCCACATCTTCCGCCTCGGCAAATTTCTTTTCCCTGCGGAGTGTTTCCGCCAGCGTGTGGAGCGAGAAAGCCAGCGGCTTTTCGTTGCCAGCCGGCAACTTGCCCGCCAGCTCAACCGCCTCCCGGCCTAATCGCTCCGCCTCGTCGTATTTCTTGTCCTCTGCGAGAAGGCCGGCCAAATTGCAGATCTTCACCACCAATTGCGGATGCGCCTCGCCGAGCAACCTCCGATCCAGGGCCAGCCCCTCACGATATACCTCCTCAGCTTCGGCAAACTTCTTTTCGTCCGCGAGCACATTCGCCAAGCCATTGAGCGCCGCTGCCAGATCAGGATTGTTGTCCGCGTTTGCAGCCTTCCGCATCATGGCCACGGCCTCGCGGAAACCGGCCTCTGCCTCGGCGTAATTTCCGAGATTGCGATCGACCTCGGCCAAGCGCATCCGCGGCGAAGCCAAATCTGAGTCGCTGAGGCCGGCTACTTTCTTGGTCAGGGCCAATGCTTCCTGGCCAATAACTTTTGCCTCAGCGAACTTGCCTTGGGAGGTCAGATTCTCCGTCAGGCCATTAAGGGCCGAAACCACGTCAGCGTGTTCGTTTCCCAACAGCTTTCGCGTCAGCGCCAGTGATTCGCGGCTCAGAACTTCCGACTCGGCGAGACTCCCTTCTTGATAAAGCGCACCAGAAAGTTGTTTGAGCGAATCGCGGACGGCCAAAGCGCCTTCAGGATGCAACCGCTTGTTCGCGGCCAAAGCCCGACGCAGGATGAGTTCGGCTTTTTTGTACTGGCCCAGGTCTCGGTACGTGGAGCCAATGATGTTTTGCAAATCCGCTTCCACGTCCGGTTGGTTGGTTAACTCGTTGCTGATGCGCTCGGCGGTCTTGTCCAGGATCTCCAGCAGAATGGTTGCGTCGCGGCCCTTGGCAACTTCAGGCCCGGCGCCCTCGAGCATGTCTTTGAGGATTTGAGCTTCGGTCTGGGCAGCCTTCTCGGCGACGACGGCGCGATTGTATGCGCGAGTCTTTTCCAGGCCTTGCCACAACGCTACCGCCAGACCGATCACCAGCGCCGCCGAAATGCCCGCTCCGGCAGAAACGGCCAGCTTGTTTCGGCGAACCATTTTCTGAAACCGGTAGAGATTGCTCGGCGGGCAGGCCACCACCGGCTCATTGCTCAGGTGGCGCTGGATATCCATCGCCAGGCCGTTGGCGGTTTCGTAGCGGCGCGCGCGCTCCTTCTCCAGGCACTTCATGACGATCCAATCCAGGTCGCCGCGTAATCGCGCAATCTGCTCCTTCAATCGTAGCCGCCGACGTGAGTCGGCGCTGATTTCTTCCTGCGTAGGAATCGCCAGCCCGGACGGCGATCGGCGCTGACTGGCGTCCACGGCTACCAATTCCTGAGTGAGCCGCGTGCTGGGTCGTTCCGGCTCTTTTTCGCGAATCGTGCGGCGCATTTCGTCCAGACCAATCTTCAGCAGCTCGGCCGCATCAAACGGCGTTTTGCCCGTCAGCAATTCGTAAAGAAGCACGCCAAGGGAGTAGATGTCGCTGCGCGTATCCACATCCACGCTGGTGACCTCGGCCTGCTCCGGACTCATGTAAGCGGGTGTGCCGATGAACTGCTCGAAGGCGGTGAACACGGTTTTGTCAGTGAGGCGCTGGTCGGTGGTGGCTTTGGCAATGCCGAAATCGATCACCTTTGGCACCGCCACGCCGTCATTAACGGTGACCAGGATGTTCGAAGGCTTGATATCGCGATGGATGATGCCTTTTTGGTGAGCGTGCTGGATGGCCTGACAGACTTGCACGAACAGGTCGAGCCGCTGCTGCGTTGAAAGATTCTTCTCGTCGCAGTAGTCGGTGATTTTGACCCCGCGCACCAGTTCCATGACGAAGTACGGGCGGCCGGCTTTTAGCTGAGACGGCGTGTCGGCGAGTGGGGGTGTCGGCGAATCGCCGGTTCGCCGGTTGGCCGTCTCACCGGCTCGTGATACCGAGGAATCGGTGGCTCCTCCGTCGAACACCTTCGCAATGTTCGGATGATCCATCAGCGCCAGCGCCTGCCGTTCGGCTTCGAACCGCGCGATGACGCTCTTGGTATCCATCCCCAGTTTGATGACCTTCAGTGCCACGCGCCGCCGCACCGGTTCCTCCTGCTCGGCCATATAGACGACCCCGCAGCCGCCTTCGCCGATTTTTTGCAGGAGCTTGTAACGGCCAATCATGGTGCCTGGAGATTCTGAGAGGCTGCTTTGGATCCGGAGAGTCCTCTCGCCTTCCAGTGCCGGATGCTCCAGAAAGCTGCCGGCGGTGTGGTGTTGAAGCAGCAGTTCCACCTCAGCGCGCAGGGCTGGGTCATCTCCGCAGGCGCCGTCGAGATAGGCGGCGCGCTCGGCCGGCGACGGTTTCTCCAGGGCGTTGAAGAAAATCTCCCGCTGGCGCTCGATTATTGGATCAACGTTTGTCTGCATAGGCTCGTTCATAAGAAGAAGCGGGATCGGCCCGCGAATCCCGCCAATTTTTTTCAGGAAAATTCGCTGCTGATTTCTTTGCGCAACCAGGTCTTGGCGAAAGTCCACAGTCGCTCGGCGTTGCGCAAAGGAATGCCCAGGGCCTGGGCGGCTTCGGCCATGCTTAAACCGGCGAAATAGCGCAGATTGACCAAATCGGCAGAGACGGGGTCGCGTTGGGCGAGGCGCTCTAAGGCCTCGTGCACGGCGAGGAGTTCGTCATCGGGTAAAGTGGCGGGCGCCTTGGAGTCAGTCAGCTCAGTTTGTTGGAGGCGGCCGCCGCGGCGCTGGGCGCTGCGCTGCCGGGCGCGATCCACCAGAATGCGGTGCATGGCCTGGGCAGCCGCTCGAAAGAAGTGCTGGCGATTGTTCCAGCGGCTTTCTCCGGCAAGTCGCAGCCAGGCCTCATGGACGAGGGCAGTGGGCTGGAGAGTTTGGCCCGGCTGTTCTTGAGCCATCTTTTGAGCCGCCAGCCGCCGCAGTTCCTCATAAACCAGGGGCAGCAATTCCTCCGAAGCTTTGCCATCGCCCTGCTCGACGCGCTCGAGGATTTGGGTGATGTCGCTCACGTGGCCGAGCTTAGACGCCCGCTGCAGTCGATTCAAGACGCCGTAGCAGCCGAGCAGCCGGCGTCAGGAGAATCCGGAGCGGGGTGGCTAGTATCCTTAACATCCGGTCCTGAATTCGAGGGGCGGCTGCGTAGCAACGGCTTAGACGCTTATGGTACCCGATAAGTGACAGCGGGGAGAGCGCGACCGGGGATGGGCGCGCTCCACGGCCTCCAGCAGGGCGCAAGGCGGATTACCAATCCGCGATACAGCCGACTACCAGTCGGCGCTGCGTCCGGTGAGGCATTATTGCTGAGGTGGCCATCCAGATAACAGAAAGCGCTCCCTGCTCGTTGGCTCCCGTGGGAGATCGCTGCTCGTTTCAGAGCCCCAGCAACTCGCGGCTGCTTTGGCGCACTTGTTCCTGCCGCTCAGCGTGAAGCAAAGCGGCCTTGGCCTTTTCCTCAAAGAGCGTGGGAAACACCAGCAACGGATAAGGGGTCAGGCACGCCAATGCCGCAGCCTCGTTCGCCGCCAGGCGCAACTGGCTGTTTAAGTGCGGCCCCAGAAGTTCGTCCAATCGTTCCAGCAGCAGCCGATTTCTGAGCTTGTCCAGGTGAGTCTCCTGCGTTGCGCCAGGCACCGCCGCACAGACCGGCTTGAGTTCAAAGCGCGTTTCGGACCCGAAGCGGGCTCTGACTCGTTTATCTTTTGCATTCATGTTTTGCCATTCGTTCGTATGTGCCACCTCCTGGGGCACGCGGTTCAATAAAAAACCCGCGATTGACTGCCAATCGCGGGTGAATCGGAAATCTACTCTATTGATTACAAGTTCCTTCCCACGAGGCCGGCGCGTCCAGCGGAGCGTTGCTGCTGCCACATGGACGTTTTTCCATGGGTTCGCTCGTCCCGCTGACAAATATTAAACCGAGCCGTCATTTTTTATCGGGCTTCATTAAACACCAAGCGCCGACATTTGTCAAGAAATGCTTGCAACAGTGCAACAGTTGCGGTTAAGAAGGCCGGTCACACCGTGGCCCTGCCGCCTAACCTCGCCTAACCTGGATATTTCGCAGCGCGGCCAGCCGCAACCAAGACTGACAGAATCATGGCAGGACAGAATCATAATGTTGTACAGCGTTGTGCGTTGATGATTCTGTCCTGCCATGATTCTGTGGGTCCCCTGCGTTTGCAAAAGAATTCCTCGCAACCTGCGAGCGAATTGGAATAGTGCAGTCCAGCGCGGCAATGCCCGCTTTGCCGCGATGGGAAGTATTCGGGCTAAAGGCGGCGTTCCGAGCTCCGAGCTCGTCCGGAACGCCGGCTTGCGCCGGCAGCGGCCTGCGTGACCGACCGTTCTAAACTCCCCCCTTGCAACTCTGTACCACTTCACGATCCGCGATTTTATCTGGCGAGGCCTTGGGCGCTTCTGAATAATCGGGCCGTGCCTAAATGGTGCAAAACCATCGTCGCGGTTCTGCTGTTGCCGGCATGTGTTGGAGCCCTTTCGACGCTGTGGCTTGTGTTACGGGCCAGCGGAAAGGCGGACACCATTTGGGCAGCGGCCCTGGCCGGCGCCGGCTGCTGGCTGGCCATCTACCTGCTTCTGCCCAAGCCAATGTGGGTTTATGTCTTTGGCCATGAACTGACTCACGCCCTTTGGACCTGGCTGCTGGGCGGCAGGGTCAAAAAATTCAAGGCCTCGGCCAAAGGCGGGCACGTTCTGGTGACCAGGAACAATTTCGTGGTTGCGCTGGCGCCCTATTTTTTCCCGCTCTACGCCGCGTTGATAGTATTGGTCTTTGTTGGAGGCCATTGGCTTTGGAACTGGCGCCCATACATTGTTTGGTTTCACCTGCTGTTGGGTGCCGCGTATGCTTTTCATCTCACGCTGACCTGGCACATCTTAAAGAACAGGCAATCCGATATAACCGAGCACGGCTATTTATTTTCGGGCGTGATCATTTTTTTGGGGAACATCGCCGTGTTATTGGTTGGCATCCCCCTTCTGGCTGCGCAGGTGGGTGTCGTGCAGGCGCTCGGTTGGTGGTTGCAATGCACCGCTCAAGTGCTTCACGGGCTGGGCAGGGTCCTTTGAAGGGGCCGAGTAAGGGTGTGGCCTCGCGGATGCTCGCCGCGACGAGCTCCGTTAGGAAGCGCCATGTTCATTGTGAGGCGCCGCTTCGAATAAATGCCAAGCTCCGTCAGGAGTGGCATGGAACTCGCAGGTAATTCATCAGCCCCGGAATCATGCCGCTCCTGACGGAGCTTGAAAAACGTTCGAAGCGCGCTTGCTATAGACATGGCGCTCCTGACGGAGCTTTGCGACGGAGGAACAAACACAT
>Ga0137384_10001877_pt1 | contig 16632 bp, 14 predicted proteins | sample SagtaG_2_FD_104922 | JGI IMG/M metagenome (GOLD analysis project Ga0137384, IMG submission 104922) | Vadose zone soil microbial communities from Sagehorn Ranch, Mendocino, California, USA - Sage2_R_60_16 metaG | ecosystem: Environmental > Terrestrial > Soil > Vadose zone | place: USA... | reverse complement strand
GCGGCGCGCGAGCTCGAGCCCCAGCTCGGTGGCCACGGCACCCGAGCCGCCGTAGGTCGGGTAGCAGGTGATGCCGATTCTCATGTCAAACGGGACCGGGGACGGGGGACGAGGGACGGGTAAAGGCGTGCCAGCGATCCACGATGCGTGCAGTGAGCACTGTGGGCGCCTCGGTCGCGTCGAGCGTCCAAATCGACCCCTCCCTCGTCCCCCGTCCCTCGTCCCGCAGCTGGTTTCGGAACCAGGTCTCTTGTCGCTTCGCGTACCGCCGCGTCGCCACCACGATCGCGTCCCGCAGCTCCCGCTCCGGCAGCCGTCCCGCGAGCATGGCCACCACCTCGCGGTAGCCCACGCCGTCCAGCCCCGGTGCGTCCGGCGCGACCGGCCGCCCGAGCGTACGGCGCACCTCGTCGACGAGCCCCGCCCCGAGCATCGTGTCCACCCGGTCGGCGATGCGACGCTCGAGCACGTCGCGCGGCAGCGTGAGATGAATGTACCACGGACGCATCGAGCCGGTCGCGCGCGCGTGCTCCTGCCACCAGCTCAAGCCGCGTCCGGTGAGGAGCGCCACCTCGATCGCGCGCGCGGCACGCTGCCGTCCCCCGCCCGCGAACCGCCGGTCCAGACGTGACGCCCAATGCGCCAGACGCGTCACCGGCAGCCGCGCCGTCCAGACACGCAGCCGTTCGCGCCGCCCGGCATCGAGCGGCGGCTCGTGGAACAGGCCCTCCGCCAACGCCCGCACGTAGAACCCCGTTCCCCCCACCACCACCGGTTGGCGGCCGGCGCTACGGATCTCGGCCAGCCACGCGGCCGCATCACGGGCGAATCGCCCGGCGCTGTAGCGTTCCCCCGGCTCCACCACGTCGAGACCCACGTGCGGCACGCGGGCGAGCAGCGCGCCGGGCGGCTTCGCGGTCCCGATGTCCAGGCCGCGATACGCCTGGCGCGCGTCCGCGGAGACGATGGTGATGGGCTCGAGCGCCGCCCAGGCCGCCGCGACCGCCGTCTTGCCGACGCCGGTGGGGCCGACGATGACGGGGACCAGCGGAGGCTGCGCCAACGCTCAGCTCCTCCCGAATCTGCGTTCCAGCTCCCCGCGCGGCAGTTGCACCACCGTGGGCCGGCCGTGCACGTCGTGGGCCGGCAGCGTCGCGCTGAGTAGCCGGAGCACGAGCTCGCGCATTTCCTCCACTCCCAGCCGTTGACCCGCCTTGATGGCGGCGCGACACGCGAACGTCGCGGCGAAGCGCTCCAGCCGGTTCGCGAGCCCGCCGAACCGTCCGCCCGCGAGATCGGCGACGAGCTCCTGAAGACAGCGGGCGGCGTCGAAGCGGGGATGGGGGTTGGGCGCCGTATGCACCACCACGCTCCGCCCCGAGAACGGCTCCACCTCGAACCCCACCCGGCGCAACAGTTCGCGGTGCGCCTCGATGGCCTCGAGCTCGGCGCCGGAGAAGTCGAGGGTGAGCGGCAGCAGCAGCCGCTGCGCCGGGGCGCCGTCGCCCGTGAGCTGGCGCATCACCCGCTCGTACAACACCCGCTCGTGCGCCGAGTGCTGGTCCACGATCGCGACCCCGGAGTCGGACTGGAACAGGATGTAGGTGTCGAAAACTTGAAGCAGAGGCGGGGTTCGGGGCTCGGGGCTCGGGGCTAGGGGATCCGCGAACAAGTCCTGGGGCACCGACCCGTCGGTCCACGTTACCCGAGTCCCGAGTCCCGAGTCCCCAGCCCCTAGCGGCGCAGCCGCGGTGAGGGGCCCCAGCGCTCCCCGCACCGCCTCCTCGACCACCTTCTCGACGAAGAACTTGTCGCGGAACCGGACTTCCAGCTTCGACGGGTGGACATTCACGTCCACCGCGTCTCCAGGCAGATCGAGGAACAGGATCAGCGAGGGACGGTCGTCGGGCGCGAGCGTCGAGCGATAGCCGGCCTCGGCGGCGCGCAGGATGAACGGATCGCGGATCGGGCGGCCGCGCACGAACACGTAGCCTTTGCGGCCCGCTGGCTTCGCCTGCGCCGGCCGCTGGGCGAATCCGCGCACCTCGAGCGGGCCCTCGCGGTGGGCGATCGGGAGCAGCGTATCGGCCAGCTGCCCGCCCCACAGCGCGCTCACCCGCTCGATGGCATTGCCGGCGGGGCGCACGTCGATCAGCGTGCGCTCGTCGCTCGACAGCGTGAACGCGGTTTCCGGGCGGGTCAGCGCCAGCAGCGTCACGGCTTCCACGACGGCGCGGGTCTCGGTCGCCTGGGCCCGCAGGAACTTGCGGCGCGCGGGCGTATTGAAGAACAACGCCCGCACAGTCAGCGTGGTCCCCCGCTGGCGTACGGCGTCGTCGACACCCTCGCGCTTTCCGCCGACCAGGCGCAGCCGCGTGCCGGTGGCGCCGTCGGGCGAGGTCTCGAGCTCGAACCGGGACACCGAGGCGATCGCGGGCAGGGCTTCGCCCCGGAACCCGAACGTGCCGACCCCGATCAGATCGGCAGCCTCGCGGATCTTGCTGGTGGCGTGACGCGACAGCGCGAGCTCGGCGTCGGCGCGGGCCATCCCCTCACCGTCGTCGCTCACCCGGATCAGGCTCTTGCCGCCGTCTTCGATCTCGACACGGATGGCGCGGGCTCCCGCGTCGAGGGCGTTCTCGACCAGCTCCTTCACCACCGAGGCGGGCCGCTCCACGACCTCGCCGGCCGCGATCTGATCCGCCACCTGGGGAGCGAGCACGGCGATCCGCACGGCGCTCTGCACCGTCACAGCCGGGTCACCTCGGTCGCCAGCACCCAGCCGCGGACGCCGTCCTGGCGATGCACCTCGAGCCAGCCACCGAACGCCCGGTCGACCAACAGGGCGGCGCCGGCTTCGACCGTCGCCGCGGCGCTGGCGCCGCCATACGGCGCCACGCGCACCGACGTCGCGCGATGTACGACGATCGCGACGGGGCGGCCCCGGCGCAGCGCTTCCCGCACCGCCAGTCCCATCGTCGCAGCCGTGAGGAGCGCGACGGTGGCGAGCACCACCCGCCGACGCCGGCCCGCGGCGACGATCCACGTGACGATCCACAGGCCCGCGGCCACCAGGGCCCACTCACCGGGCGTGGCGAACCCCACGACGAGCAGCGGCTCGCTGGGCGCGTCCGGGGGCGGGAGCAGCTCGCGGGCGCGTCGCACGGTCTCGTCGCGCGGGGCCAGCCGGGACGCGATGGCCCACGCGGCAGCCGCCTTGCCGTCCGCTCCCGCGCGATACAGGGTGGCGCCCAGATTGTACCAATGTGCCGGCGCGCGCGGCTCGGCGGCCGCGCGCGCGGCGAAGGAGTCTGCCGCGGCGCGCAGCGCACCCGCCTCGTACAATGCCTCCGCGCTCACCGCCTGGGCCGCGGCCGGCCGCGCCAGCGCGACGGCCAGGAGCGCGACGGCGACGACCCGGCCGTCGCGGCCGCGCCGTCTGGTCCGGGCCGGATCGCCGTCGAGCACCCGCAGCACCTGCTCGAGCTCCGACGCGAGCTGCGCGGCGTCGCCCGGCGCGCGCGGACCGTAGCGGGTCGCGCGCAGCCGATCCCGCAGCCGCATCACGTGATCGGCCACCGCGCTCTCGACGCCCGCGGCGCGCAGCGCGCGGCCGAGCCCGTCGCCATCGCGCGCCTCGGCGTCCGGGACGTGGCTCGCGAGCAGCGCGTGAAACTGACGCTCCGCCCGGCCGATCGGCGAGAGCGGTGCCGGCGCGGGCGCGGCGACGCGGATCGGCTCAGCCGGCCGGCGCCGCGTCCACAGCCAGGCGAGGAGCGGCGGCCCGACGAACAGCACGAGCCAGCCCCACGGGACGAGGTCGTGCGCCAGCTCGTCCGTCCACACCGGACCACCCCGGTGCTCGAGCGGCGGGAGCGCCCGGGGCGCGCGGGGCTCGAGCCCGGCGGCCACGATCAGCGGACGAGAGAAGAGCGTGGCGGCGGCCGCCGCACCCGCCGCGAGGTCGTAGTAGGGATACCGCACCGCGGGCATCTGGAACGACCCCGCCGAGTCCGGCATCACGAGGTAATGGAACGTCTTCGCCCCCGCGATGCGACCATCGCGGGCCTCGATGCGCGTGGCCGTCTCGCCGGCATAGGAGCGAAACCCCCGCGGCCAGCCGATCACGGGCTCGGGCCACAGCGCCACGTTCCCCACCCCCGACAGCGTGGCCGTCACGGCGATCGGCTCGCCCACCCGGCCATCGGGCGGATCGAGCCGGAGGTCGAAGCTGAGCCCGCGTGCGACGGCGGGCGGATCGCCAGTCGTCGCCGGGGCGCCCGGCAGCGGCAGCACCTGCACCGGCACGGTATCGCTCCGCAAGGAATAGCGGTCCTCGCGGCTGAAGAACGAGAAGCTGGCCGGCACGGCGTATTCCACGGTGGCGGGCGGAATGAGGATGCGGCCCGGAGTGAGGGGAAACACGGCCTCGTGCGCCACGAACAGGTCGAGCCAGCGCCCGCGCACCAGCCGCGACGCGGCCACCTCGCTGGGCGCGGCACCGGGATACGACCAGACGCCTTCCGGCGTTTGCAGCGTGAGAATCGGCGCGCGCCGCAGCCGCTCGCGCAGCTCGCGGGGGAACCACGCCACCGCGATCACGTCGAGCTGCTGGCCCACCAGCACGGAGTCGCCGGGGAGGAGCACGCTGAGCGCCACGTGCTCACCCTGCTCGACGGGCGCCGGCGGCGTGGCCGCCTCCATCAGGCGCCGCGCGATGGGGGACACCGCGGTGGCGAGCCCGACCCGCGCGCTGTCCACCGTGACCATCAGCGCGGCGGTCGTGACTCGCCGGCCACCCTGCTCCACCCGCACCGGTCCGATCACGAGCGCGCCCGGGCGTTGTGCCCGCAGCTCGAGCTCGCGTGTGGTGATGCGCACCGGGCCGCCCAGCGCCTCGAGCGTCACCTCCGTGACCTCGCGCGACCCGACGACCGTGAATCCCGTGAGCGCGGGGAGGGCGAGGGTGACCGGAGCGGCGGATCGGGTGCGCGCGCGAATCGTGAGCAGCAGGTTGTCACCCGCGGTGACGTGCGTCCGGTCCACGCGCGCCGTGACGTCCGGTGCCGGCCCGCTCTGCAGCGCGGCCAGCACCCAGAGCGCGAGCATCACCAATCCTTCACGCCCGGCTCCGCGGCGCGGCGCGTCTGCCCGGTGCGGTCCCGACGCGTCTTGAGCTCCTGCTGGCCGATCGAGCGCAACACTTCATCCGCCTGCGCCGGACTCATGCCGCCCTGCACGCCGGCGCCGCCCTGCGCGCGCCCCCGGGTCGATCCTCCGCCGCCGCCGCTCTGGGGACCGCCACTCCCCCCGGAAGGTGGGTTGCTCCGGCTGCTCGAGCCGCCGTGCTGGTGCCGCACCGCGAGCTCGAGGTTCCACTTGGCTCCGAGATCGTGCGGCCGGAGCAGCAGCGCCTCGCGGTACGCCCGCTCGGCATCGGCGAGCCGCGCGTCGCGAGCCGCGCTGTCGGCCATCGCCTCGCGCAGCGCGAGCAAGCCGAGGTTGAAGAGCGCGCGGAACCGCACGTCGGGGTCGAGCGACGCCGCGGCGTGCGTGAGGCTCCCCCGCGCGGTCTCCGCATCCGAGTCCGCGAGCGCCGCCGTGCCGGCGTTGTACCACGCCGTGTCGTCCTTGCGGCGCGCGGCGAGCTCGGCCAGATACGCGGCGCGGGCGCCGGCGAGGTCGTGGCGGTCCCACGCCCGCTCGGCGGCGCTGCGCGGTCGGGCCGGCTGCTGCGCCCGAGCGAGTGGCGGGAGGAGACACCACAGCGCGAGCCCGATGAGTGCTGCGGTGCGGCGCGTGGCCGCCTGCGTGACGAGCAGCGCCACGGCACAGAGCAGCGGGAGCCAGGCGCGCAACTTCCCCTGCTCGGTGCGGGCCTCGCTCGCCCGAGCGCGCCGGTAGGAGGCGACGAGGTCCCGCACCGCCCCGGCCTGATCGGGGAGGTCCGCCGCGACGAGCGTGCCCTGCGCCGCGTCGGCGACCGCACCGAGGACGTCGTCGCGTCGGGACGTCTGGATGACCCTGCCGTCCTCGTCCCGCTGGTAGGTGAGGAGCGCGCCGTGCTCGTCACGCACGGGGATGCGGCTGGGCGTGCGTCCGCCCTCGGCGACCAGGATCAGCTTGATGCCGGCCGCGTGCAGCCGTTGCGCCTGCTCGGTGACTACGGGGAGCGTATCGTGCGCTTCGCCGTCGGTGAAGACGACCAGCACGCGGTCGGCCAGGTCGGAGCTCGCCCGCAGCAGCTCGCCGCCCTGGCGCAACGCGCCGGCCAGCCCCGTCCCTCCCTGGGACGCGACTTCGGGATCGAGCGCATCGAGGTAGAGCATCAGCGCGGAGCCGTCGATCGACAGCGGGGAGAGGATGTAGCTCGAGCCGGCGAACGCCAGCAGGCCGACGCGATCCCCGTCCAGGTCCTGCACCAGGCGACGCCCCTCACGCAGCGCCCGGCCCAGCCGACTCGGGCTGGCGTCCTCCGCGAGCATCGAGCGGGAGATATCTATCGCCATCACCAGGGACAGGGCGCGCGTCTCCGCCACGATCGTGGCTTCGCCCCAGCGGGGGCCCGCCAGCGCCACGACGCCCAGGAACGCCGCCACGGCGAGCGCGGTAGGCCCGAGCCGCCCCGCGCCGAGGGCGCGCCGCACCGTTTCTTCGGACCACAGCGCCGCACGTCGGATGCGCACCCGGCGCGCCCACGCGGCCGCGAACCACACGGCGCCGCCGACGAGCGGCGCGACCGCGAGGACGACCGGCGCGTCGAACGCCATCAGGGCACCCGCACGGCGAACGTGCCCGCGACCACGATCTCCAGCGCCAGCGCCACCAGCCCCAGGGCCAGCGGAGTCCGATACTCTTCGTCGAAGCGCCGGTACACGACCTGCTCCACGGGCGTCTTCTCGAGACGGTTGATCTCGGCGAAGATGTTGCGCAACGACTGGGCGTCGGTGGCGCGGAAGTAGCGCCCCCCCGTCATGGACGCGATCTCGGTCATCAGCGGCTCGTCGATCTCGACCTGCATCATCTCATAGCGCAGCCCGTCGAGTCCCTGCCCCGTCGGCACCGGGGCCTCGCCCCGCTTCCCCACGCCGATGACGTAGATCTTGATGCCCAGCGCCGCCGCGGCCTGTGCCGCCGTGCGCGGGTCCACGGTGCCGCGGTTGTTCACGCCGTCGGTGAGCAGCACGATCACCTTGCTCTTACCGGGAGCGCGCCGCAGCCGGCTCGCGGCGGTTGCGATCCCCGTGCCGATCGCCGTCCCGTCCTCGAGCATCCCGATGTGCAGGCCTTTGAGCGCCTGCTCCAGCACCGCGTAATCGGTCGTGATCGGAACCTGGGTGAGCGCCTGGGCGGCGAAGGCCACGAGCCCGATGCGGTCCGAGGTCCGTGCCCGAACGAATTCGATCGCGGTCTGTTTGGCGACATCGATGCGGTTGGCGGGGGCGAAGTCCTCGGCGAGCATGCTGCTCGACATGTCGATGGCGAGCACGATCGAGATGCCCTCGCTGTGCGTCTCCGAGCGGGCCGACCCGATGCGGGGCCCCGCCGCCGCGATGATCCACGCGCCCAGGCATGCGCTCCGCAGCGTGACGGGGAGGCGCGCGATCCAGAGACGCTCGGCCGCCCCCGCCGCCGGTCGCACGTCGCTCATGCGGGTCCCCGACAGCCGGCTCAGTCGCTTCGTCCGCAGCCACCACCACAGGGGCAAGAGTCCCAGGGCGACGAGCAGGAACGGCCGGGCGAAGCTCAGGGGGCGAGCTCCTGGGCCAGGCGGCGCGCCCGCGCGGCCAGCGCCGCGACATCGGTCCCCTCGGCGCTGGCGAAGGCGACGCGATCGAGCTGCTCCAGCACGTCGCGCAGTTCGCCCAGGCGCGCCCCAGACCGCGCTCCCGACCGCGCCCGCTCGACCACGCCGAGACACTCGTGCGTATCGAGGGCGGGATGCGCTCCGGGCACCGCCCGCGCCAGCGCGGCCCGCAGCCGCCAGGTCGCGCGCGTGGCCACGGCCCGGGGCTCGCCAGCGGCGAGCCAGCGCGCATCCTGCACCTCACGTTCCAGTGGAACTGGAGGTGCCGGGGGCACCTGGCGCGGCGGCCGGCGCCGGGCGGCGACGCCCGCCGCCAGCAACCCGATGGAGACGAGCACCGCGACGAGGGGCGGCCCCGCATCGCGACGCTCCAGCCGCAACGGTCCGAGCGGTCCGCGCGGGTCAGGCGCTTTCAGCGTGGCCGGAAGAACGCTCGCCACCACGACGCTTGCGGCACCGCCGGCGGTCGAGTCGGTGCGGCCGTCCGGACCGATCCGCCACAGCGGCGGCAGCGCGAGCGTGTGGCTTCCCGGCGTCCACACGGCGACGCCGTAGCGCACCACCCAGCCCGCCGGACTGCGCAGCACCGCGGGGTCGCCCAGCGGCTCGACATCCTCCCGCGGCTCGAGTTGGCCGGCCCGCACCTGCCAGCCGGCGGGCAGGGGGATCTCCCGCTCGAGCCAGATCGTGTCGCCGACGGTGGGCGCTGCGGGAGTAGCGGTCCAGTTCGCGCTCTGAGCGGTTCCACGACGCCACGACGCCACGACGCCAAGGATCGCGAGCACGGCAGCCAGCGCAGTCCCCCGTGCAACGTGGCGTCGTGGCGTCGGGCAACGTGGCTTCATCGTTTCAGGCGCTTGGCGCGCTCGGCGAAGGCGCGGCGCAGCGGCACCGCATAGGGAACGCTGGTCTGCAGCGTGACGCGGTCCACCCCCGCCGCGAGCAGCTTGCGGCTGCGCTCCTGCAGCTGCCGCTCCGCGGCGACCCGTACGCGCGTGCGCGTGGGCCCGTGGCTCGTGTCGATCAGGACCCGCTGGCCGGTTTCAGCATCCTCCATGTCCACCCAGCCCGTGTCGGGCAGGTTGAGCTCGCGCGGGTCGTCGATCGTGATCGCGACCACGTCGTTGGCGGCGGCCAGCTGCGCCAGCGCATCCTCCCATCCGTCGGCCCGGAAATCCGACAGCACCACGACGATGGCATGATGGCGCAGCAGCTTGGCGGCATAGCGCAGCGCCTCGGCGAGGCTGGTGGCGCGGCCGCGCGGTGTGAACGCGACCAGATCGCGGATGATGCGCAGGGCGTGGGGGCGACCCTTTGCCGGCCGCACGACGTACTCCACCTTGTCGGCGAACATGAGGGCCCCCACGCGGTCGTTGTGGCGTGCGGCCGCGAGCGCGAGCACGGCCGCCACTTCGACCGCCAGGCCCGCCTTGGTATACGGGCGTCCGAATTGACACGAGCCCGACTGGTCCACCACGAGGAGCAGTGTGATCTCGCGCTCCTCGTGGTAGGTCTTCACGAACGGATGCCCCATCCGTGCCGACACGTTCCAGTCGATGGCGCGGAAGTCGTCGCCCTGCTGGTACTCCCGAACCTCGGCGAACTCGATGCCTTGCCCGCGGAACACCGAGCGGTATTCGCCGCTGAACAACGAATTGACGAGGCTGCGGGTACGGAGCTCGATGCCCTTGACCTGGCGCAGCACCTGCGGCGTGACGGCGCGGCTGCGCCGGCGCAGCGGGGCGTGCTCGCCGCTCCGGCGATCGACCCCCTGGTACGTCACGGGACGCCCACGGCCTCGAGGATCTTGGCGATGACCCGGTCCGAGTCCATGTCTTCGGCCTCCGCTTCGAACGTGAGCAGCACGCGGTGCCGCAGCACGTCGAACGCCATGGCTTTCACGTCTTCGGGCACGACGTAGGTGCGGCCGCGCAGGTACGCGTGCGCCCGGGCCGCCTGCGCCAGGTAAATCGAGGCCCGGGGCGACGCCCCGAACGCGATCAGCGGCTTCAGCTCGGGGAGGCCGACGGCCTGGGGCTCACGCGTGCCGCGCACCACGTCCACGATGTAGTCCACGACCTTCTGGTCCATGAACAGCTCGGCGATCGCGCTGCGCGCCGCCAGGATGTCGTCCGCTTCGGCCACGCGCTGGACCTCGATCGGCCGGCCCGACGCCATGCGCGCCACGATCTCCTTTTCGGCGTCGCGCGTCGGGTACCCGACGCGCACTTTCAGCATGAAGCGATCGAGCTGGGCCTCGGGGAGCGGGTAGGTGCCCTCCTGCTCGATCGGGTTTTGGGTCGCGAGCACGAGGAACGGCTCGCCCAGATAGAAGGTCTCGCCGCCGATCGTCACCTGTTTCTCCTGCATCGCCTCGAGCAGCGCCGACTGCACTTTTGCGGGGGCGCGGTTGATCTCGTCGGCGAGCACCAAGTTGGCGAACAGCGGCCCCTTTTTCGCGTAGAACTCCTGCGACCGCTGGTCGAACACCATGGTGCCGATCACGTCGGCGGGCAGCAGATCGGGGGTGAACTGAATCCGCGAGAACGAAATGCGCAGCGATTCGGCCACCGTGCGGACCGCGAGCGTTTTGGCGAGCCCCGGCACGCCCTCGAGCAAGATGTGGCCGCCCGTGAGCAGTCCCACCAGCAGGCGCTCCACCATCAGCTCCTGGGCCACCACCCGCTTGGCCACCTCGCGCGCGATCGTGGTCGCCAGCACCGCGTCGCCGGCCTTTGCCGTCTTTGTCGTCATTTGAGCGCCGCCTCCGCCGCCTTGCGCACCGCCGGCTCCTTGTCCTTGCTGTAGAGTTCCAGCAACCCCCGCGCTTCGGGGCGCGCGATGTGGCGCAGCCCTTCTACCGCGGCCGCCCGCACCGTCGCGCTCCGCCGGTGCATCACGCCGCCCGGCTCGGCGAACCGCGCCAGCACCTCCAGCGCTTCCTTGGCGCCGAGCCGGCCAATGGACCGCAGCAACTCCGCCTGTACCCCTTCGTCGGGCTCCTGCTCCACGCGCCGGATCAGCACCGTGGACGACGCGGGGTCGCCCGCCGCCGCGATGGTGCGGGCCGCCGCGACGCGCACCGCCACGCTTTCGTCCTTGAGCGCCGGCATCGCCGGACGGGCGATCTCGCGGCCCCCCGCCTCCGCCAGGCCCACCAGGGCCGCCTCGCGCGCGAACTCGGACGGATGATGCAGCAGCGGGACGAGCAGCGTGACGGCCTGCGGGCTCCCCGTCAGACCGATGAACTCGGCCGCGGCCGCCACCACCTCCGGGTCCTTGTCCGCCAGCCGGCCCTGGAGCACTTCGAGGGCGCGGTCGGCGGCCTTGCGCACCGCCGCCCGGAACGGCGCGCGTTGCTCGACCGGGGCCGCGAGGAACGCCTGGAGCACGGGGCCCATGGACAGCGACGCAAGCGCCCCGACCGCCGCCACGAGCGACTCGCGCTCCTCGGCCGGAACGTGCGCCTCACCCAGCCGCCGCACCAGGCGTTCGACCAGGGCGTGGTCCGACAACGCGAGCGCCGCAGCGTCGATCGCCGCCAGCAGCCCCGGATCCCGCGCGTTGGGAAGCAGCTGGTCGAGCGCCGCGATGGCGTCGGCGCTGGTCGCCACCTCGCGCAGCCCCAGCAGCTGGGGCGCCACTGCCACCAGCCGTTCGACCGCGGCACGCTGCTCCTCCGGCCCGGTCGCGGCGCGAACCGCCGCCACGGCGCGCGTCGCCTCCACGTCGGGCGGGAGAGCGTCGGGCCGAAACGCGGCGCTGGGCCGCTTCGCCGCCATGAGCGTGTCCGCCGCGGCGGCGGATTGCGGCGACGCCGTGGACGCCGTGGGGACCGCACCGGCGGCCGGGTCGGCGATGGCCGGGACGCCCTCCGCAGGCGTCGGCGGCCGCGTGCGCTCGAGCCGGGCCGCACTGCGCCGGCCGAGCGTGACCGTGATGCGCCCCAACGTCTGGGCGTCCGGCGCCGCCGTTCCGGTCGCCACCTGGAACAGCGCCAGCACGTGCTCCGCCGTCATCCCCGGGTTGAGGGTCAACGTCCGCACCCCGCGCGCATACAAGAGGCCCGCGAGCTCGGCGATCTGCGTGTTCCGCGGCAAGAGCTGCTGGCCGTGCCAGTGCAGGCCGGTGGCCCCGACCTTCCATTCGACCGTGCCCACGGCGGCGAGCGGCGGCAGCGCCTCCCCCACCTGGCGCAGCGCCTCCCGAACGGCGGGGTGAGTGGGCGGGTACAGCCGGGTGAGACGGAACGTCGTCCCGATCGCCCCCAGGGCGCGGTCCAGTCCGGTCGTGTCCGTCATGTCTCAGCCGTCCGGCCCACCCAGAGAATATGGCATTGTCGCCGTCCGATCACGCAGGTCCCTGCAACCGCCCGATGGCCGCCACCTCGTGCGCCGCGAGCCGCCGGTACTTGCCCTCGGCGAGCCGCCCCAGCCGCACCGGTCCGTAGGCGACGCGGTGCAGCCATTCGACTTTGAGCCCCAACGCCTCGGCCAGGCGGCGCACGATGCGCTGGCGGCCCTCGGCGAGCGTGAGCTCCACCTCGACGCTCCGCTCCACGGGGCGCACCCGAAAATCCACTACGCGCACCGGCCGCCCGTCGATCGCCGGCGGGCGCGTGAGCGCCGCGCGCAGCTCCGTCGCACCATGGCCGTGCGCCCGCAGCCAGTAGGTGCGCGGCACGGCGAAGCGCGGATGCATGAGGCGGTGCGCGGCCGCGCCGTCGGTCGTGAGCAGCAGCAGCCCCGACGTCATGACGTCCAGCCGTCCCACGTACGCCAGCCCCGGCACCTTGGGGACCAGGTCGTAGACCGTCCGCCGTCCCTCGGGGTCGCCCCGGCTCACGACATATCCCACCGGCTTGTTGAGCGCGAGCCACGTGACGGGCCCCTGGCGCACGGCCTGTCCGTCGACGGTCACGCGCTGGCGCCCTGGATCGACGCTCATGCCCACTGTGGCCACTGCACCGTCCACGCGGACGCGACCGGCGCGGATCAGGTCCTCGGCCTTGCGGCGCGACGTCACGCCCGCACGCGCCAGGGCGCGTTGGAGCCGGAGTGGCTTGCCCGGATTGCCGTCGGGACGACGCCGACCTTCGTCTCGTGGGGCCATGGCGTGAAGTCGACCTCCAGTATGCGCGTCTCGGGGGCAAAGGTAACGGCCGCGATCAGCGGCCGCAGCGTCGTGAGAGCCGTGTTGACGTCCCGCGGCGTGAGGTCGGGGCGCCGGGCAGCCAGCGCGCGCCGGCAGGATCACTGCAACCCTCAAAACGACTCAGTCCCCAATGTTGGGGAGGCCGGGAAAAAACAACGGTTTGTTGACAATGTGCATCTTGTGCAGTACTATAGGTTTGCACAGGCCAGGCGCCATTCCGGCCCTTTCGCGAAATCCCGCCCCGCTTGCGGCCCTGCGAGCAAGGAGGGGCGCTTGCCGGTTCCTGATTGCTTTTGGTATGCAAGTCTGTTGTGGCAACTCGATTTCAACGCCGCCGCCAGATGCTGGATAATCACCGCCCCGGGTCACCGCATTGCGTGGTCCGCCACCGAGCGGCCTGTCTGGCCCCACACCCTGCTAGCGAGCGCGCCAATCGAACATGCTAAGGTCCACATAGACCACGCAGGATGTGGTGCTCGTGCGTGCGGCTGCAAAGTGCTGATGTAACGCCTCCGCGGCTTCGGCACCTTCGCCCGAACGGTGATTATCACGCTATCGTCAGCGCGCCAACGCGCGTTGCAGGCGCATCAGCGTCATTCGGGTTCGGCGGGTGCGGGCGGGCGGAGCGCCACCGACAGCTCTTCCAGCCGCGGCAGCTCGTCCAGGTCTTTGAGCCCCAGGATCTCCAGGAACTGCGGTGTGGTCCCGTAGAGCAGCGGCCGCCCGAGCCCCTCGCCCCGGGTCACCACTTCCACCAGCCCCCGCTCCGCCAGTTTATCGATCACGGCGCCGGAATCGACGCCACGGATCTCGTCCACCTCCGACCGCCCCACCGGCTGCCGGTAGGCGATGATGGCCAGCGTCTCGAGCGCCGCGGGCGAGAGCCGGCGGGGGCGCAGCGCGAACTGGGCGCGCTCGATCGCCTCGGCATAGTCGCGCCGCGTCAGGAACTGCCACCCCTGCGCGATCTCGACCAGCTCGACCGCGTGGTCGGCGGCCGCGAACCCGTCCCGCACCTCGGCGAGCGCGGCGTGCACGGCGGCCTCCCCCGCCGTCGGCTCGAGCGTGCGCAGCTCCTCCACCGTCAGCGGGCGCGACGAGGCGAACAACGCCGCCTCAAACAGCTTCGCGAGGGGACTCACGGCGGATCTGGATGGGGGTGAACGCTCCCTCCTGGTGAACGCTCAAGGACCCACGCTTGGCGAGCTCCAGCAGCGCGATGAATACGGACAACACGTCGACGATCGTAGGACGCTCGCCCACGGCCTCCAGCCAGCCGAACTCCGCGCGCTCGGCGAGCAGCGTCTGCAGCTTGGCGGTCGCCCCCTCCACGTCGAGCGGCCGCGGCACCACGCGGTGCAGCACCGGCTCCGGGATGAGGGCGATCACGCGCTCCGCCGCGGCCAGGAGGTCGTTCAGCTCGATGACGAGCGGTGCAGGCGGGGCGGCCGGCGGCTCGGGACGGAAGCCGCGCCCCAGCTGCTCGGCGCGGCGGGCCGCCGCCTGGCCCAGCCACTCGACCAGCTCGCGGATCTGCTGATACTCGAGCAGCCGCCGCACCAGCCCGGCGCGGGGATCTTCCCACTCGTCGTCTCCCAACCGGCGCGGCAACAGCATCTGCGCCTTGATGCGCAGCAGCCGCGCCGCCATCTCGAGGTAGTCCGCCGCCTGATTCAGCCCCAGCTCGCTGATCACCGCCAGGAACTGATCGGCGATCTTCGCGATCGGCAGGTCGGTGATGTCGAGCTCGTCCTCGTGGATCAGGTGCAGCAGCAGATCCAGCGGGCCGGAGAACTGCTCCAGCTCGATGACGAAGCCGGACTGGTCCTGAGCGGCGGGTGGCGGGGCGGTCATAGCGTGAACTCCGACCCTGGCAGCGCGTAGCCGCCCACGAGCGCCCATCCCAGCTGCAACAGCTGGCGCGCGGGCCACAGGAATGGCGTCAGCAGCCCTGGCGCCAACCAAATGACGAGGATGAGGGGCAGCATGCCCAGCGCGTAGAATTGGCGATACTTCAAACCGGCGCCGGGCGGAAGCAAATGATAGAAGACGTGACTACCGTCGAGCGGCGGCAGCGGAATGAGATTGAAGAAGGCGAGCACCAGGTTCCATTGCATCCCATAGGACATCATCCGCTGCAGGATCTCGAGGCTGCCCGTCAACGCCGGGACGGCGGACGCCAAGAGCCCGGATGCGACGAACACGAGACCGGCCACGACGAACAGGATTAAGTTCACCGCGATGCCGGCGAGCGACACGATCACGTCTCCTCGCACGTACTTGCGGTACTTCCGGGGATTGACGGGTACCGGCTTGGCTGCGCCGAATAGAAACCCCGCGTGGGTGGCCCAGAGGAACAAGGGCAACGCAACCGTCATCAATGGGTCGATGTGCTTGATGGGGTTCAACGTCAGCCGCCCCAGCATGTAGGCGGTGTCGTCGCCCTGGCGGTACGCCGCCTCGGCGTGGGCGTACTCGTGAGCCACGATCGAGAAGAGAAGCACCGGGGCCCAGACGAGGATTTCGAACGAGATGGCTCGCGCTCGGGGTCCGTGACGGCCTAAGATAACGTACCGGCCGGCGGTGGGTCAACGCCGTAGCGCCTTGACCGACCTGCACTTACCGTCTATCTTCCGCGCCTCACGAGGAGGCCGGCAGTGCCGCAAATCGAGTCCGCCAAGAAGGCCATGCGCCAGGGACGCGCCCGCCACGAACGCAATCGGGCGCAGAGCTCGGCGCTGCGCACCGCGCTCAAGCGCGTGCGAGCCGCTACCACGGCCCAGCAGGCCGGGACGGCGTATACGAACGCGGCACGGTTGCTGGACAGGGCCGCCCGAAAAAATCTGATCCACGCCAACACGGCCGCACGACATAAGTCGAGACTGGCGGCCGTTGTGAGAAAGCTCTCCAAATAACGGTTTCCGTGACGCTCTTTGCTTTTAAAAGGCAGCGAGCTCCGCCCCACACTGCTGGCAATACCACTCGGTAGGCAGATTCATCGTCCCGCAGTCTTTGCAGCGCAGCGTCCGGTCCCCGTCCTCGGCGTCGCCGGCGGCCGCCGGATCGGGGACGATTGGCGCCGGGATCGGGTTGGCGGCCCGAGGCGCCGACGGGCTCTGCTGGCGCGGCACGTCGGCGGGAACGGAGGGCTGGAACTGCGCGCCACTGGCGCGCCGCGGCGATGGGGCGGTCTGCTCGTCTTCGGTCACCGACTTGATGAACGCCAGCTCGTCCTCGTGCCCCACCTTCTCGGGCTCGGCGTGCGGCCTCGCCTGTGGGGGCTGGGGCGCCTGAGCCGGTGGCGGCGCCGCCCGCGGCGGAGGGGTCGGCCGGTGGCTGACCAGCGCATCCAGCTCTTCGAGCTTGTGAATGTCGGCCACGACCGATTGCAGGTCCTCGCGCACCGACACGAGCTCGGCCAGCACGTCCTTGTGGACCTGCTCCCACTGCGATTCGTCGTACTCGCCGACCGAGTGGCGCAGCTCCGTTTCGGTGAGTTTCTCCTGAGCGCGCGCTTCCTTTTTCTGCAGCTCGCCGCGCAGGTGCCGCTTTTCCTCGATCGCCTGGCGCGCGCTCTCCGCGTGGGCCTTGAGCTCCTCGGTGACCGCCGAGAGTCGCGCCTCGTAATCGGAGCGGACGCGCGCGCGTACGTGCCCGGGCGTCGCGTCCGC
>Ga0137384_10001875_pt1 | contig 16649 bp, 18 predicted proteins | sample SagtaG_2_FD_104922 | JGI IMG/M metagenome (GOLD analysis project Ga0137384, IMG submission 104922) | Vadose zone soil microbial communities from Sagehorn Ranch, Mendocino, California, USA - Sage2_R_60_16 metaG | ecosystem: Environmental > Terrestrial > Soil > Vadose zone | place: USA... | reverse complement strand
GCGAATGATGTCGCGCAGCGTGCAGCCGGGTTTGACGATTTCGGGCGACAGACCATACATCTCGACGTAGCGGTCATTGCACACGACCAGCCGCTCCGCGGAGTCGAACATGACAACGCCTTGGGTCATGTTGTTCAAAGCCGTGGAGAGGAGCAGGCTTTTCCCTCCCACGAAGACGCTCGCGAGACTCATCACCAGCACCGCCATTGTCGCGCTGGCGACAGCCACGGCGAGTGAAGCCGGCGAAAGGGAAAACGCAGTGTCGACGCGCGTCGGATCGGAGACGATCATGACGATGAAGTACGCGGCCCAAATGCCGCATCCGGTCGCCGCGCCGGCGGCAACGATCCAAGTCGCGCGGGCGCGGCCTGCGGTCGCGCGTGCGCGATTGAACAGAGCTATGGCCGTGAGGATTGCCAAGAAGCAGACGACGCCCGCAACAATGACAAGACGCCAGTCGTGCTCCGCCGTGAGACCGGTAAGAACGGGCAACATGATTGTCCTTGCAGCCAAGTTTCTGGAGATTGGTATGTCGTAAATATTTCTTTAACGTTAATCCCGCGCATCGCCATCGATTCGTGGCCTGCAGGCCTCGCCGACGCGAAAGCCGACGCGAAAAGAGCATCGGGCTGCGCTCCGCTCGGGACAGGGCCTTATGATGAGACCGGCCCGGGGGAGACCAAATCCGCATAGCCCCCAAGCGTGATGTCCGGGCGGCTCGCTGCCGCGCGCGAGGATGGCGCCAGGAGGGCAGCGAGTTCATCCGCATAGCGATAACCGGGAGCTTGCCCCTCGAAACCGCCGCCTGTTGCGGGATGCAGGTAGATTTCGGTGCAGCCGGGAGGAAGGTGGTCGAGGAGCCCCGCAAGCCGTGTGGATGTCATCGCGCCGGACCAGGCCAGGCCGAACACGGCGTCCGGAACCCGCAGGCCCGCGCGGCGGGCGCGGCGGGCGAGAAGCTTCGCCCAGGGCGCGGTGAATTGCATCAAACCTCGCCCAGCTTTCGGCTCGATCTTGGCCAGGACCGAGACCGGCTCGACTGGCACGCGCAGGCCACGCAGCCCATGGCGCCGGCCAACGGCGATGATCTCGCTGGCGATCGTCGGATGCAGATGAAAGTGCTTGTGCGCGTTGACATGATCAAGCGCAAGCCCGGTGGCGGCGAAGGCTTCGAACTGGGCTTCGATTTCCGCCCTCACTTGCGCGCGCACGCGCGGGCGCGCGAAAATATCGAGCCCGAGACGCGCGATGTCGGAGCGAAAGCGCCCGCTCCGATCGAGGAGATCGGGCAGCCGGTCCGGCGGCAGCATCGGCCAGCCCTCGACCAGCACCAGATGCAGACCGACACGCAGGCGTTGCAGGCGGCGGGCGCAGGCGATGGCGTCCGCGGCGGCTGGAGCGGCGATCATCAGGCTCGCGGCGGTGAGGATGCCGCCTTGATGTGCCGCCTCGACGGCGTCATTGACCTCTCGCGCAAGCCCGAAATCGTCGGCCGTGACGATGACGTGCTTCAGAGTGCGACCTCCCGCCGCTCGCGCAGGAATCGGAAGAATTCGATGCCCTCGCGCAGCCGGCGCTTCATCATTTCCGGGCTTCTCAGCATCTCGCCGACGATCGAGGCGATCTTGGGGGCGCGGAAATAGAAGCGCTTGTAGAAATCGTCCACCGACTCGAAGATTTCCGTGTGGTTCAGGTGCGGGTAGTTGAGCGACGCGACCTGGGTGCCGAGCTCGGTCAGCAGTTCCCCGTTTTCATCGACCAGCCATCCGTTCTCCCGCGCCTGATTGTGCAGGAACGTGCCGGGATAGGGCGCGGCCAACGAGACCTGGATCGTGTGCGGATTGATTTCGGCCGCAAAGCGGATGGTCTCCTCGATCGTTTCCTTGGTCTCGCCGGGCAGGCCGAGAATGAACGTGCCATGGATGACAATGCCCAGCTCGTGGCAATCCTTGGTGAACCTTCTCGCCACGTCGACCCGCATGCCCTTCTTGATGTTGTGCAGGATCTTCTGATTGCCCGACTCGTAGCCGACGAGAAGGAGTCGCAGGCCATTGTCCCTGAGCACCTTCAAGGTCGCGCGCGGGACGTTGGCCTTGGCGTTGCACGACCAGACGATGCCGAGCTTGCCGATCTCGCGCGCGAGCGCCTCCACGCGCGGCAGGTTGTCGGTCAAGGTGTCGTCGTCGAAGAAGAATTCCTTCACCTGCGGGAAGGCGTTGCGTGCCCAGATGAGCTCATCGATCACATGGGCGACGCTGCGCACGCGATAGCGGTGGCCGCCGATGGTCTGCGGCCAGAGGCAGAAGGTGCAACGCGATTTGCAACCGCGGCCGGTATAGAACGAGATATAGGGATGCTTCAGGTAGCCGCCGAAATAATTCTCGATCACGAGGTCGCGCTTGTAGACCGGCGTGACGAATGGCAGCGCGTCCATGTTCTCGAGGATCGCGCGATCCTCGTTGTGGACGATGACGCCGTCCGCGTTGCGCCACGACAGCCCGGCGATGCCGCCGAAGTCGCGTCCCTCGGCGACTTCCTTGATCGTGAAATCGAATTCTTCGCGCGCGACGAAGTCGATGGCCGCCGAAGCCTTGAGGCTTTGCTCGGGCTCGACCGCGACCTTGGCTCCGATCATGCCGATCTTCAGGCTCGGCTTGCGGGCCTTGAGCGCCTCCACGGTCTTGAGGTCGGAGGAAAAGGACGGGGTCGAGGTATGCAGCACCACGAGGACGTGGCGCCCGAGGCCCTCGGCCGCGACCTCGAATTTGAGCCGGTGGGGCGGCGCATCGATGAGCTTCGAGCCCTCGACCAGCGCAGCCGGCTGGGCGAGCCAGGTCGGGTACCAGAAGGAGCGAACCTCCCGGCGCATCTGATAGCGCGCGCCCGCGCCGCCATCGAAGCCGTCGAACGAGGGTGCCTGCAGGAACAGCGTGCGCATCATGGCTCAGGCGATCTCCCCTCAGCGATCAACGTACCGCCCGACACCACCTGGTAACGACGGCCTCTCCAGTCGACGTCCCGGCCGAGCAGGCCTGCCACGAAGACGGCGAAGGACAATAAGTCACGCAGCGGCAAGAGCCAATAGGGATGCGTTCCCAACCCGAACGCGCCTTCCACCCGCTTGACCAGCGCAATGCGGCACCCGACCGCGGCCGCGGCAAGGACGATCGCCGGCCCCAGGAGGACCGAGCCTGCGCCGAGGAACATGGCCATGAGCGCCCAGGGGAGGGGGTGCCCGAAGATCGAGCCCGCATAGCCGAGCGGATCGATGGTCCTGATGGTGCGTCCCCAGCGCAGCTCATGCCGCCACAGGTCCCGGCCCGCCATTTGGCTGCAGACATGCGCAATGGCGAATGGCGGAACGCAAACACGGTAGCCGCGCGCGCGCAGCGCGTCGCCGATCGCATAGTCGTCCGCAAGACAGTCGGCGAAAGCCGCAAATCCGCCGATCTCCGCCAGGGTCTCGCACCTGAGCGCAATGGTCGAGCCGAAACAGGGACGCGCAAGGCCAAGCGCCAGTCCGACGACGACGCCTGGCAGGAAATGCGCGTCGATGCCGAGCGCAGAGAGCCGCGAGGCGAGACCGCTCGCAGCGATCCCATGATAGAGACAGGTCACGCCGCCGACACCCGGCTCTTCCAGCGCCGCGATGATCCGGCGGAGATAGTCTGGACCGACCCGCATGTCGCTGTCGGCAAGAACGATGACCTCATGGCGGATGCGCCGCGTCATGTTCACGAGGTTCGAGACCTTGCGGTTCGATCCATGCATCGTCCCATCCACCACGAGATCGATGTCGCGGGCAGGATCGTCCTCGCGCAGGCGCCTGACTGTCGCAATGGCCTGATCGTTCGGGTCCTGCACGCCGAAGATGATCTGAACCGGCCCGGGATAATCCTGGCCGCAGAACGAGGCGAGATTGTCGCGCAGGGCGGGCTCGTCGCCGTGAAGGGGCTTGAGGATCGTGACCCGCGGCATGGAGCTGGGTGCGGCGGACGCGCGTCGCCGCGCGAAACGTCCGACCAGGATTGCCGCTGCGACGAGGTAGACACAGCCGAGGAGCGCCAAGAGCAAGGCTGCGACCGATAACCAGAACAGGATCATGCCGTTCGAAATCATGGCGTTCGATGCGGGCTCATCATCGCCGGGGACGATGATCGATTGATGTTTGCGGCTGCCCTTCGCGGCGGGAATGATTCCCCCTGAAGCGAGCCCCTTCCAGCACCTGCCAAGCGAGCAGACCAGGCACGCCGAGCGTGAGATCGGCCACCCGTTTGACGAGGGAGAGCGCGAGCGCCTGTTCGGGCGGAATGCCGAAGATCGCGCACAGCACGACCAGACCGCCCTCCTGGGCACCGAGTCCTCCAGGGATGGCGAAGGCTGCGCCGCGGATGGCTTGCGTGAGGCTCTCGATGACCAGCGCCTCGCTGAAGCTGACCGGATGCCCCATCAGAGCAAGCGCGATCAAGACCTCGGCAACGCCGAACAGCCACCCTGCCATGTGCACGACGATGCTCGCGAAGAGAGCGGCGCGGCCGGCGTAGATCATCGTCAGATATTGATAGACCGAATCGACCGTGCCCAGGATCAGCCATTTCCGGTCGCCGAGCAGACGATCGAGAACGAATCGGAGGATGCGGTGCCCGCCTCGGCGCTGCGCCAGGTAGAAACCGGCGAGCGCGGGCGCCATGACCGCGAGCCCGATCCCGGCGATCCATGCCATGGCATCGTCCACGCCGAGCGCGACGAGCGCCAGAAGACCGACGATCGCAAACAGGAACTGGGTCGCGGCCTGAACCAGGACATCGACGATGGTGCCTGCCGCGGCGAGCGGCCCCGGCACGCCGCGAAATGTGAACAGCCGCGCGCCGATGAGATCGCCGCCGATCTGAGTGAGCGGGAGGAGCACGTTTGCCGCCTCGCGGATGAATCGCAGCAACACGCAAGTTTGCAATGGCGGGCGCGTGCTCGGAGGGAAAAGCAGCCACGACCCGGCTCCCGCGACCGCAATCGTGACGGCGCGGACCATCACGACCAGAAGGATTCCCCAGCCGACGCTTGCCAGCGCCTGGCCGACCAGGTCTGCGCCCGACCAGACGGTGAGGCCGATGAGAGCAGCGATCCCGATGAACCAGGCCACCACACCGGTTCGCTTGATGATCCCCGCCACCAGGCTACCAAAATCCTTGGATGTCGAATGAATGCGTCGCTCCCAAACCGAACGTCAGTTGGTTTGCAGAGCCCCGTTGCACGACCAGAGGCGATTTGGCGGCGTCTCCGGTCAATCGTTCGTACTCGACGAAAGCGTGCGTCGCCCATTGCGGGGTCCACCGGTAACGCGCCTGGGTGCCGGCCCCGAAGGAATGGACGCCGCCTCTGGCGTTGAACATCGGCAGGCCGGAAAGCGCCGACTGCAGCGCATTGATGTCGAAATAGGGGCTGGTCGCGCGCGTGCTTGCGAAGGTCACGCGCGGACCGCCCGACATCGTCAGTTGCCCGGTGACCGGGATGACCGCATCCAGCATGAGATCGGAGACGATCCCGTGGTGACCTCCGAAACCCTGCCTGACTTCGGCGCGCGAGCGCAGCCATGGCACCCACCAATATTCGGCAAAGATGCCCGCCTCGACGGTCCAACGGACCCTGCCGAGGCCGCGCAGGGCCGGTTCGTTCGCTTCGCTGCGCCCCGATCGAAGTTGACCTACGGGCCCGAGTTGAAAATTGCCGGCCTCGAACAGTGCAATTCCGGCGCCGTCGCGCGGGCTGCGGAAGCGCTCCGGAGTGCCGACCCGGCGGAGGTCGAATAACGGATAAGGCCGCCACAGGTCGTGGCGCGAGCCTTGAAACGCCGGCTCAAGTCTGCCTTCGGCCCCAATGGTGATCGTCCAGTCCGAGGCGGGGGGCGGCAGAACGCCACTGCTGATGGCGGTATCGGCCGCCCGCGCCGCGGCGGAAATCCACAGTGCCGCGATCAGAATTGCCACCCCGCGCTTGTGACTCATCTGGGTTCCCGTCCCAAGGTTCAACCGGAGGTCACATTGATCTTCAAACTTGAGTCGATCGTTAACATGGAAGCGGTCGCCTGCCAAACCGGCTTCGTGATCGCCCTTTCACAACTGCCGCGATGACGCCGGCCCCTGCCGGGGAATTCAGGCGGCCCGCCGCGCTTTGATGCGCTTCGCATCTTCAGGCTTCAGATTCCGCCGTGCCATTTTAAGATCATGATTGGTCTGAAGATTCATCCAGAACTCCGGACTGTTGCCGAAGTACAAGCTCAGCCGGAGCGCGGTGTCGGCCGTGATACGGCGCCGATTGTTGACGATCTCGGCGATACGGTTTGGGGAGATGCCAATTGCCTTCGCGAGCTGATTTTGCGATAGACCGTACTCGGTCAGAAACTCCTCCTTGAGCATTTCGCCGGGAGTGACCGGTGCGAACTCTTTCTCAGCCATCATTGTCTCCTGTCAGTGGTAGTCCACGATCCGAACCTCATGAGGCTCGCCATCGACCCATCTGAAGACCACCCGCCATTGATCGTTGATACGAATGGAGTAAAAGTTCTTTAGGCTGCCCTTCAGCTTCTCCAGTCGGTTCGATGGCGGCACCATCAAGTCCTCCAGCCGGCTTGCCGCGTTGACGGCTTCAAGCTTGCGCTTGGCGGGGCGGGCGATACCCTGGAATTGGGGCACGAACTCGTCTCGAAACAGTGCCTCGGTCCGCTTGTCGCCAAAGGATCGGATCATCGGCCGACTTTACCGAATACCGGTATGAGGTCAAGCGGTGAGAACCCATCCTACGTCCCCACAACTCCGGCCCGGCCATCTGGCCAGTAGCACCGAGTGCGCGCCGATGCCATATCCCGGCCATGCATGCTCTCGGAGGTCTTGCTCATGGCGGAATCCACCAATCCTCTTGTCGTATTTTCTGATCAGGCCGCTGAGCTGGTCGGGCGCACCGCGGGCAGCGTCGTGGCTGTTCATGGCGGTGGCCGACGGTCCTCGAGCGGCATCCATTGGCGCTCCGGAGTCATCGTCACCGCCGAGGAAGTTCTCGAGCGGGACGAGGACATCAAGCTGACCCTTCCGGGCGGACGCCAAGTCGCGGCCTCGCTCGCGGGCCGCGATCCCAGCACCGACGTCGCCGTGCTGCGCTTCCAGCCGGACGGATTGCCGACGGCATCGACCGCCGATGCCGCCTCGCTGCGCCCGGGTCACGTCATCCTGGCGGTCGGGCATCACGCCGGCGGGCCGATCGCCAGCCTCGGCATCGTCGCCGTCGTGGGCGAGGCCTGGCACAGTCTTCGCGGCGGCACCATCGACAGCTTCATCCGCCTCGATCTGGCGCTCAGCCCGGCAGCGGAGGGCGGCGCCCTCGCCGATGTGCACGGACGCGTCGTCGGCATGGCGGTCCTCGGACCGCGCCGCCGCGCGCTCGCCATCCCGACCTCGACGATCGACCGGGTCGTCGATCAGCTGCTGGCGAAAGGCCATGTTTTTCGCGGCTATCTTGGCGCCGGCCTGCAGCCGGTGCGGCTCGGACGCCGATCCCATGAGGCACAGCCCTCGGCCGGCCGTGGCGTTCTGGTCGTGAGCGTCGATCCCGACGGGCCAGCCGCGCGCGCTGGGTTGCTCGTGGGCGACATCGTCACCGCCTGGAACGCGAAACCGGTCGACCGCGTGCGCGAAGTGATGCTCAATCTCGGGCCTGAGAGCGTCGGCAACACGGTCGATCTGGATCTGCTGCGCGGCGGCGCGGCGACGGTGCTCAAGGTTGCGATCGGCGAGCGGCCGGTGGCTTGAGCGCGATGAAGGATGGCGCGATCGCATTCCACCACATCATTCCGCCGCACAGCGGACGAGGCCAAAAATCCATGGCCGCGATCGCGATCTTTTCCGCCGATCCGATCCGGCGCCGCAGCCTCGAACGGCTGCTGCGCGAGGAGCCGGCGTTCACTATCGTCGGTGTCGCCGCTGACCCGTCGCAAGTGCTCCGACTGATCGAGCAGAATCACGTCGATGCAGTGCTCGTGGATTCGCCGCCGTGCGAAGCGCTGGCCGACTGGCGAATCCAGCATGACCGAACCGCTTTCGTCGTCCTTGTCGAGGGGGCCGACGAGGAGGAGGGCCTGCACGCGCTCCAGGCCGGGGCCACGGGCATCCTGCCGCGCTCGGCGGAACCCAACGACATCGTCGCCGCGATCGAAGCGGTCACCAACGGGTTTGCCGTACTGCCGCGTGAGCTCCTTCCGATCCTGCTTGACGGAGCCTCGCCCGCCGATGAGTTGCTCGACCGCAATGACTCCGCCCACGCACGGCTGACGCCCCGCGAGCTCGAAGTGCTCGCCGCGATGGCCGACGGCGCCTCCAACAAGGCGATCGCACGTCGGCTTGGGATCTCGTTCCACACCGCCAAGTTTCACGTCGCCGCCATTCTCGCCAAGCTCGATGCGGACAGCCGCACCGAAGCGGTCACCAGGGCGGCACAGCTTGGCCTCGTCATGCTGTGAACGAGTGCGATGACGCAGGATGGGTTGAGCGCAGACCCGTCGCGCTCGCGGAACCTGAACACCTTGCCGGCCTTGCCCGCCTCAATTAAGTTGCGCCCGGTCGCAGGTAAATCGCGACTTCGAGGCGCGAGAACGGGGAGTTTCCGATGAAAGGACCATTGCTGTTTGTCGCGGCGGCGACCCTCGCACTTCATGCTTCCGCGCCGGCTTGGTCGGCGGAGCTTTCGAGCGCGAACCAAGCCAAGCTGATCAAGTACGTGGACGCCTATGCGTCGCGCATGTCGGAGGTGGCGCTCCAAATCTGGTCCAATCCCGAGCTCGGTTATCAGGAGACCAAGACATCCGCGTTGCTCCAGGATGAGCTCAAGAAAGCGGGCTTCAGGATCGAGGCGGGTGTCGCGGGGATCCCGACTGCGTTTATCGCGCGCGCGGGAACGGACGGCCCGGTGATCGGCATTCTCGCCGAGATGGACGCGCTGCCCGGTTTGTCGCAGGCGACCACGCCGGACCGCAAGCCGATCCCGGATCAGATCGCCGGTCATGGCTGCGGCCATCATCTGTTCGGGGCGGGCGCGGTGGCGGCGGCGATCGCGGTCAAGCAGTGGCTCGAGGACACCGGGACCAAGGCCCAGATCCGAGTCTACGGCACGCCCGCGGAAGAAGGCGGCGGCGGCAAGGTCTACATGGTTCGCGCCGGACTTTTCCAGGACGTGGACGCGACCGTGTATTGGCATCCGGGCGACGCCAACAACGCCTCCCAGGACAAGAATCTGGCGACCACCAGTGCGAAGTCTCGCTTCCACGGCCAAGCGGCGCACGCGGCGGCGGCGCCCGACCGGGGCCGCTCGGCGCTCGACGGCGTCGAGGCCATGAACTTCATGGTCAACTACATGCGCGAGCATATTCCGCAGGAAGCGCGGATTCATTACATCATTACCAATGGCGGCGCGGCGCCCAATGTCGTGCCCGAATTCGCCGAATCCTACTATATGGTTCGCCATCCCGATCCGCGCGTCGTCGGCGACATCTTCGAGTGGGTCAGGAAGGCGGCCGAGGGAGCGGCGCTCGGCACTGGCACGACCGTCGATTACGAGCTGATCAACGGCACCTACAGCACGTTGCCCAATGACGTGCTCGGCCGAGTCATGGACGCCAATCTCCGCCGCGTCGGCGCGCCCAGGTGGACGCCGGAGGAGATGACGTTCGCGGAAAGGCTTGCGAAAACGCTTGCGGGCCGGAACCTCCCGGCGCCGACCAACGCAAGCGAAATCCGCAGATATCAGTTCAACGGCCAGAAATATTCGTCGACCGACTCGGGCGACGTGAGCTGGGTGACGCCGCTCGCGACGCTGAACACCGCGACCTGGGTTCCCGGAACGTCGGCCCATACCTGGCAGGCCACGGCTGCGGGCGGCATGAGCATCGGGCTCAAGGGCGCAGTGGTCGCGGCCAAGACGCTGGCGCTCACGGTCGCGCAGCTCGCCGCGAGCCCGGACCTGATTGCGGCCGCCAAGGCCGAGTTCGACAAGAGCCGCGGCCCCGGCTTCGTGTACAAGCCGCTTGTCGGCGACCGGCCGCCGCCTCTCGATTACCGCAAGGGAGCAATCGGCCCGGACGCGGGATGAGCCAGGCGCACATTCCGCAGCCGGCAATGACGTCGCTACGGGATAAGCGGGAGCAGTGGTGCGCAGGGTCGCCGTCGTGGGAGCCGGTGCGGGGGGCGCGGCCGCGGTCGCAGAACTCGTTGCCAATGGCCACGAGGTCAGACTCTGGGGTCGCTCCCCGCAGACGGTTGCGCCTTTTGCCGGCCAGGGTGGCGTCGCCTATGAGGGCGTGCTCGGCAGGGGCCTCGCGCGCCCAACGCTGATTACGTCCGACTTGTCGGCGGCGATCGACGCAGCGGATGTCATCTTCGTGTGCCTGCCCACCTTCGCCCACGCTGACCTTGCGCGCGGCTTGACGCGCGCCGGCGCAAGAGCGCCGGTGGTGCTCAATCCAGGCCATACCGGCGGGGCGCTGGAATTCCGCCAGGCTTTCCGCACGCTGGGCGCCGAGCCGCCGCCGATCGCCGAGTTTTCCACCCTCACCTATGTCGCGCGCAAATACGAGGCCGGCCGCGTGACGATCACGGGCAAAGCCAAGAGCGTCAGGCTCGCGGCCTTGCCCGATGGTGACGCCGCCGCGGAAGCAGCCTGCGCGCTGTTCCGCAGCGCCAAGCCCATGCCTGATGTTCTCGCCTGCGACCTGGCCAACGTGAACATGGTTCTGCATGTGCCCGGCGCGGTGCTCGCCGCCGCCTGGGTGGAGGCGACCCGGGGCGATTTCACTTTCTACGTTGAGGGCATGACCCCGGGCGTTGCGCGCGCCATGCGGGCGCTTGATGGCGAGCGGCGCGCGGTCGCCCGCGCCTTCGGTCATGACTTGCCCTCCATCGCAGCGGAGATGCAGGCGATCGGCACGGTCGAAGCGTCGGTCCACGATCTCGACGACCTTGCCGCGGCCATCGCTTCGGGCGAAGCCAATCGCCGGATCAAGGCGCCGGATTCGCTCGCCCACCGCTATTACCGGGAGGATTTCGGCCACGGCCTGTTGCCCTTCACCGTTCTCGCCGCCATCGCCGGAGTCGAGGTGCCGGTCGCTGCATCATTCCTGCGGATCGCCGAGACGTTGCTCGGGATCGATCTTGCTGCGCATGGTCGCACGGCCGAGCGCATGGGCATTGCGGGTCTGGACCGAAACGGCTTATTGGAGCTGGTCGGAGCGCGAGGTCATGGCAGGTGAAGCGTCGACGGTCGACTGGCCGAGACTCGTGATCGGCATGCTCGGCGGCGACAGGCGCGAGCAGGAAATCGCCCGCCGCGCGGTGCTGACCGGCGCGGAGGTTCGCGCCTATGGCTTTCCATGGCCCGTTGAGGGCATTTCCGGCGTCAAGCACCTGAACGATCCGGCCGCCGTGCTTGAGGGCGCGCGGTTTGCGCTCTTTCCCATCCCCGGCATGTCCTCGAATGGCGCCTTGTTCGCGCCGGCTGCCGCCGCGCCCATCGTCCCTGACCGCGCCATGCTTTCGGGCATGGCGCCGCGCGCGCATATCATCCTCGGCTGGGCCGATGCCGATCTCAAGGCGAACGCGGATGCCTTGTCGATCAAGTTGCATGAATATGAATGGGACAAGAGCCTGATGCTGCAGCGGACCCCCGCCATCATCGAAGGGCTCATCAAGATCGTGATCGAAAACACCGCCATCACCATCCACAAGGCAACCGCCTGCGTGGTCGGGCAGGGAACGATCGGGGCGGTGCTCGCGCGCTACCTCGTGGCGCTCGGAGCGCACACCCATGTCGCGGCCCGCAGCGCCGAGCAGCGCGCCGCCGCCTATGTCGCGGGGGCGATGCCTCACGTGCTCGCCGAGCTCCTTGAGCTCGCGCCCCGTCTCGACCTCTTGTTCTCGACCGTGCCTGCGCGCGTGGTCGGTGAAGATGTGCTCGCCCGCCTGCCCAAATCGGCGCTCGTCGTCGACCTTGCGGCGCCGCCGGGCGGCGTCGATTTCGACGCTGCCAAGCGGCTCGGCCTCAACGCGATCTGGGGCCGCGGCCTCGGCAGCCGCGCGCCGGTGACAGTCGGAGCGAGCCAGTGGGGCGGCATCCGCGAGCGGATCGAAAAGATATTGCAGGAGGAGCCATGCTTGTCGTGACCGTGCAGATGTGGACCGGGCGCACGCCGGCGCAGAAACGCGCGCTGGTTCGCGCCATCACCGATGCCATGGTGCAACACGCCGGGGCCAAGCCCACCAACCTGCATGTCATCATTCAGGAGGTGCCGAAGGAGAACTGGGCGCTCGCCGGAGTGCTGGGCGACGAGAGAAAGGATTGACCATGACGACCGACACGATGGCCGGCGCGACCGAGTTCGCGCATATGTTGCTGAAGGTCTCCGATCTCGAGCGTTCGAAACGCTTCTATGTCGACCTGCTCGGCTTCAAGGTGCGGCCGGCAAAGCCGCTCGCCGACGGGCGGCCCTTCGTTCCATTCACGCAGGGGCTGGCGCTCACCGTGGGCGGCCCGAAGGACGCCCCGCAGATCGATCACATCGCCTTCAAGGCGAAGGATGTCCGCGCGATCTCGGCGCGGCTCAAGGCGGCGCAGGTGAAATTCGACCGCGACCTGCACGACGGCATCTACGGCCTGACCATTTACGTCTTCGATCCCGACGGCAACATGATCGAGTTGTATGAGGAAGGCGCGAAGATGCCGTGAGTTCGATTCAAAATCCCCTCGGCCCGAAGACCTTGATGCCGAGCTTCTTCTCCAGCGCGCGGCCGAAGCGATATTTCATCTCCGGGCCCTCGTAGGTCGCGGGCGGAGCGCGCTGATAGTCGGGCTCGGCCTCGACCCGGAGCCTGATGAAATAGGGGCCGGGCGATGCCACGATTTCCGGCAGCTTGCGTTCGAGGTCGGCAAGATTGTCGATCGCGATCGCGCGCGCGATGCCGGCGCCGCGGGCGATGGCGGCATAGTCGGAACCGTCCTGGTTGACCATCGGCATGTTCTCGACGGTCTGGTAGCACTGATTGTCGATGACGAAATGCTTCAGGTTCCTGGGCTGCTGGCCGGCCTCGGTCAACAGGCAGCCGAGATTCATGCTGAGCGAGCCGTCGCTGTTGAGAACCCAGACCGGCGTCTCCGGGATCGAGAGCGCAAGCCCGAGCGCAAAGCTCGCGGCGAATCCCATTCCGCCATGCATGTAGAAGCTGTCCTCGCTGCGGGTCACCGCCCACCATTCGTTGGCGGCCATCCCGAGCGCGCACACGACCACGGCGTCGCCGCGGTGGGCGGCCAAGACCTTCATGGTCTCGTTCGTCTTCATGCGTTCTTCACTCCCAGAAGGCGCTTGGTCAGGAACAGGACGAAGGGCCGCTTCTGCAGCCGGTGCCATTCATAGGCGTCGGGGATGCGCTCGATCTCGTCGGGCTTGTCGATGACCTGATAGGGGTAGTCGTAGGCCTGCAGCAGCGGAATGGTGCGGCGCCCCTGCACCTCCTGGTACACTTTATGATCGTCGATCGAGCCGCGCGCGCTGACGATGCAGAAGACCGGGATCTGGTGGCGCAGGCACAGCGTCGCCATCTCGCCCGTGCAGGTGAACAGCCCGGTGTTGCCCATGATCGCCACCGAGCGGACCCCGCCGAAGAAGGCTCCGGCGCAGATGGCGATCGTTTCCGCCTCGCGGCCGACCGGGACATGCCGGATCGCATTGTCTTTCGAGATCCGCCGGATCAGCGAGTTGACCCAATCGTCCGGCAGGCTCGCGGCGAGGCGCACCTGAGCTTTGACGAGCTGGGCGTGAATCTGGTCGTTGACGTCCATGGTGAAACCGCCCGCTGTTGGGAATGGATGGGTCCGGCTGTCGGGGAGCTCGATGTCAGCGTGCTTGCTCGGACGATAGGTGCAAGACCTCACGCCGTCAAGCTGTGATCACACCGGCGACGGCGCCCCGCGATCAATCGACGATGAGCAGCCTGTCGGTGTCCGCATAATCCGACAACAGCTCGCAGCCGACCTCGGTGACGAGCACCATATCCTTGTTCTGCATCCCGAATCCAAATCCGGTCTCATAGACGAGCGGCTCGATGCCGAGCACCATGCCGGGTTCGAGGGATTGGTCTTGCGTCGGCCCGAGATAGGGGTCTTCGTGCAGGTGGAGGCCGATGCCATGGCCGATGAAGGAGATCGGCGGCAGTTGAAGCTCGCCGAGCTTGCCGAGATAAAGCTCGTAGATCGCGCGGCTCGAGGCGCCGGGCTTGATCGCTTCGAGCAGGAGATGCTTGCAGGCAGTCAGATTGGCCCAAATGCGCTCGGCCTCGGCGGGCGGCGCGCCGACCGCGGCGGTGCGGCACACCCCGGCGTGATAGCCGCCGATCATCGGGAAAATCTCGACCCGGCAGACATCGCCGCGCCTGAGGATGCGCTCGGTCGGGCCGACATTGGGAAAGACGCTGCGCTCGCCGGTCGCCACGATCATCAGCTTGAAATATTCGGCGCCCTGCGCGTAGACGCCGCGCGTGAGCGCGGCGGCAAGGTCCATTTCGCTCGATCCCGCGCGCACGGACCGGTAGGCATCGGTGATGGCCTTGTCGGCGATGCGGGACAATCGGCGCAGGACGTCGATCTCCGTTTGGGTCTTGATCTGACGCAGCCGCGCCAGCAGATTCTGCGCCGCCATGAATTCAGCGGCGGGCAGCAATTCGCGCAACGCGGCCAGATCCCCGGACGGCAGATAGTCCATTTCGATGCCGATCCGCGCCTTGGCAAGACCGTGCTTGTGGAGAAGTTCGGCAAGCACGTTGATGGCGTCGAACTTGAACTCGCGCCAAACGGCAATTTCCGTGCCCGGTGAGGCCTTGGAACGGATCGTGTTCGCCTCCATGTCGACGACCACCAGCGCAGCGGCGCCGTCGGCCGTCACTAGCGCGATCGCGTGACGCCAGCGCATCAGGGGCTGGGTCGGCGACAGAAAGCCGGTGACGTAGGCGAAATTCTCGGGCGAGATCGAAAGCAGCGCATCGAGGCTTGCCTCCCGCATGGCGCGAACCTGGCGCGCAATCACGTCCTGGCGCATGCCCCTCTATCCCGCCTGCTGTGCGGCGACGCAGTAGCGCCGAATCTTTGCCTCGTCGGCGGCGATGCCCATTCCGCTTGCCGTCGGCAACTCGATCGAGCCCTCATTGAGCCGCATCGGCTCGGCGATCAAATCATCCTTGTAATAGATGCCGGCGATCTGTCCCGATTGCGCCTCTGCCGGCGTCGAAACCGGCACGACGCAGGAGAGCACCACGGCTGGCGCGGCGGCGGCGAGTTGAAGATTGGCAAGATTGCCGATGCCGGTCTCGACCGAGCCGTTGACATTGCAGATGATCCCTCCCGCGCGCGCGACCGCCGCCGCCTCCATGGCGCGATAAAGGCCGCCTGGCTTCGTGGTGTAGATCGAGACGATCTGCGCCGCGCGCTTCTCGATGATCTCGATCACGTCGTGCGCATTCCACGCGCTTTCGTCGGCCATGACCGGCACGTCGATCGCGCGCGCCACTTGGGCGAGACGATCGATACCCTCGACCGGCTGCTCGAAATAGCTGAGATCGAAGCGCTCCATGCGCCGGAAGGTGCGGATCGCATCGCCTGGCGTACGGTAGCCCTGGTTGGCGTCGACGCACAAGGCGATGCCCGTTCCGACCGTGTCGCGAATCCGCCGGACCATCTCGACGTCGCGGTCGGGGTCGACACCGACCTTGATCTTGATCGTGCGGATGCCCTCGGTAACAACCTGCGCGACCTCGCGCTCGGCCTCCTCGAAGCCGATCAGGCCGATCGAATGGGTGACTGGAATGCGGCGCCGGTGGGCGCCGCCCAGGAGGCGATGCACGGGAAGCCCCCATTGCTTCCCGGCGAGATCGTAGGCGGCGAGCTCGACCGCGGCCTTGGCATAGGGGAAGCCCTTGATGGCGCGGTCCATCCGCGCATGCAATTCTGCGATCTCGCCTGGCAGAGAGCCTTTGACGGCAGGCGCGAGATGTTGCGCAACGACGAGAAGGGTCGTTCCGGGGCTCTCGCCGAAGTAGCGGTCATAGTCGCCGCCCCAGTCCTTGCGCGCGGGCGCCTCGCCCCACCCCGCCAGCCCCGCCTCGTCGGTCATTTTCACGAGGACGTAGCCGCCGATCGGCTCGGTCAGTCCCGTCCACTTGTGCTCACGCCGCGTCGGCAACGCAATGTGATGGAGGCCAATCGCCGCGATGGGTGCTTCGGCCATGCGCCAAGCCGTGCTGTGATCACAATCGCGGCGACCCTACCGGCAAGCCCGGCCGATTGCAAACCGCACCTTGGCAACCCGGAATGTACGGGATTCGGCCCGCCGCAACCCTCTGCACGCCGGCTCCTGGCCCGTCTCGCCGGTTTGCTGTGCCGCCGCGGCACGGCAGCTATCGGAGGATAACCTGAAGGTCTGTGGACCTGACCGGGACCGCCGCCCTTGTGAAGGGTTTCGGATGCCGGCCGCGACGGACGGTTCCACGGGCTGTGGCGGCCGGCGTCCGAAAGCCTCCAAGGAAGGAAACCGCGATGGGGAACGTCAGGCGGTGCGGCGGGCTCTATGG
>Ga0137384_10001872_pt1 | contig 16660 bp, 20 predicted proteins | sample SagtaG_2_FD_104922 | JGI IMG/M metagenome (GOLD analysis project Ga0137384, IMG submission 104922) | Vadose zone soil microbial communities from Sagehorn Ranch, Mendocino, California, USA - Sage2_R_60_16 metaG | ecosystem: Environmental > Terrestrial > Soil > Vadose zone | place: USA... | reverse complement strand
GTTTACCCTTTTGGACCTACTAAGATGCTTGCAGAAGAGAATGGACGGGTCAGACGTCAGTTATTACCGGAATTGGAAGCCTCCATTAGTGCTACTTTGGATACCATTGCAGAAGACATGGATAAGGAGCCCATTGCCATTATGGACACTGCTTGGCTTAATGCAGATGAGGACACTCTTGGTAAATTGGACTCCGCCATTACTCTGATGCTTGCAGAAGATGAGCTCAATAGGCTCCAGCTTACGGTCGAATCTAAAATACCTGATTCATTGACTGGTGTTGGGACTATTGATCTTACAAATGATGAGGATGAATTATTACAATTTACTGCACTTCATGAGGATTATATTAAGCGACACCCGCATATTCCAGATGTCTGCCTATCTGGTGGTAATGATTTTTATGCAACACGATACTTGGATAATCCTTTACTTAAACCTTCAGAGGATCTAACAGAAGTTTCGCGTGCTCATCTTTGTATTCGGAGACAAATCTTTGAGCATTTAATTATGTTTGAAGAGGATGAGGAGTCAATCAGCTACTTTGGAGAACAGCTTCAAAATATTGTTGAAGAGTTTAGTCGGCGTGATGAAAATGATGTGGATGAAACGCTTGGCTCAAAGGATACTAGTTCATCAGATGAGGACGATACGTTTATTGCTGGCTCATCATTCAGTTCATCCGATTCATCCGATTCAGAGGAGGAAGAGAGTTTTAAAAAAATGAAAAAGTATTCTAAAACTAAAATTGTCAAATATTATTAATAAATATAAGGAATAAAATAGTTAAATCCTATCTACCAAAGAAATATGAACGTCCGTTTGCCTTTACAGATTTCTGTGCCATTCTCACAAATGCTATTTACTCAGTCAGAGGAGTATCCACCAAACAAGATGCCTTCATGCAGTATCAACATTGGACGCGAAAGATTGATGGTGATACCAATGTTTTCAACAGCTCTCGATACGTCACTGAAAAAAGTGGCCGTTGTTATCTGCCACTATGCATGAATGGGTTGGAGGATATTTTTGAGAAAAAAGAGCTGTGGGACACCTATTTCATCAATGATTCGAAAATGTTTCTCATTGCCGAAGCGGTTGCACAAGAGTTCTATTTAAAACGCGATTCATACTCTTCCGTCACATCAACAGGTCTATTCTTTATGAACACCTATCTCGCCCGAATATCGCTTCTAATGGAAGTGAGGGTGATCATGAATGACGAATGTCCATGTGAATCTCAAATGCCCTATATGTTTCATGAGATTACTGATTTTAGTGTTTTCTACAAAAACAGAGAGACATATCATAGAGAGTGGATAGAGTGCCCTATTTTTAAATATCTCCAGATTCAACATGCTTATGGTGATTTGAGTAAGGATCCAGGCAGTCTTATTAATCCAATGAGGATCGAAGTGTCGCCTATACCTATTTTTCAATGGCTCGCGATTCATCAAGCGGATATTTTATTACACCAGATCTTGCCTCAAATACCGTGGGTTGAATGGCTCTTTGATCAAGTGACTTATAGAAATGAAAAATGCCAACTGCTTCAAAGTATTTATTTCTTTGCCACATCAACCGCGTATATGGATGAATTTTGGCGTCGCTATTTTTTTAAATGCCTCTTTAATGACGAGCTACCAAAAGAGGTGTGTCAAATTCAGAAATAAAAATTTATTTAAATCACTCATCCGTCCATTTAAAGGTACCCACAATCATACTGTTGGAAGACACTTGATACCAGGCCATATAGTAACGTCCCTTATTTTTACCATTCTTGGCTTCTCTCACACTATAGATATACAGTGGATTGCCATCTTTGTCACAGTCAGTCAATTTTCCCAGCCATCGAAAGGAATTGGGCACATCTTCCATTTCTCCCAAGTCTCCATTATAGCGTTGATGCTTCATCCACACTCTGTTGGTGCAGTCTTTCGTAATCCCAATGATTTTGTTCCCCTTCTCGAAAGTCTGAGGGAAGTCCTTGTTGCCATCGGTTGATGAACTGTTGTCGGTGTTTGAGACTGTTGACGAGATATTCAAGGGTTCCTCTTGTTCTGGTTCTCTCCTCAATATCTGTACTTGTTGCAATGACTTTGGCGAATTGTTGGTTGATGGCTCGCGATTCTGTTGCGTAGATTTCTTCGTCAGTAAAGAGGCATTTTCTTGGAAGTACTGTGGACCTTGTTCTTTCAACTGTGATATCTCCCTCCTGAAAGGTGAGATTGGTTGCTTGGTCTTGATGCCCACCATATTGCCTAAATCCTGTTTGAATTGGTGTAATTCCTCTGAAGTTTGTGGTTGAAATAGAGGTGTTGTTGAAGCTTTCTGTGATTCTTGGTGGATCATGTTGGGAGAGTATTCTTTCTGACCCGTTGCTTTCATCGTCAGTATTCATTTAAATAAAGACAACGTGATTAAATACGAGTGTGAATTCAATTTTTTATTTATAGAACTACATGGTACAACCGCTTCCCCGAACTGCCTCCCACGTTACAAACTTCGTTGTGTCTCGAAAACCATTCAGCGCAATGTCTAGAATCTCTCCTGAAGTGCCAGTCATACCAGGCACGCCACGAATAATGGCTGTGGCGGCCCAATCAATCAAACCAAAGGAGAGGAAGGCAGGCCAATTACAAATCACCTTCATAGGTATGCCTTTAATCGCTTCGAGTTGAGCGTATAATTTATTTTTAGTATCATCCATTTTTAGTGATAAGCCGCTTGTGATTGTCAAATAGGGTAACACGTTTGACGAGACTATACAGCACATGGCAATTTATTTAGAATCACATGATTTTTTCTTTATTCTCATTCTCTATCGTGCGACTGTCACTTTGCCATTCGCTTGAATGATCATTCTCTGGAAATATTCGACCCACGAATCGAGTTGTATGCCCGAGGCAATAGGCGCTGCAAAGTAGAGTCTTTTTAGCATGGTGGCATAGTTGTTGAGGGTGGTGAATGGATTGATAACGTCGTCCAATTCAGGGTAGGGTTCAAAATCGTCGATTTGAACGAAGCGGTTGACAAAGAAGACTTGTTGTGAGATGGGTGGTGCAATCTCCAACAAGCCATTGAGTTTCCAGCGTCTAATCCAGCGACAGTAGCCTTGATAGGCTTCCGCTGCTTCTGCAGTGAATGTGTCGATGGGTTCGTCAGGAAACAGGGTTTGATTGACCATAATCTGTACCTGTTGTAGACCCATTTGAGGCCAATTGAGAAATTTGTCGTTAATCAAAGGATTATTAATGTCGGCCGAGGTGACAAAGAAGTTGAGAATGCCATTGACTGAGGAGGAGCGATGATTGATTTGAATGTCTTGACGTGGTGCCGTACTCAGCGTGGAGACGAATCGATTCCAAGTGTGAAAGCCCAAGTCCAATCCTTTTGAGTTGATTTCTGATTTGATGTAGGACGTGTAGTTGATATCCAATTCTAGTCTTTCAATGTGAAAGTTGATATTGGTAATGCTAATGATGGGATTGGTGCCGTCAGTCTCGATACATTTGGTGGGATCCTCCAAGTAGAGCTCCAAGAAAAGGGCTGCTTTGATATTTTCCAAAGGTAGAAGTTCCGTGTTGAAAACGCCCGAATACAATGGCATGATGTAGTCAAAGTTGGTGGACATGGCGTTTCTCTGTACCTGAGTACCGAATCCCATTCTTTTTCCAATATTGGAGGTGACCAACGTAGGATTGGTGAGTTCCCAGAGAATGGAGTAGAGTCGATTGTAGTCTTGAATGTCTTCCACTTCAGTTGCGTCGGCCATCAATCGCATGCGTTGAAAGATTGAAAACACACCGTCGGCAATTCTTACATAACTTGCTCCCGTTGCAGTGACATTCAAGTTGAAGGTAATGAAACCCGATCTCGTATCATAGAGGGTGTTGTTGGGCATGATGATTTTAATCAATCGATTGTTGTTCGACGCATAGCTCTGTTGTTCACTTCGAATCTTGATGGGCACTCGTCGAGCGGCCAGAGCACTTTTAATGGTCTTGAATTTAATCGAATCAGGAACGAGTACAGTGGAGCCTGAAAAATCTGTATTTGTCAGCGTTGCACCTACTTGTTGAAGGGACATTTTTTTAAAATCACGTCTCACTGGCACGTTTATAGGGCATGAGATTTTTTCAATATCAATCAATAGAAGCATGTCGCAACCAAGCTACATTACAAAAAGTGCCACACTCAACACGGATGTTTTAGAACTCACTGCCGGTGATGCCAATTCTAATGCCAATGTGATTAATGGCAACTACCGATTCACAAACACAGTACTGGTGAATAATTTACAGACAGCTTCCTTTTCACTGACAGGAACGAGTACGACACTTTCAGCTTCACATATTATTGGCACCACTGATGTTGCAACACCTACTTTAAATGCAACAACAGGAAATATTGTCACCATCAATTCAACAGATGTGAATGTTGTTAATAATGTGACAGCACAAAATAATATTCACTCTGCTAGTGGCAGTGTTTCAGGACCGTTGGGAGATTTTGGTATTGTTCACGTTGCCACAAGTGGATCGATTGATTTTCCAGTTGAAGCTTATCAGCCTTTAGCATCACCTTTAGAAATCAATGGCACTGTGAGTGGTGCTGGTACACTCATATTTAGTCAAACACAAAAAGCGGCCACTATTGCAAGAACGGATGCCAATGCTGTGTTGGTTTGTGTAGACAAATTTGGCCACTTCATGCGAGTTGATATTCAATCTACTGGTTTAGGAACCTCCTCTAATGCATTATTTGCAGGTCCTATTCAAATTGTGGGTGCCATTCCAGGAGATTACTGCCCAGTGACCAATCAACGTATACCCTGTTTTGTGGAAGATAACGCTGCAAGAGTGGCTGGAGAGTGTTCCATTCTGACAACTGGAGATATTGTCATTACAGTTGGTTCAACAGGTGCGTCATTCACAATCGGGGCAAATTGTGCATTTTATGGTGCATCATGCATCTATGCTGTTTAAAAGAAAATAAATGAATTCACTTCTTGTAGACGATGAGTGTTGCATCTCCTAACCGTTACCGTATTGAATGGCATGCCACGCCCATCCCAGAGGTTTGGATGGTGAGCATATTAAAGAATCACAAACTGAAAAGCACGGTGATTGGTGTGGATCAAGCCTGTTGGGATTACTTCAATCTGGGCGAACGCGAGAAACACACGTTCCATGAATTTCAAACCTATGTGGCCAGTCATTTTCATGGTATGTATCATGCGGGATTAAAAATGGCACTATTACCATGTACTCTTGTCTATAGGAAATAAAATTTATTTTTTTACAGCACTCACAAGAGAAGCGGAAGCCCCTACTGCAGCAATACCTAATATAGCTGCTCCTGTAAAATAGAATGTGTTGGCATTCTTTTCGAACCAGTCAGATGTTTTCTCTGCATCTTTCTTTAAAGGCACTGCGATATTTCTCGTACCAATGGCATTTTTAAAAGCATTCTTTCTCAATAAATCATATCGCTCAGTGTTACCATAGGTAGGCCACCATGAGGTAACCAGATAACCCACCCAAGGATATTCCTCTTCATAGTAGAATGAGGTTCTCATGTCCTGGGTGGCAGGATTGATGGGAAGATCAAATGCACCATGTGAATAAGAGAGAATGGAAGCCCATGGTTGTACTTGATTTAAGTCTACTAGTTTGCGAAACAATTCAGTGGGTGTCTTTAATTCCTGTGCTTGAAGAAACAATTTGGCAGTAGCGCGTCGTGTTATTGGATTCCAATCATAGTACCATTCTCGAGCAATTTCATATTGCATCGCAGCATTCAATCGAGCCTCTCGTTTACCTACCAAGGCATCCAATTGATTCTGTGAATAGTAGTGATCCTCTTTTGCCTTCTCCAATCGTGTGTCGATCCATACTTGCGAGGCAGTTAGTTGTGTCAATGCTAGTGAGAGATTTTCAAAAATTATTTTATATTTTGGTTCATTAATGTCACTCTCAGTCACTTCATTAGTGACAACTACTCCTTGATTGAATTGTGGGTTAGGAGGTGGTTGATAAACTGGATTATTTTCATTCACTTGTTGTGTCATAGGTAATCCAATACCAATTTCAACAAAATCAGCATCTCGGGGATGACGTCTACTCATTGTGAAAATTTTTTATTAATGAATTCACTTACACGAACAGGTTGGAAAAAATTCCAATACAATCTGAGGTGTCATTGGGATGGAATTGATTAAATTACCCGCCAATGGATGAATCTGCCAATCAAAGGCTTCTATTGTGAGTGGTTTATCAAAGTACAGCTTCTTTGGATTGAGCTCTCGACAGGTGGCAAGGGATCCTCCTCCACTATTGGTTGTGTAGTGAGAGGATGAGATATTTGCGAGTCCAATAAGATTTGACACTGCTGTAACATTCTGTCCGACTGTACCACTCGAGACTCCCATTTGAAAGGGGTTGGAGGCGAGTTGTGCGCCCAACTTTCCTGAAGTGAGTCCATAAAGCGGACCTGTCGTCGCATCGTCCGCACCCACGGTGATCCCAATAAAAAATTGACGCACTCTAAAAGCAACAATGTTGTCCAATCGACGTGTAAGTGTGGCCACACCCTCGTAATTGTTAGAAGCAGTAGTAGTCTTAGTAGCTGATAGCACGACAATATGAGAACGTCTTGGGCATATTTCTTCATTTTGACTAGTAAGCGGCTCATACACTTCAAACATTTATTAAAAGTGAATTCATATTACACTACAATCTCGTGGTTGAATCCAGAGTAGAATCGCATTTTGGAGAAGGGATTGAACATAGGATGAAATTTTGTTTTGCAAATGACGGCATAGCGATTTTGATTCCATGCTTGAGTTAACATGTGTTTTACAGCTATTTTCGAATCAGGTGCCGAGGGACAGGGATTAAATTCCTCAAGGATCGTTTCCACCTCTTTAATACCGTTGGGTTGAAAGGAAATGAGAATCTCACAATTGGTACGCATTGCCAGAGTGCATTGTTTGAGGGCTTGGAATACCGCAACAATAGTAAGGTTAAGATGTGGGGCTGCAATACATAGACGTGCGAAACTACCTTTAGAGCCGGCATTTGTACAAGCCTCTGCTGCAGCATCGTCTACAAATAGAAGGGCAGGCACTGGATACATGCGTTGCTGTTCAAACACATGATCAAAGGCATCATTGCTGGGATCTAAAAAAACATCCTTTTTCTGAAAAGCTCCCTTGACTCGTACTAAGGGGAGCAGAGTGCGTTGCGAATAAAAAGTAGGACATACAGCATAGCAACGGCGAAGACCTCTAAGCAGATGTTTCGTAATAAGCTGTACGGCGAGAGTTGTTTTCCCCGAAGTACTGCGACCGGAAATAAGGATGCGAGTCGGATGATTGAAATGAGTAAGAGCAGAAGAGGTAATGTGATTTGAGGACATGCCATTAAAGTGAATTCACATCACATGAATGAATCGTATTGACGAATTTACAAGTCCTGCTGGCTGTAGCGCTTGTCACTTCATTATGCAATACAATGACGCGCATGAACATATTGGTTTTAGAATTGAGTATTATGATGCTAATATGGGGTTGCTTGGTAGTGAAGAAAAAACAGCTGAAGAATTTATTGAATAAACATTCTAAATAGTCTCATGTGAGTGTGCAAAGACGTCTCCGAAGGGTTGTGAATTGGAAGGCAACGTCACTTTCGTTGGCAATTGAGAGACGGGTTGAATGACGGGTTGGGTGGGATTGAGTGACACGTCATTCAGTTCCATCTCTCTCCGTCGCGAAATGGCCTGTTGTTTCACGTAGCTCGACATTTCATAGTCGTTGTATTTCTCACTCGACAACATGCCTCTCTTACAGTAGACCTCGTAGGCGTTGCTCAAGAGACGAATCAAAATCTGCGCCCTATTGGAGAAATACCCCACCATGTCCTGCAACTCTGCATCAATATCTCTTAGTAACTCCTGATCTCTTAAACAATGTTCCGTGTAGGTAGGGAGAAGTAAAACATCCATGGGATAGGTTATGCCTAATACGACACACTCGGCAGCCTTCATACCCCGTATTTCTTGCACGTCGGTGAGGCAATTCTTGTAGACATTGTCCAGTTCGCCTTCTGTGAGACCCTCCAACTTTTGCATCAAGGCGTGGGAGGTTCTTGGAATCAGTCGATTGTAGCGCGTCAATAATACCCGAATCTTCTCCTTCAATTCTTTCGTCTTGACCGACTCTTCGGCCTTCTTTGCCCTGGCCTCTGTAATGGCTGGATCTTCTGGTAGTCCTTGGAAACCAAAGTTATTGTCTTCCGTCGCCTCCCATTGACTAGGCTGATTGTCTCCAATAGAGGCTCCTCCGGAAAGTGACTGTTGGGTAAGAGGCGTTGTCTCAAAATTTTCTGTTTCATGTAGCTGGCCTTGTGACTCCGATTGGCTGCCATCCTCTTCACTGTAGGAATACTCTTCTTGTTCCTGCCCATGTTGAAATGGATTTTGCATTCAGTGAATTCAACATGGAACGATTGCAACGTGAGCTCGATCTCTTGGAGGATCTGATTGCATGGCAAGAAAAAAATATGGGTACGGATCCCACTAACATTCCACCCTTATTAAAATCGTATCGTCAACGACGAAAAATCATTAATGTCATATCCGATTATTTCGCTTCTCACCAGGATGAATTCAATCACATTTCTTCTTAAATGGACACTGAAGCATTGCTCTCCAATATGACTCTACAGACAGAATCACCCTATTTTAACAAGACACTAGGCATGCACTTCAATATGGTGCGTTACTCAGCCACCGAGATGTTACTAGAGATTATGTGTGTTCAAACACCAGAGAATTCAAAAGAGAGTGAGAATCTCATTAAAACCCACTGCACTGGAAAACAGTTGAATTGTTTTTCATTACAATTTGATCATGATGTTATATCAAGTGATGTAGTAAGAAAATATAATTGTGGTAATTCATCATGTAAAAGATGTACATTTTTATTTTAAATAAACACAAATTTAGTAAAAAATAGACTGACCGTGAAACAGACCATCCACTCGCTCCACTGCAATCGTTCCTCCAACGTCTTTTTGAGTGCCAGCAAGAGGAGGGTTCTTAGGATGAGTTCGAAGAGTGCCGAGTAGTTCTGATAGGCCAAAAGAAAGGCCAGCAAGAAAGGTAGCGACACCAATAGACTTTCCAATATCCAATATCTGGGTGAAGAATCCTTTTTCTTCTGAATTTCCATCGGTCTGTCGTACTGTTGATATAACCATTTCAGATCCTCCTGAAAACTGTTCTCGGTTCTCTGTTCTTGGGATACTTGGTTCCATTCTTTGTTTCTTAATCGCTCTCCGGTGTTGTTGTAAGTCATTGGTGAGTTGCTGTTGCTGTTGAAACGATACGAGAGCAAGTTCATTGCCACGTGGGCTATTGTCCTCGTCGTCCTGAATAGTCCTCTTTAAGGTAGATGTCGAGGGCCTGACAGAGTCGTGTCCAGAAGTAGGTTGCAGGGCTGTGTTGGGGGATTCCCTCTGCGTCGTAAGAAACTTCTCCAACACTTCCTGATTCCTCTTTTTGGCCTCCCGAGCCTTGACAAGATTCAGACGTCTGGCTTGGTTGGCACTCATCTTCCTCAATGTGACAAGATCCGCTGTCGTTAGAGAGGTAGGAGAATTTGAGACGTTTGCTTGTGTGCTCCGAGTCAATGGCTGAGTCTCTAAGATACTGTTTATTTCGCTCATTACACAAGAGTTGTTTTTCGAATTCGTTTATGACCTCGTGATGAGGCATGCTTTTTTTGAGGTGTTGTTGCGAGAGCATGAAATTCTTCAGGTGTGATGACTCTCATTTCTTCTAGTGCTGGTGTGAGTTCACATTGTGATTCCGTTTCTTTTTGTTTTCTTGGTCTCTTCACCCGCGGTGGTAGAGGTTGGGGTTTGAGTTCCTCGGGTAGTTCCTCAATCACCTCTTTTCGTTTCTTGTCAAAGAGTGGTTTTTCTTTCAAACGAAAGGCTTTAAGAATGCGTCTATTGATGGTGGAGTTGATTTTCTTTCGTGCCATCACCTCGGGTTTGGCATTATAGTCGCTGCGTTTCTTTTTATTGTCCTCACTTGCCGAACGGCCCAATAGTTTCAGTTTGGTAGACTCCTTCTCGGCGTATTCCTTATTGTACTTTTGTTGTCTCGCCTTGATCTCCTCTTTGCTTTTCAGTAATTTGATGCGCTTTGGCATAGCATCCTCTACAACAGAGAAGCAGTCTCCTCTAAAGAGAGACTTAATATCATCCTTTGTGATTGTCTTTTTATCAAATAGAACCATCATGGTTCTATTGGGGTCATAGTCTGCGGGTGGGGTGGCGACAAGTTGCTCCATGGATTGATTATAATTTTTAAAGAGCTCGTGATGTAGCGCACGTTTAATAAGAATAAGTTGAATTCAGGTCAGAGCTCGAGATGCCAAAATGCAAATTTGGAAGAAACAAGACGGGAAGTCGTTATCAAGGAAAAGGAGGAAAATGGCGATACTATTGTAAGACGAAACCAAAAAAACAAACTAAAAAGAGACAACGATCCTATGGTTCAACCTCTACAAAAGCATGTAAACAACAGGGTAAGGTGAGAGTGGGTTCCTATCATCGAGATGATGGTACCTATGTACACGCACATTGTAGAAAGAAATAAACGTGATCTATTTTTAGATTATCACGAGTTTCTATTTTTAAAAGGACAAACATAATTTCAAAAAATGGCTAAAACACGAAGAAGACGACCAAGTAAGGCAACTTGCAAAAGAAGAGGAAAAGTGATAGTCAAAGGACATCGACGACAAGATGGTGTTTGGGTTAAACGCCATTGTAGAAAGAAGTAATGTATTTGTAAATAAACGTGATTCTATTTTTAGTCACGAGCTCTTATTTTTGTTTAATCGGACATCTGTTTTAAAAAAATGGCTAGAAAATGTAAAAAAGGAAAAGTGCAATATGGAAAGAGAAAAGGCAAATGTGCCAAGAAGAAACGAACACTATGGAAACCTGTCTCTAAAGCTGGAAAACAAAGAACCTATTGTCGACTCTATAATAAAGGACCTGATGGAAAGCGTATTAAAGGAAAAGGTCAATGTGCTCTCACCAGTCGATGGGTAAATAAAGCGACTTCAAAACAGAAATATGAGATTGCAAAAGGAGCCTACTCAACTGCATTAGGAATAACTGGAAATGCAAGTTCAGCAGTGAGTTCTGTAGTGAAGACATTAAGTGCACCTCTTGTTAACCTAGCCGCTTCAATCACTGGAAATAATTCAAGTGCTGCTAGTAGTATTGTATGATTTTTTTCTTTTTTATAAAATATTAACTAATAGTACTAGAAAGAACTACCACAAACACCAAAAATTGTAAATAGAAATATCACCAACTTTGCACAACAAGCGAGAGCACAAAAAAATCTACCACCCACACCTGAAATAAAACGAAATATTCCTACCACCTTTGATAATCCCACATTAACACCCCTACAACAACAAAAGATACGACGCGATCGATTAAAGAACATGAAAGTCGATCGATTTATGCAACAATGGCAGGAAGATCTTCAAAAACCACTAACATCCGTAGAAGTTGAAATGTTTACACCCTCTCCACAGATAAGACAAGATATTAGAGCGCCCATTACACCTGAATTACAACGTGCACCAACAGAAATTTTAATGACCGATTTCACCAACAGAGAACCCACAAGAAGAGAGCAAAATCAATTGGTTCTTACGAGAGGAAGAAGTAAACCAATCATCGATAATTCCACTCAATTTGCAAAAGCCAAACGTAATGCTGCAACACTTCAACCATTAACACAGCCCATTAAACTGACGAGTAAACGAAAAACCATTCCTATTAAAAAACGCTCTGTAGATAATATTCAAGCCTTAAGAGAACAGAGTAGAAAGTTAGGCATGAATATAGAAGAAACAGTTGCTAAAACTGAAATCATCATTCCAACCACCTCCATCTCCAATGAAAGTCAAGCCAGAATGGTGGAAGGGTTAAGAAGACCTCCTTTAAGAAGAGAAGGCGGTGGATTAATGCCTGATGTGAATGCTTTAGAACAAACTTTTGTTATTCCTCCTACATGGCAGACTGCAGAGACACAAATCATCACAGTCTTGCCTGAAACACCAGTTCAAAAAACAACCATACCTGAAACGTTTGAAGAAGCCGGTTTTCCAGTAAAATATGATCAAATGTATGACCAATGGTTATCCATATTTCGAGGATTGGAATACCAACCTGAATTTAGAGAGTATTCACAAAATAACTGGCTCAAAGTGGATGGAGAATTAGAAAAAATCATGATGGATGAAACTGCATTGATGTGGCAAATCTTAGAAGGCATTGGAGAAGATAAAAGTGCATGGTTTTCAAGTCGAACCATTACAAATCGATTATTCAAAATGCGAGATAATGTGAGAGACAGATTAAAACTCAATACAAATGATTATGTGGCAAGAATGACTGAAGCCATGTTGTTGGATTTAGGAATAAGTGTTTAATTTTATAATACAAATTCCTCTTGTAACAAATCATTATAAATAGATTGCATTACCTCTTCAAAAATAACATGACCCTGAGGGTAGGACAAGTCAAAAAGACCCTCCTCCCCCTTCTTAAAGAAGCGAGAGGCACCCTCCTTATGCCACCAATCCGTGACACAAGCTAAACGTTTGACTACAGTGGGTTTGATCATCAGTGCCTTACCATTCGCGTCAAGGAAAGCCTTCTTCATTGTACCTATATAGCAACAGAGTGTACCTTGCTTTGCCATCATTTGTCGAATCAATTCAAAATTAATCCGTGTCGTGAGCATCGATTCGAATTCACTCTCATAGAGATAAAGTCTCTTACCTATAAGGTTTTTTGGAATCGTATATGCTTGAGGATCCTCTATCCATTGTGCAATTTCATTTAACTTTTCCTGTTTATCACCACAATACTCTGTGGGATTATCTGATTTTACCTTTGCATCCATATCACTTAAAATTGACTCTTGATAATAGAAGGGTCCCGAGGGATGCGGAATACCTTTGGTGCGAATCTTCTCCTTCAACTTGTCATCTCCGGGTTCCACATAGACCAAAGAGTAGGGTCCTTTCGGGGCGGCCCATATACCTAACTAGTTAATTAACCTCCATAGTTCAATTGGTAGAACGCCGCAATTTTGTCTCCTCACTTACGCGGAAATCCCGGTTCGACTCTAGGTGGAGCGTCTTTTTTAATGTCTCATAGTTTAGTGGTAGAATAACAGGCTGTTAACCTGTAGACCGTGGTTCGATTCCGCATGAGACAGTTTTTTTTGCATACCTTTCACAATTCTACCAAATTGAAAGTCCACTGTATCATTACTCCATTCGTACAAATCACACGACATCTGCCCCAATTCTCTTCCCACCAAACCCAATTGTCGCCATCGTTCCAGCACTTGCCATCGCACCACCAAAGAATCCGTGTCTGTATAAAAGATGGCATTCTCCTTGATGCGATAGCAATCCCCCGCTCTCATAATCTCTGACATATAGACACGACTCAAGGCAAGGATCTGACCCGAGAGATAGATGGGATAGGTGGGATCCAATTGATCGGATTGAATATCCAACACCATGGCCACCTGTTCATCACCATTGAAGATGGGATTAAAATCCAAACAATTCTTTAATCGCTCTGCCAATTCATTCACAAGAAGAGGATTATTGGAATCCTTGTTGGTCACAATCGTCGTATTCACCCTATGAGTCCGTTGTCCAAACTTACCCGTCAATCGATTCATGGCCAGCTTGAAGGCCATATTCATTACCTTCTCAAGAGGTGTGCCATTCTTGGGATTCTCCTGTCGACCTTTCCAGCATTTCTTGACATAGGGAGAGAACAAGTCACCATACTCTTCAAATTCAATGGCCTCATAGATTTTAGTGACGCGATAACCTAACTTGACTGCCTCCATCAACTCCACGCCCCAATACCAACAACCGACCTTGTTCTTCAAGTTATGTTCAATCCGTCCCGTCTTTTCATTTCTCTCGACGAGGAAGGCAGTCAATAGATCCTTGGGACAAGTGACATCCACTTTGAATTGTGTCTTTTTGAGATACAAAGTGTTAAGTAAATCATTAATCACCTTTTTTTTAATCATCTCACCCGGCACATAACGCCACTTGCCAAAGGCATAACCATACATGGCCTGCACATAAGGGTACAATGAATTGATGTCTGGATTGGTGAGATACTCCGCTATTTTTGCATATTGTTGCATAAGATACCAATGAAAAACACCTTCCTTTTCTTCTGGTTTACCATCAGGTTTTAAATTGGTTTTTAAAATAGGACATTTTGTTTCATCAAATCCCTCTGCATTGTATTCTCTCCTCTGTGGTAGGACCCTCCCTCCATAATAGGCGGCTCTAAAATCATTCTCCTCCTTACCAGTGTGTGGAATATAGATATGGTCAATCACATTCTTCTTTTCAGTCAAAGTCTTCAACCAACACTGCATTGCGTATTGAGAGGGAGAGATGGAATGAAAGATGTCAATTTTGAAGATGGACCACATTGTGTTAGAATAAATACGATACAATTCCGCTAAAGCCATGACATCATGAAATAAATAATCTTTCACTTCAGTTTCATGCAACTGGGCTGATTCCCAATCATACACTTTCGCATGGTCAAATTCCTCCTTACAATACTCCTTGGGTACATTCCACGCTTTACAGGCTCTCGCTAGAGAGGACTGAATCGATAGATAGAGATCCTTCACTTTCAGTTCCGAGTGCACCTGAAATGTCATGACACAAGAGCCGTTCTTGATAAGTGACGAAGAGTCGACATAATAGCCATGTTGAATCATAGCCTTTAATAACAGATAGCCATCAAACTTGCCACCATTGAAGAAGATCAAATCGCCTTTGATTCCCATGAGATAGATTAGAAACTCTTGCATACAGGTCTTACCTGAGAACCAACGATAGGAATTCTCATAATCACCCAGATTGACAATACCAATTTGATAAGACGTAAAGACATCATTCTCTCGCACATTTGGAAAGGCTTCAATATCAGCGGCCCAGACATTCTTCAAATGCATAGGCCATTTGTATTTGAGACAACGGGGCAGTTGCATCGATATCCACTTATCTGAAATGACATCTTCACCCCTGGCTTGAATCTCTTTGATTTCAATACGGTTCATGCGTTTCTCATCCCAATGATTGCGCCGCTCTCGACCCTTTGAACATTTGTGAGGATTCAAATTATCGATGACATAGGCCGAGGAGCAATTAACACAATAGCGACAATTCTTTTCATGCTTACCAAAACTCTTTTCATTGTACCAATGACGACAATAGTCACACTTGACCTTCGTCACAACAAATTGATCACCCTTTGGAAGAAGATAACAGTGCTCCTTGTGAATGACGAAATGAATCGCTCTCTTTTGTTTCGCTGCCTCCTGTTGTGTGGTATATTGACCCACCGTTGTATAGTACTGTTCGAATCGCGCGCTTCTCAACGTCTGTGCCATGTTCTCCTTTGCATCAATCTTGACGATACGCCAAAAATAAAACACCGCATTATAGAGGTTGGCGAAGATTTGAGTCTGTTCCAAGGTGATGTGCGAAGCCAATTGTAACTCTGCCATGAGTCTCAAATTAGTGAAACTCATATGCGTCATTTCATTGAATGCCAACGCATGATAGAGACAACGAAAAAAACAATTATTATCATCAATATTGGGTGGATGCCATAGATTCTTGTCACATCGAATAGCGAAAGGCAGTTGTTGTTCCTTCTCTATGAGACATCCAAATTGACTTGCATAGTCCTCTTCGGCATCAAAATCCTCACTTGTCTCATAATTCTCTGCATTCTCCATCTCCTCCTCAGTCATACGGAAAAAGTCTGAATCAGCCAATTGTTGTGGGAATCGCGGATTAACAATGGCTTTGGGTGGAAAAAAGTCACTCTTATTGGTCCTACCCATAAAGAAGCGTCCATTCAATTCATGCGGCTCTTTCATTTGATGTTGCATAGCGTCATTTGAACGTAACGTCTCAAAAAAAGCATTATCCAACAAACCCGACTGTTCGGGATCAGGATTTTGTAGCACCAAATCATCTCGTGGATCCTCTCTTTCAATATCATGTTCACCTACTTGAGTTGTGTTGGCATTTAATTTACTGTAGCGTCGTTTTTTACCCTTACCACGATACCAATCAGGATCCAAAGGCGGTCGATCTTCATCTCCCTGTGCCAGAATCGGTATATTCATGATATTTGAAGTAGGATCAACATAGAGTGGCTTAAAATGAACTGGTAGTGCCTCAAGAGGTGGTAACTCATTAATGTAGCGTGGAAAGAACTTAAACGACACATCTTCCATGCGTCTCTGTGCCACTTCGAATGCCAACCGCTTACCATTCTGTTCGTTGGCATCTTTGAAAAGATCATCAAAATCAATAATATCAGTGTTATCACGATCCCATAATGTCTCCGGCTCCTCCATCTGTCCTATATCATCTTCATTATTACCTGAAACAAATAGTAACGTATCATCATCGATACGTTCAATAATTTCCTTTTCAATCTTTTTAACAAGAATGAGAATTAAGGCAACAACATCATTCTCT
>Ga0137384_10001871_pt1 | contig 16672 bp, 16 predicted proteins | sample SagtaG_2_FD_104922 | JGI IMG/M metagenome (GOLD analysis project Ga0137384, IMG submission 104922) | Vadose zone soil microbial communities from Sagehorn Ranch, Mendocino, California, USA - Sage2_R_60_16 metaG | ecosystem: Environmental > Terrestrial > Soil > Vadose zone | place: USA... | reverse complement strand
GGCGCCCGATGCATCCACGCTGCCCCAGGACAGGTAGATGAACCGGCCTCCGGGACGGCCCTGGATATACGGCCCCTTGAGGTCGACACCGGTGGTGGTGGAGGCCGCGCTGCAGTCCAGGGTCCACACCGCCGATGGGGCGTCCCCAGGGTGCAGCTCCAGGAGCTCGTTTCGCCGGTCGCGTCGCTGGACGCCGACGTGGACGTTGCGGTAGCCGGGGAAGTTGTCACCGGGGCCACAGCCCCGGCCCGGCAGGTCCCAGGCCTCGATACGGAGCTGCATGCGGCCATCATCGCTCCGCCTGGCCCGACTCGCGAGCCGGAACCGGCGGCGGGGCGCTTTGTGCTCCTCCGGCCAGAGCGCCGGTCGTGCGCCCACACAGTGCAGTTATATATCACCTCGGCAGGCAAATAGAGTGGGATTGTCGTAGGCTTGGGGCATGTCGAATGAAGACGCTCGATCCCTGCCAGGCGCGGCGCAGGCAGCGCTGCGCAAACGGGCCGTCCAGGCGGTCTTGGACGGCATGACCCAATCCGAGGCCGCGCGGGTGTTCGGGGTGCACCCCAACGCGGTGAGCCGCTGGATGAAGCACTACCGGGATGGCGGCTTCACGGCGCTGTCGGAGCGGCGTCGAGGTCGCCGTGCGGGCGAGCAGGCCGCGCTTTCCGCCAGCCAACAGCAGCAGGTGATTGCGCTGGTGCGGGACAGCACGCCGGACCAGCTTGGGCTGGCTGGATTCCTGTGGACCCGGGAGGTGGTCGCCGAGCTGATCGCCCAGCGCTATGGGATCCGCTTGGCGCGCACCACCGTCGGCGCCTACCTGCGCGCGTGGCGGTTCAGCCCGCAGAAGCCCCAGCGGCGCGCCCTGGAGCAAAACCCGGCGGCGGTGGCGCGCTGGCTCGAGGAGACCTACCCCGCCATCCGCGCCCAGGCCCGCCGGGAGGGTGGGGTGGTGGTGTGGCTGGATGAGATGGGGGTGCGTTCCGACTATGCCGCGGGGCGGTCGTGGGCGCCGGTGGGCCGCACCCCGGTCATCAAGCGGACCGGCAAGCGGTTTGGGGTGAACCTGATCGGCGCGATCTCGGCCGGTGGGCTGCTGCGGTTTCGGCTGTTCGAGGGGTCGTTTCGCGGCCCGGTGTTGGTCGACTTCCTGCGGCGGCTGCTGCGGGATCTGGCCGGCCGGAAGGTGCACCTGATTTTGGATGGGCATCCGGTGCACCACGCCAAGCTGGTCAGCGGGTGGGTGGAGCAGCGCCCGACGCGGATCGAGCTGCACTTCCTGCCGGGCTACAGCCCGGAGCTGAATCCGGTGGAGTTGCTCAACCACGACGTGAAGGCCAACGCCGCGGGCCGCCGGCGTGCCCGGACGGTGGTGGAGCTGACCGGTGAGCTGCGCGCGTAGGTGCGTCGTCGGCAGCGGCATCCGGAGGTGGTCGCGGGGTTCTTCGCGCATCCGGATACGTGCTATGCCGCCGCCCGGTAAACACACTATTTGCTTGCCGAGGTATTAACAGAGCAGTGGGGCGGCCGGACGCCAAAGTCTGGAGGACGTCTGCTCGATGACCGCACCTGGAATGAGTTTCCTGGTAGCCCTAGGGTGTCTCGGGTGGAGCAATCTTGAGCTGCTTACCGCCTTGGCTCCAAACGGTGTCGGTGTAGGCGCGTTCCATCAGCTTCGGCGCCTCCGGGTAATCGGAGGCATGGATCATGTAGTACAGCACTCGATTAGTCTCTTTTACGGCGTAGATCGCCTACGCCATGGCGAACCGGTGGCCAAGCTCTGTCTGGAAGCGCCTGCACATCTCCCTCCGCACGCTGTCCCCCGTTTCATCCCGGCGACGCTCCGCCAGTCGCTGCGACCCCACCAGGCTTGCCACTTGTTGTGATCGTGCAGTCCTGCGAACGCGCTGAAGCCACCCGTTCGCGAGGAACTGGTGATCAGGGCCCGGCCATTGACAGTGCATCCCACTCCCGCTGTTTGTCGCACGTTGGTGGGGATACCCGGCCCTTGGTCCCACGTCGCATCCGGGAGGGTCCCATGAGCTACGCCAGGCAACTGCTGGACACCTACCCCCGCACCTTCAACCTCGACGCCGGCGTGCTGGCCGCCACCACCGACGCCGTCAACGACTGCGCGCAGGCCTGCACCGGCTGCGCCGACGACGACTTGTCGGAGCCCGACATTGTCGAGCTGGTCAAGTGCATCCGGCTGTGCCTGGACTGCGCGGACGTGTGCACGGCCACGGTCCGGGTGATCAGCCGCCAGACCGAATACGACGCCAACCTCACCCGGTCAGTGCTGGAGGCGTGCGCGACGGCGTGCAAGAGCTCCGGCGACGAGTGTGAGCGGCACGCCCAGATGCACGAGCACTGCCGAGTGTGCGCTGAGGCATGCCGCCGCTGCGAGCAAGCCTGCCGGCAGCTGCTCGCAGCCATGCAGTAGGAGCGCCCGGGACCTAACCACCCCGACACTGTCCGCAGCCGCGGTTTTGGCACGGCCACGCAGCCGTGCGCTATCGACCACCCGATCCCTGGGCCGGTCCTACCCCAGGCTGACCTGGGCGCTTAGCCTCTTCGCGTTGACTGGAGCGCGGTCACCTACCGGGGACGGTGATCGTGGCTGGGGTGTTGTAGTTGGCGTAGTCGCGGTCCATGAAGTGGCCGGGGGCGTCCATACGCTCGTGCAGGATAAGGTCGGCGTGGTCGACCCACAGGCGGTGGTAGGCGCCGTTGGCCTGGTCGATGAAGGCGAGCACGTCCACGGGGGTGCCATGCCAGGCGGCCGGGCCAAGATCACTGTCACCGCCAAACGCCAACGCCGGAACCGACCCGCGGTCGCCAACGCCGCTTGGCCAGCGCGCGGGCGACCGCCCGGCGATCACCGCCCGCCCGTCCGTTGGACACGCCCACCCACGCGAGACGCAGCAGGTAGGCGATGGCCAGCCCATGGCTGGCCGCCTGCGCGACCCGAACAGGCTCGGGCTGGCCATCGTCGCAAGATCGCCAGGACGGACCACGGCGAAACAGGGCAGGATCACCAGCGGCAGCGCTGCCATGCCGACCAGCGTCAGCAGATGGAAGGTCGCAACCATGCGGGCCGGGGCGCGACCGTCGAACAGGCGGGCGGCAACCCACGCGCTCACCAGCACCAGCATGATCGGCCCGGCGACCATCGCGGCCACGACCAGCCTCACCGCCCACCGCCTCCACTTGTATTCGTTGGCGTCAGGGCCGGCGCCCCTGCCAGGTCCCGGAGTCTTGCCAGCAACTCGGCGGCGGCCCTCCAGGTCCTTGACGAAGTGGGTCAGCACCGTCTGCGGGTAGTCGGCGGCGGCCAACACCTCGCGCAGGGCGCGGGCGGCAAGCTCCTCCTTGCTCAGGGTCGGCCGGTACACGAACCCGCGACCCCGCCGGCGGCGCTCCAACAGGCCCTTGTCGCACAGGCGGATCAGGATCGTCATGACGGTGGTGTAGCCACGCCGCTCTCCCTGCAAGGCGGCGAGCACATCGTTGACCCCGAGCCAGTCGCCGCGGTGCCAGGCGAACTCCATCACCTCGGCCTCCAGCGCGCCGAGCCGCTGGCTCGCCGTCGGAGCCGCCAGAGCGACGTCGCGGCTGGCCGCCGCCGCCCTGGCCGCCGCGGAGTTCGTCACAGCGTCCAGGGGCGGGCCGGTCGCCCACATCCTGGCCTCCTGGAGGCCGTTCGCGTACACGCTCAGCGGCCGCTCCGGCGGCGTGGTCGTATCGCAGGGATTGTTGGGCCTGTTGGACGACGACGAGTGCGATGCCATGCTGGCCCACGAACTTGCCCACCTGCACCTGCGCCACCATCGGCTGCTGGGCTTCACGCAGGTCGTTAGCGCCACCGTGGGCCGGTGGTGCCGGCGGTCCACCAGGCGGCCGCGTCGCTTGCCCGGGAGCTGGAGGTGATCGCCGACCAGGCAGCGGCAAGCGTGGTCGGGGATCGGCAGGTGGTCGCCCGCGTGCTGGCCAAGGCGGCACTGGCCACCGCCGCGTCCACTCCAGGGCCGACCCCGACCCTGGCCTTCGGCGGCGACGGTGACCTCGCCTACCGACTCGACCGGCTGACCGGCTGACCGGCGACCGGCAGCGTGAGGATCGACACGGGGTGGCGACCGGGGCGTGCGGCCTGCTCGCCAGCGGGCTCCTGGCGATCCTTGGCACCGTCCAGCCGGCGGGCCTGGTCACCGGGTCACCGTCCTGGGGCTGACGCTGCTGGGAATCGGCTGGCTGGTACTGTCGAGGCGTCGCCCCATCCACTCGTCCCGCGCCATGACGGGACCGGCACGGGTGGCGTCCGGATGTGGGCGGTCAGCCGCGCGCGAGCAGGTGGCGTCGCGCTCGGATCATGGCGGCCTCGAAGCCGACCTCGCCAACATCGACGTAGGGCACGTCGGCGTCCTCGCACTCCTCACGCAGTTGCCGGCTCCGCCGTCGGATCCACGCGGCGGCCTCGCCGAGCTCCTCACGGGACGCGCCGTGGTGCTGCGGCTTCGGTCCTCGGTAGCCGACAAGGTCCTCGACCGAGAAGGAGCCGTGTCCCAGAAAGCACGCCTGGACCGCGGTCCCCTCCAGCGCCGCCCGCAGACGCGCGGGGTAGGACGGCGACAGTTCGAAGCCCTCGATCAGGAACCGCTCGGCCTCCTCCGCACACACCTCGGCCGCCTGCTCGACATGCGGGTACAGGAACTCGGCGAGCTGCCAGGCGTCGACTGGATCCTGGTCGATGGCATCCAGCTCGGGAAGGACCCGACGCAGCACCGTCCTGAGCACGTCGGTCGGGAGCCACGGGATCCCGTCGGTCTCCAGCAGCCGCTGCGCCAGCAACGACTTTCCGACCCGTGGCGCGCCGCCGACCAAGTAGAGGGTGTGGCCACCCATCGCGGCATCGTGCCTCCGTCACGCAACCGGCGAACTTCGCCGGCGCCGGGACTTCGTTCCATCCTGCACCACGCCGAACCGCTCCCAGGCGGTCCGAGGGTAACGCGCGCCACGGTCCAGGGCCTGACCCAGCTCGGCGCCGAGCCTTCGTACAGGCTGCAGGCCCGGGCTGAGGGCCTGCGACCGCGGCCGATTCGGCCTCCAGGGCTGGCCGACGGCGCCGTCCAGCCGGCGAAAGTCGGGCTTCTGCGTTGCCAACCTGCCTCGGATCCGCTGGCCGTGTGGACCTTCGTCCAGCCCGGCGAGGAGATGGCCTCCGGCGGCCCGCCCTCCACCAGCCAGCAGCGAGCCGCCGACGGCCGGGAGACGCTGCTAGAACGTTCGCGGGCGCTGCTGGAGCCCAACCGCCGCGCCGCCGAACAGTACGCCGCGGGCGGGCGACCTGATGGCGAGGACGCGGTGCGCGTGTGGAACTCCCCGAGACCGTGCCAGCCTGCGCCCCGGCTTGGCGAGGGCCCGCTGACGGTCTGGGCGGAGGACGACATCCTGCACGTGCTCTGGCGGGGCCAGGCCGACGAGGTCCAACTCGTCGCCGGGCTGCAGCCGTGGCTGTGGCCGGTCCAGGGCGCCCGCGACCTTGTGGGAGGTGTCGCTTCGCCTCTGCCGGCTGGATGAGGCGGTCATCACCCTCACTGTGCTGGCGCGGCGGGCCGGCGACCACGCGGCTGGGCCGGCGTCGGCCACGCTGACCTGGCGCGGACCGCGGGCACCCGCCTGCCCGTCGCCCAGGCGCTGGCCGGCCAGTTGGAGAAGCAAGTGCTGGACAGCGCCGCGCTCGGCACCCCCCGCGTAGTGAGCGTCTACCGCCAACCAGGCCAGCGGGGCCGCTGCCAGGCTGCAATGCTCGCCGACGGCGGGGCGGCAACGGGGGTTCGCCCACACTCTGGAGCCCGCGATCCTCGCCGGCGCGGCTCCACCCGTGCTGCTAGTGGGCGTCCACAACGCGTTCGATCCGGCCAACCCCTATCCGGACCGGCGCGCCCAGGAGTACCTGCCCGGCCACATCGCCGCCGCTTCGACAAGCATCTGCGCTTCGTCACCGACGAGGTCCTCCCCGGGGCCACCGACCAGTGGGGCGCGGCTTCACGACCATCTTCGTGGTCGAGCAGAACGCCACATGGCCCTGTCGATCGCCGACCGCGGCTATGTCCTACAGACCGGGCAGATGGTGCTCGCCGACACCGCGCAGGCCCTGCTCGACAGCCCCTGATGCGCAAGGCGTATCTCGCCGAGCTGATCTGCAGTGCGATCGGGCTGTCGTCGTGGGGGAACCTTCAAGCGGGCGGGATGGCTTCAGCATCCGCCGTCCTTCGTATCGTCGAGCGTATTGACAGTGGTTGCGGCGTTGCGCACGGTGGGCCTGATACGCCGTCCTGCACCGCCGCTGCCCGCTTCGGCGCGGGCGAGCGCGAAGGAGGGTCATCATGGCTCGGCGTCGCCGCGTTCCAATCTCACTGCTCACCATCCTGGCGTTGCTCGCCGCCCTGAGCGGTGTGGCCGCCCGCGCGACGGCGGCGACCGGCCAGGCACCGCCGTTCACGCAGCGGGCGCTGTTGTATGCCTCCGACGGGATGCGGCCCGACCTCATGGAGCGCTACGCCGCCGCGGGGGCGATGCCGACCTACGCCAGCCTGATGCGGGCGGGCGTGCGCGGCGACAACGGGCTGCTGCAAGGCTTCCCGCCCAACACCGGCGTGGGCTGGTACACGCTGGCCACTGGAACTTGGCCGGGTGAGCACGGCTCGACCAACAACACCTTCCACCGGGTCGGCGAGGGCAACTTCAACAACCGGACCTCGTTCTCGGCAGCGGGCGTCCTCCAGGCTGACACGATCGCCAACGCGGCGGAGCGTGCCGGCAAGAAGGTCGCGCAGGTCGAGTGGGTCGGCGGCCGCAACGCCAACATCGCGGGGCCGACGGTCGACTTCGCCAACTTCTTCTCCAACCGCGGTGTGCTGACCGCCCCGGCCGACCCCGACGAGCAGGCGGGCGCCGCCGCGTTCGGCCTGTCCTACCAGGTCGCCGGGTTCACCGCGGCGAGCGGCTGGACGAACGTGCCGGGCGGCGACCCCGCCGCACCACCCAAGCAGACCGCGCTGAGCGTGCCGACGACCTTCGCCGCCCAGAACCCGACCCGCGTCTACGACGCTTACCTGTACGACAGCGTGGTGGACGGGACCGCCGCCTACGACCACGCCATTCTGGTCCGCGCCGCCGCGGGCAAGGACGGTAGCCAGCGCTCGGCGGACCTGGCCGTGGGTGACTTCCAGGAGGTCAAGCTGCGCGGCGCCGACGGCCTGGTCGGTGCGCGCGCCGGGCAGACCGCCGGGTTCTACGTGAAGCTGATCGCCCTGGCCGGCGACCTGTCGAAGTTCAAGCTCTACTTCACCTCCGTCGAGCGGGTGATCGCGAGCTGCGCCACGGCCGCCTGCAACGCCCTGCCCCCAGGTGGCCCCGGCGAGGACCGGCTCGAAAAACACCTCGCCGACGACCTGCCGACCGCGGTCTCGGCCGACTTCGCCCCGCTGGAGGCCCGCATCATCGACGAGAACAGCTACGTCCAGCAGGGCCGCGACCTGGAGAAGCGCTACGGCGACGCGGTACTCGACTACGTCCTCGGTACGTTGCAGCCAGACACCGACCTCGCGCTGGTCGGCTACCCGGTGACCGACGAGTTCTCGCACCAGTTCATGGGCCTGGTAACCGCCACCGACATCGACGGCGACCCCAACCCGTTCTTCGACGACCTGAACGGGGACGGCGTCAAGGACAACCGGGTGGCGATCCGCGAGGGCTACATTCGCAGCGCCTACACCGAGACGGACGCCAAGCTCGCCAGGGCCCGCGGGATGCTCGGCGGCAACCCGACCACCTTCGCCTCCTCCGACCACGGCTTCGCGCCGCAGTGGCTGGCCGTCAACGCCGGCAAGGTGCTGGCCGACGCCGGCTTGCAAAGCGCCGAGCAGCCGAGCAACTGCCGCGCGGCCGCCTCGGGGTTCACCAAGGCCAAGGCGTGCTTTGCCGGTGGGACCGCGCAGATCTACGTCAGCCTGGCCGGCCGCGACCCCGGCGGGGTGGTCGCCCCCGCCGACTACGAGACCGTGCGCGACCAGATCATCAGCGCCTTCCAGCACTTGAGCGACCCGTCCAACCCCGCCAAGCGGGTCATCGCCAAGGTCATGAAAAAGGAGGAGCTGCGCGACGTGGATGGCAGCGACTCGCTGCACCCCTCCCGCAGCGGTGACGTGGTCGTGGTCGCGCGGCCGCCCTACCAGTTCGACGCGGCCACGCCGGGCAAGACGATCGCGCCGTCGCAGTTCTTCGGCCAGCACGGCTACCTGCCTGACCTGGTCGACCTGGCCCACAACGTCAACATGCACGCCACCTTCGTCGCAGCCGGCCCTGGCGTGCGCCACCAAGACCCGCTTGAGGGTGTGCGCGCCATCGACCTCGCCCCGACGCTGGCGTTCCTGCTCGGCATCCCCGGCCCACAAAACGCCCGAGGCCGGATCCTGTACCAGCTGCTTGCGCAGCCGGGGCAGTTCAAGGAAGTCACCATCCTCGACATCAGCGACTACCACGGCCAGCTCGTGCCGCTGTCCGAGACGGCCGACAACCTCACGGGTGGTGGTTCGGCCAACCCGAGCTTCACGGTCGGCGGCGCCGCCTTCCTCAAGCCGTGGTTTGACCGCTACCGGGCCGAGGCCCCGGGCGGCTCCATCACCGTGGCGGCCGGGGACTCGGTCGGCGCGACCCCGCCGATCTCCAGTTTCTTCGGGGACACGCCCACCATCGAGCTGATGAACCAGATGGGCTTTGGCGCCGACGGGCTCGGCAACCACAACTTCGATCGCGGCCAGGCCTACCTGCGGACCACGCTGATCCCGCTGGCCAACTTCCCGTACCTGTCGGCCAACATCGTCGACAGCGCGGGGCGCACGCCCGCCGAGTGGTCGCCCTCCAAGGTCTTCGATGTGTTCGGCGGAGTCAAGGTCGGGGTGGTGGGGTTCTCCAATGACGACATTCCCGAGCTCACCTCCCCCGGCGCGCTCGGGCCGTTCCACGTGGCCAACTCCACCGCCGCGGTCAACGCCGAGGCGGCCAGGCTGCGCGCGAGCGGCATCGGGACCATCGTGGCGATCGGGCACCTGGGCGCCACCTCGGGCACGCTGAACGACCCGGTCGGGCCGCTGGTCGACCTGGCCGATAACGTCCACGGCGTCGATGCGGTGATCGGCGATCACACCGACTTCCAGGTCGTCTCGACCCGCCCAAACGGGGTGCTGGTGACCGAGAATCGCAGCAAGGGCATCCGTTTCACCCGCGTGCGGCTGGTCGTCAACGCCTCGACCAAGCAGGTCGTCTACAAGACCGCCGACTTCCACAAGCCTTGGGACATCGGCGTCATCCCCGATGCGGCCATCCAGGCCCGCATCGACCAGCTCAACGCGCAGCTCGCCCCGATCCTTGGGACCGTGATCGGCCAGTCGACGGTGTTCGTGCCAAGGACCGACGCCTGCGGCAACACGGCGGGGCGGACCTGCGAGTCGCTGGAGGGCAATGTCACCGCCGACGCGATGCGGACCACCTACGGTACCGACTTCGCCATCACCAACTCTGGCGGCCTGCGCGCCGACCTCACCTGCCCGACCAACGACAACCCGAGCGACTTCTGCCCCACCTACACCCCGCCGCCGTTCCCGATCACCCGCGGGCAGGTCCTCACCGTGCTGCCGTTCGGCAACGTGGTGGTCACCCTGACCGTGAGCGGCGCTGAACTCAAGACCATGCTCGAGAACGGGGTCTCGCAGATGCCCGCCGTGGCCGGCCGCTTCCCGCAGGTGTCGGGGCTGTGCTTCACCTACGACATCGCCGCGCCCGCCGGCAGCCGCGTCACCGGGGCCGTCCGCCAGGCCGCCGACGGCACCTGCACCGGACCGGCGGTCGACCTCGGCGCCGGGTCCAGCTACACGATCGCCGAGAACGACTTCATGGCCACCGGCGGCGACGGCTACCCGATCTTCTCCAGCCGGGCCACCACCCGCGACATCATGGACCAGGTGGTCGCCGACCACGTCACCGCCCAGTCCCCGATCAGCCCAGCCATCCAGGGGAGGGTCAACTGCACCACCACCGGGCCCACCGCCTGCCCAGTGGTCACACCATAGCGCCGCAGCCAGGGAGCTGCCGTTGTCGACGATCCAAAACACCCGCTCGGCGGACGCATACGCTCGGCGGTCATGACCTGGGTTACCAGCCGGCCGAACGGCCCGATGCCAGTCGACGGCTCGCAACGGCCGAACAGCCGTGCCCGGTGGACGTCCCATGCGGCCAGGTAGGCAAGCGCCCCACCACGGTCGTACTCGTGCTCGACCCGCAGCGCCCTGGCAGCGCCGGGCGGCAGGGTCGGGTGGCAGCGGTGACGGGCTTGGATCGAGGTCTTCTCGTCGGCGCTGATGACGTACTCGTCCGCGCTGAGGGCCGCCCCTCGAAGCGGCGCTGATACAAGTCGAGCACCACTCCGGCCTTGGCGGCAAAGGCGGGGTCGCGCGGGAAGATCCACGAGCGATGCTGCCAGGGCTTGATGGGGTCCTCGGCCAGCCAGCGCCACAGCGTCGTGGTCGAGATCTGGGTCACCACGCCGCAGGCGACCAGTTCGTCGCGTAGCTCGGCCAGGCTCCAACGGCTCACGGGCACGCCCCGGGTAGCGGGCAGCTCGCAGGCGACCGCCTCGGCGGTCGTCACGACCGCCGCTGGGAACACCCGGGGGACGGCCCGGCCGCTTGCGATCGGCCAAGCCCGCGAACCCCTCCTGGCAGAAGCGTTTGCGCCATTTGGTCACGGTGTTGACCGCGACCCCAAGCCGCCGGGCGATCACCTGGTTGGCCAGGCCCGCCGCGGCCTCGAGCACGATCCGAGCCCGCACCACCTGTCGGTGCTGGGCGGTCTGCTTGCGCACCAGCGCTTTGAGGTAGCGGCGCTCAGCCGCGCGCAGCGCGATCACCAACGGGCTGCACCCGCCGCCTCGTGCCATCCTGCTCCCTTGTTCGGCGTGCACGCCGGCTGGTGGCGGGCCGGCGTGACGCTACCCGATCCGGTCGGGCACACTGCCACGCATAGCGACCAGGACGATCCCCGAGTCGACCAAGACCTCGCTGCACCAGCGCCTGCTCGCCCGAGCGCGCCAGCGCTGGCCGGGGCTGGCCGATGTCCACGTGCGCTTCCGCGGCCGGTTCGCCTACATCGACGGCGAGCTAGCCAGCGGCGAGGTGCTGCCGCTGTACCGGCTGCGGTATGCCGGCTCGGCGAGCCTGTGCGGCTGTGAGGAGGCGTCCGCCCCCGCCCTGCTCGTGCGGGCGGCGCGGAGCCGACGCAGCGACACGATGTGGAGCGCGATCGCCAACGGCACGGCCACGGTCGGGACGAGGGCCAGCGGGAGCAGAGCAAGTGGCCCGGTGGAGGGCGTGACATCGAGGGGTCGATAGGGCCCGAGTCCCGCCAGGAAGCCAATGCTCAGGGCGACGACCAGATCGAGGATCCCGAGCACGTTGAACCGGACCGCGCCCTTGTGGTCCCGCCCCCGGGCCAGCCGTTGGGCGACGAACGGCGCGGAGACCCCGATCGCGATGTCTCCCAGGCCCGCGGGCAGCGCGAACACGGCGGGCAGGTCGCCTTGGGCCATCACGATCAGGAACGACACCCCCACGACCCGCAGCGTGTGCGGCAGGGTGAGGCGCGCGGGGGTGCCAGCGTGGGCGAGGATGCGGGACACGACGGGGATCTGAGTGGCCAGCAGCAGCGCGATCAGCGTGCCCGCGAACGCCACCCCGAACCAGGGCGCGGCCTCACCGGAAGCTTGGTGATAGACGCCGGCGCGTGCCAGCAACCCGCTGGCCACGATCCAGCCGCCCAGCACGGCGGCGGCCGCGGCGGCGACGCCGGCGGCGGTTGGCCGGCCCAGGCGGGCGGCAACGGCACCGCGGTACAGCATGATGGAGGTGGCCGCGGGTATCCCGATCACGCCGAGAAGCACCAGCGCCCACACATAACTTGGCAAGTCGAACATGGCAGGGTCCTTTTCGGGGATCTCGGATCACTGCGGATGGGTGGTGTGTTCTGGAGACACCTGCATATGGCTGTCCTTTGTCATTGCCCGCCTCCCCCCGGCTGCCGCTCACGTGGTCGCAGTGGACGACGGCCAGGGCCTTGGCCCGAACGAGTCTGGGTCCCGCGGATCAAGGGCAGCACCTCCAGCCACGGCCGGCCCCCTCGGACCCGGGGCTTCTGGATCCAACCGCGCTTCATCGCCCCTCACCTGCTGGTGCCTTGGCGGACCCGACCGGCCGCATCCAAGTCGCAGCCTCAGGTCCCACACCCCGGCCAGGGCGCTGCTCACGGGTCGCCCCATCGCGGGGAGGCCCGTCGAGGCCGATTGGCTGAGGATGGTCCAGCGCCTGTCCGGGTTGGGCCGGGACGTCGTTGGACGGGAGCCACCGCAGCACCGCGATCGCGGCCGCCGCCAGCAGGACCGCCCCCGCCAGCATCGCCAGGCCGAAGCCATCCATGAACGCGGCGTTGGCCGCCCGGCGGAGGACCTCTCCGGCGGGTCCGCCCACCCCGCCCGCGATCTCCAGCGCGGCACCGACCGACCGCTTGGCGGCGGCAGCCAGGTCCGGGCTCAGCGACGAGACGGCTCCACCGATCCCGGACCTGTATGCGGCGTTGGCGAGCGCCCCCAAGATCCCGACGCCAAGCGCCGCGCCCACCTGGCGGCCGGAATCGTTGATGGCCGAGCCGAGGCCGGCGTTCTGGTCGGGCACCGCGGCCATGACCGCGTCGGTGGACGGGACGAGCGCGGCGCCGATGCCCAGTCCGATCAGCAGCAGGGCGGCTCCCACCAGCCAGTACGACGTCGCTGGGCCCACCAGGGAGAGGGCGGCGAACAGCAGCGCACTCCCGCCCAAGGCGGCGGCCACGGTCCGGGTGGTACCGACCCTGGGGACCAGGCGCTGGGTGATCGGGCTGGCGATCCCGAAACCGATCGCGATCGGCAGGAACCGCAGGCCGGCCTGCAGCGGCGTGTAGCCCTGGACGAACTGGAGGTACTGGGTGAGCAGGAACGCCAGCCCCCCGATGGCGAGCCCTGTCAGGGTCATCGCGACCGTCCCCCATCCCAGGCGGGGGTTCCGAAACAGCCGCAGGTCGAGCATCGGCTCGCGGACCCGCGCTTCGTGACGGACGAAGGTGGCTCCGGCCACTACCGCCAGACCAAGCGAGCCGATCACCGCTCCGCTCGTCCAGCCGCTGGCGGGGCCCTCGACGATCCCGTAGACCAGCGAGGCCAGGGCCACCACCGACAGGGCCAGTCCCGGGAGATCCGCGCGCGGTGGTGCGGGGTTCCGGCTCTCCGGCACCAGGATCCAGCCGCCCGCCAGGGCAGCGATCGCGATCGGCACGTTCAGCAGGAACGCCGACCCCCACCAGAAGTGCTCGAGGAGCCACCCGCCGACGATGGGCCCCAGGGGGATGCCGAGGCTGGCGATCCCCGTCCAGATCCCGATGGCCTTGATCCGTTCTCCTCGCGGGAAGACGTCGGTGATGACCGAGAGCGTGGAGGGCATGATCAGCGCGCCCCCCACCCCCATCAGCGCGCGGGCCACGATCAGCTGCGACGCCGACCCCGCGTACGCCCCCAGCACGCTGGACCCTGCAAACACCAGAAGCCCGATCTGCAGGAGCCGCTTGCGGCCGAAGCGATCCCCGAGCGCGCCCATGGTGAGCAGGAGTCCGGCGAAGACGATGATGTAGGCATCGACGATCCACTGCAGCGCCGACACCGACGCGCCCAGTTCCCGCTGCAGCGTCGGGACGGCGACGTTGATGATCGTGTCGTCGATGATGATGATCAGCAGGCTCACCGACAGGATCGCCAGGGTCCACCACCGGCGCCGGTACGTGGTCCCTCGCCCGCGTCCATGCTCTTCGTCGGTGCCCACTTCGGTCCGTTCCAGCGCCACGGTCCCGCGGTCACTGCCGCTCTGGTCGTCGTGCCAGGTCATCGGGAGTCCTCCTCCACCACCGATCAGCTTCCGAACATCACTGCGTTACCGGCTTGCTATGCCTTACTGCATCTGCAGTCTTTACCGAACATGATGTTCGATTATTTGCTAGGCTTCGGGGCGGACGTCAACAACCAATCGCCCCGCATCCGTTCGGAACCGAACGTGATCGGGTCAGTTGTTCGGGACGGAGGACGATGATGAGCTCGGCACCGACGGACCGGCGGGTGCGGCGAACGCGTGAGCTGCTCCGGAGGGCTCTGCTCTCCCTTGTCCAGGAGAAGGGGTACGACCGCATCACGGTCCAAGACATCCTCGATCGCGCAGATGTCGGACGGTCGACCTTCTACGCGCACTATCGGGACAAGGACGATCTTCTCCGCGCCGGGTTCGAGGACATCCGTGCGGCACTAGCCGCCGAGCGGGACGCGGCGGAGAAGGGGGTGGAAAGGAAGGTCGAGTTCCTGCAGCCCATGCTCGTGGTCTTTCAGCACGTCGGGAGGCACCGAGACTTCTGGGAGTCCCTGTCGCGGAAGGGAGGAGCTGACCTGGTGGCCCGTATCCTCCGGGAGAGCGTTTCGGACCTCGTTCGGGAGCACTTCCGGTCCCAGTTCCCTGATGCACGGGGGAACCAGACGCAGCTCGAGGCGGCCATACAGTTCGTTACCGGCGCCTGCATGGGTCTCGTCGTTTGGTGGCTGGAGGACGACCACGTCCTCTACTCGGCCGAAGAGATCCATTCGATCTTCCGCCGGCTCGCGACCCAGGGCGTGAGGCGCTCCCTCGCCACCACCTGAGAGCTCGGATTCGGGAGACAACCAGCGAACGGTGCCTCATGAAGGGAGGATCGCCGGGTCTGTGGAGATCATCTCCTGCGTTCACCATCAGTGAGGTCGGCGTCGGCGCGGGGATCGGGAAGCCCTGCGGGTGCTGCTGGCTACCCGCCAGGGTGCGGTGATCGCGCGGACTTGTGCTATCAACCAGCTCAAGGCGCTCATCGTGGGTGCCCCTGAGGAGTTGCGGGCCGAGCTCCGGGGTCGTAGCACCAGCGGCCAGGTGGCCTATTGCGCCGCGCTGCGTGACCGGCCGGCCAGGTCGTTGGAGCACCGGATGACGGCCAGGGCGCTGCGCTGGACTGCCCTGCGGATCCGGGTCCTGGCCGCTGCGGCGGCCAAGCTCCAGGGCGAGATCGGCCGGCTGGTGCAGGCGATCGTCCCGTGGCTGCCGGAACTGCCTGGGATGGGACCAATCAGCGCCGGCCAGGTGCTGGTGAGCTGGTCGCATGCCGGCCGACTGCGGTCGGAGGCGGCCTTTGCCGCGCTGGCCGGCGTCAGCCCGATCCCGGCGTCGTCCGGGCAGGTCACCCGGTACCGGCTGAATCGCGGCGGGGACCGGCGGCTCAACCGGGCGCTGCACACCGTGGCCCTGGTGCGGCTGCGCGACGACCCCGCAACCCGTATCCATGCGGCCCGCCGGCGGGCCGAGGGAAGAGCCCACCAGAGATCCGCCGGTGCGTGAAGCGCGCGATCGCGCGGCAGCTGTTCAAACTCCTGCAGCACTACGACGCTCGCACATGGAGGTCGTCCAGGTGGCATGACGGACACCCGGCACTCAAGCCTGTGCCGATCGTGGAGAACGGCCCCGAGACGGGTTGGCACGAGGCGGCTATGAAACCAGGTTGAACCGGGTCAGGGTCTTGCGGTCGAGCTCTCCGACCCAGACAGCGCCCTCGCCGACGGCCAGGGCGGTCGGCGCGATCCCCGGCAGGGGACCGGCCGGCCCAGCACCCGATTGGTGGTGGGGTCGATCCGGTAGAGCTTGCCTGGCTTCGGCTTGGCTGGCTCGCCCCCGCCCGACACGGTTGACGCGTCCTGGGCGACCCAGAGCGTTCCCCAGGCCGAACCGCATCAGGACGCCGTAGGGGATCGTGATGCTGGCGACCACCCGGCCGGTCGCCGGGTCCACCCGCTGGACGCCGGCGTCGTTGGCGCTGGTGGCGAAGGTCCCCCACAGGGACCCGGCGCCTACCGCCATGACGTTGCCGACGCCTGCACCTGTCCGTACGCGAACTGCTCGACCAGCTCGCCGGCATCCAGGGGACCGTGCTGCTCTACCACGACGGTGGCAAAGGACGCCCCCGCGCGCGGCGCATGCTCACCGACATGAGCCCCACCCAACAGCGCCTGGCCGACCTGTTCGACATCCACCAGTACGCACCCACCCGCTGACCGCCCCTTGGATCAAAGGCGAGTTGGGTAATACACCAGCTCTGCCCGCAAACACAGCTCTACCAGCGGAAACCAGCCATACGATCAGCGAAGGCCGGAAACTCCCGGACCTCCCCCGGGAGGACTCTGCTGGCGAATTTACGAGCCGTAGGGCTTGGTGATCTGCTCTGGTCAGGGGTGCACAGCGGGGCGCACCAGACTCCAGAGGCGGTCAATGATGACGATGTGGCCACGGTCCGGCCGTGCGGTCCCGGCAAGCACGGCGCGGGTGGCGCGGGAGGCGTTCCCGAAGGGATGCCTAGCGATCCGGATCCGTGACGCGCTCGGTGCGCTGTTCGAGGACGCCCAGTTCACGGAGCTGTTCGCGACCCGGGGCCGCCCAGCGGTCTCACCGGCACGGCCGGACCGTGGTATCAGTGTTGC
>Ga0137384_10001865_pt1 | contig 16708 bp, 20 predicted proteins | sample SagtaG_2_FD_104922 | JGI IMG/M metagenome (GOLD analysis project Ga0137384, IMG submission 104922) | Vadose zone soil microbial communities from Sagehorn Ranch, Mendocino, California, USA - Sage2_R_60_16 metaG | ecosystem: Environmental > Terrestrial > Soil > Vadose zone | place: USA... | reverse complement strand
CCTCGTCGACGATCATCTGGTCTCGGAGTTGTATTGGATACACCCATAGCTGCTTCCGAATGATGAAAACTCGGATGCACTCCTCGCAGAGGAATCCTCCCCTCACCCTAGTTCCTGGGGCGACGGTAAGACACTTGCTGCAGAGGTTCTTCTCTACGGACCGTTGAATCGTTCGATTCCTCATTTTCCATCACGAAATCTTCCACGCCCAGATTTGCCGATAAATAACTGATCCTGTTCAGGAGATTCGAACACTTTGATCAGCAATCTTGAGCCAGCTTGCGATATCTTTACCCTACCGAAGAATATAGTGGTGCCCGGGGTGAATGGGATTCAGTCAGACGCATTGAACAGTGAAACAATACAGCTCTATCAGAGCAGGCATTTCTCACTCCTTCTAGCATCACGACGGCAAATGATGAAGATCCCCTGCTACCGTTGTCGCGTTACCGTTCGAGGATTCAATCTCACGTTTGCACTTAGACACAAACGGTGCTTCGCTGCTAGCTCGTCTATATCTCTGGATAGCCGGCACTGACTCGCCCTTTTGCCAGGCTTAACACCATATGCACTCATTGCAAACACGACCTACATTCGTGATTTGTCCGGAGAAAATTGGTGGCCGGCGGCGAGAAAGTTCGAGATTCGCTGTCCAACTTTTGATCAGGGACGAGTTTTTAGACCCGGGGCCCAAGTCCGGACTTCGAAGAAAAATGTCGACCGAAATCCGTGCTGAGTCGCTGACGGCGGCTTTCAAGCAGTGGCAAAACCTGGCCGTGGGTACAGTACTCATGGCCTTCAGCGCATACCTCACGATAAGCGCCAAGAGCTTCATCACAACCACAACCACAGAGCTTCAAGGATGGGCCATGTTGATAATCGCAGGCTACGCATTTGCATCAGCACTATACCTTGGACTCTCGACGCTTTCAGGGCATAGTCCTCTGCCGGAGACCCTCCCCGGAGTCATCGACCATTTCAAAGGTTTCATAGTAGCAGGCATATTCTATGCAGTCGGGTACTTCTTGCTCAACATCGAAACCTCGGTCCTTCCAGTGAGCCAGACCCTGTCTCAAGCGCTATCTCTGATCATCGGTGGTGCCTTCTTCCTGGTTGCCGCGGTAATCGCGGTGGCCGGTGCGTTCACACCACGCAAGAAGTAGTTTTAGGACTTTTCCAGCGACGAGTCCTAACACGCTTTTTCTTACTCCAAATTTCGTGTCTCTTATCGACCCCATTACGCAGTTTATATCGAGAACTCGCTCCGATGCGTTGGACGAGCCTCTGCTCGGAAAAAAAAGGATATTGAAGATAGTCGTTGTCTCAGATACCCATTCAGACTCCATCTCTTCGCTACCTGAGAAGCTGATCGAAGAACTATCAGTCGCGGATCTTATTATCCACGCTGGCGATTTCACCGGGCCACAACTTGTCAACGAGCTTCGTAAGCTGGGAAACTTCCGAGGTGTTTACGGGAACATCGATGGACCTGATGTTAGACGTGAACTACCTGAGATTGATACCATCGACGCTGAGGGGCACCGAATAGGTGTGAACCACCCTGCCGAGGGTGGAGCTCCCACAACTATCGAGAAGAGGATCCGGACGAAGTTCGGAGATGTTGACGTTATCATCCATGGGCATAGCCATCGAACCAAGAATGAGAAGAAAGATGGAATTCTCTGGTTCAACCCAGGCAGCGCGACTGGTAAATTCCCCGCACTCAAGAAGAGCTACGGAGTGCTGACGATAGGCAATGGGATTAGGGGAGAGCTCTTCGACCTTTGACGATTCAACAAACTGCCGAATCGACCATTGCAGTTGGCCCATCCATTGGAAAGAGGAGAAGACTTGCCGGATATCCGAACAAGCTTAACGAAATGTCTGGCAAAGACTGGATCAAGTTTACAAAATCATGGTTTGTCCATCGTCCGGAGCCGCGGGGCGACCAAAAGGTTCGCCATCCCGCATCGTTTCCTGAGTCTCTGGTTCGAGAGTTCATCCTCTTCTTCACAAAGAGAAGACAAGTAATACTTGACCCGTTCCTGGGAACCGGGAGCACTCTCGTAGCAGCTGTTGAAACTGGCCGATCTGGCGTCGGCTTAGAGATTGTTGGAAAATATGCCAAGATATCGAGAAGGCGAATCGCGGCAGTTCTAAATGGGCCGAAAAATGGTCAAGGTACCGGACGCAGTAGATCGTTATGGGCCGAAGTGGTTCAAGCCGATTCGCGCAATCTCTGGGAGATCTGGAAGGAGAGAGAATATCCCCTGGCTGATTACTGCATTACTTCACCACCCTACTGGAACCAGTTGAAGAGAAACAAGATCCGACAGAAAACACGCGTTGCAAAGGGCTGGGACACGGCGTACAGCAGCAATCCTAACGACATTGGGAACATCGAAGACTACAGAGCATTCTTGGGTGCTATGAAACGCCTCTTCGACGAAGTTTACAAAGTAATAAAACCAAAAGGCTACCTTACGATCATAACAAACAATGTTTTCACTCATGGCCGAATGTACCCCCTAGCCTTCGACACCGTCTCTACTTTATCGCAGAAGCCATATGCGTGGACCCCGAAGGATGAGAAAGTATGGTGTCAAGATGACAAGACTCTCCTTCCCTTGGGAGTCTACAATGCTTGGGTTGGGAACAGACATCATCAATACTGTCTCATCTTTCGAAAAGAGGACGGGGAGTCTGTTCTTCCCAGCTAGTTTCTATGAATGTGTCAAAAAAGGGCTTAATACCGCTCGGGATTTAACCATACTTGCACATGCCTCCTCAGAGCTACCTAATCGAAGTTGTCATCGAGAACAAACCTCTTGCCCGAGACCCTGAAGGCGAAACCATTCATCAGAACTTGGTCCTGAAGGGGGGCTACAGCCAGGTGACCAAGGTTCGAGTAGGCAAACTGCTACGGATGAGAGTTGACGCCGATTCCCCCGAGCAGGCGCGCGATCTGGTCAAGAAGCTCTGCGACGACCTGCGAATTTACAACCCCGCAGCCCACACATGTCAAGTCAGGACTGTAGGATAACGAGTTCATGAGCAGAGTCGCAGTAATACAATACCCAGGAAGCAACTGTGACCTAGATGCCTTGGAAGTTCTCCAGAAAGTAGAGAAAATTCGCGCTGATCTGGTCTGGCACAAGGACCTGAAGAACGACTACGACGCTTATGTCCTGCCTGGAGGATTCAGCTATGGCGATTACCTCCGAGCAGGCGCAATAGGCGCAACCAGCCCCAGCCTCAAAATCGTGCGAGAAGCCGTGGATCAGAACAAGCCCATTCTCGGAATATGCAACGGATTCCAAATCCTAGTAGAGGCGGGATTGCTGCCCGGAGCGGTCTTGCGCAACAGCGGACTGCGCTTCGTCTGCACTTGGACACGACTAAGAGTCGAAACCACCAGAACACCTTTCACAAAACTAGCTAAGAAGGGACAAGCGCTGCTGATCCCTATAGCTCACAATGAAGGCCGCTACTACCTTGACGAAAATCAGATTCGCGACCTCGAAAGGAAAGAACAGATAGTTCTAAGATACGTGAACGAACAGCACGAACCGAGCAAGGACTCTAATCCTAATGGATCCATAGACAACATCGCGGGAATATGCAACGAGAAGGGCAATGTTATGGGTCTCATGCCTCATCCTGAAAGAGCCTCCATCCGAGCCCTGTCCCCAGACGGTCAAACCTATGGCAAAGTGATCTTTGACTCCATGATTGAAACCCTGAACGGATTGGGTGCATGAAGTTGAACATCTTCGCTTTGGACAAGACGCGACTCTCCGAGACACCAGAGACCTCCGTTGGGGGAGGTAGTCAAGGGACCCAAGTGTCGATATTCGGAATCATAGTTGTCGGACTCATCGCAGGACTAATCGTTGGACTGATAACAAGCCCGAGTTACCCAATCCAAGGCTTCTTCCTGGGATTCGCGGGAGGATCTCTGATAACGGTCGCGCTCTACTTCTACTCAACCGACAAGGGCCGACCTGCCCGTTGAGCCAAACTTCTCGTTCTAAAGGCCGGATGATCTTCGGCGTTTTCGCTATTATTCTTGGGGGAATCTCGCTTATCGGTCTACCAACCACTAGCTACTATTTCGGACTAGGTCTCTTCGGCGCAGGCTATGGTGCTGTCATGATCGCTCTTGGTCTAGCCCTCATCATGAAAAAGGACGTGTCAGATTGAACAGTTCCAAAGGCGAAATACGAAAGCCAAGCCCAATTCCGCGCGCGGTGCTCTTCGGATTTATCGCGGGCATAGCCGCGGGCTATGTCAGCTACCTCTTCGCAGGCGTTCTCGGGTTCGTAGTTGGGTTCGTCGTTGGAGCACTGGTGGCCTCACGGACTATACTCTTGACGGCAAGGGCGAAGGAAGAGAAGCAATGACAGTCGTCCAAGTCCAGAAGCCCAACCTGACGGATGAGGAAATCCGTTACGCTACTAAGAAGCTCGGGCGTGAACCCAACGAGGTAGAATGGGCCATGCTCGAGGCCCAGTGGAGTGAACACTGCAGCTACAAGTCGAGCAAGCCACTGCTCAAACTACTACCCAGTAAGGGTCCCCTGGTCCTAGTCGGACCCGGGTTCGACGCTGGAGTAGTCGATCTCGGCAACGGCTGGGTCGCAACGCTGCACATAGAATCTCACAACCATCCCAGCGCTATCGACCCCTATGGGGGCGCGGCCACGGGCGTTGGCGGTGTCGTCCGCGACATTCTCTCAATGGGAACCAGACCCATCGCGCTACTAGACCCATTACGATTTGGCAACCTCGAAAGCAGCCACAGCCGCTGGCTCTTCGACAATGTCGTTCGAGGAATAGGCGACTATGGAAATTGCATAGGAGTCCCGACCGTGGGAGGCGAAGTCGAATTCGACCCGTCTTTCGAGAGAAACTGCCTCGTCGATGTGGTCTGCCTCGGCATTGGACGGAAGAACAGGCTCGTATTGGCAGAAGCTCGCTATCCTGGAGACATTGTCTACATCATCGGAGGGAGTACGGGCCGAGATGGTATCCGCGGCGCAAGCTTCGCAAGCAGGACGCTGACTGGGAAATCGGACACCGAGAGATCGGCCGTTCAGGTCCCGGACCCGTTCATCAAGAAGCTGATCATTGAAGGTGTTCTTGAGGCTGCGGAGGCGGGTCTTGTCCGGGGAATGAAAGATCTTGGAGGGGGTGGCCTAACCTGCGGCTTGTCGGAGATGGCGGCGAAGGGTGGGATGGGAGTGGAGATAGATCTCGACAATCTTCGGACAAGAGAACCCAATATGGAATCTTCCGAAATCATGATCAGCGAGTCTCAGGAGAGAATGATTCTCATTGTTCGACCAGCCGACGAGGAGAAGCTCAAAAAAATTCTCGACAAGTGGGAACTCGGCTACTCACGGATCGGACAGGTCACAAGAGACGGCATTCTACTCATAAAGCGCGGCCAACAAGTCGTTGCCAAGGCTCCTGCAAGATTCGTTGCGGAAGCCCCACTGGCTCCGCGTTCAAGCAGGAAACCATCCTACATCGACGAGTTGGCCAAGGCTCCGACGCCTCCGCTTCCGGAAGACCTCAACGAGATCCTCCTTACTCTGTTGTCCGCTCCGAACATTTGCAGCCGAGAATGGATCTATCAGCAGTACGATTTTGAGGTTGGACTAAGAACCGTTCTCAAACCGGGACAAGGAGACAGTGCCGTCCTACGCCTCCCGAACGGCAAATCACTCGCCATCACAACGGACGGCAACAGCAAACAAGCCTATCTTGATCCATACTGGGGAACGATCGGAATTCTAAGCGAAGCTTTCTCCAACCTCGTCGCAACGGGAGCAGAACCCGTCGCCGTTGTTGACCATCTCCAATATGGAGACCCGGGCAACCCGGAAGTTTACTGGACGTTCAAGGAAGCAATACATGCGATCCGTGACTATCTCAGGGCGGTTCGAGTCCCGTGCGTAGGCGGCAAGGTCAGCTTCTACAATGAAGACAGCGAGACCAAGACAGCGATCAAGCCCTCTCCCGTAATAGCAGCACTTGGACTACGAGACGGCAAGACACCAAGAATAGGCTCGACACTGAAAAGCGATGAGGATGATCTTCTCATCGTCGGAACAACACAGCCAGAGCTCGGCGGCAGTGAATACTATGAGACCGTCCAGGGAATCGTCGGCGGTCAAATCCCGAGAATCAACCTACGCACGGAGCGCACTATCATGCGAACCGTTACTGGACTCGTCAAAGCAGGACTCGTCGAAACCGCCCACGACATTTCCAAAGGCGGGTTTGCCGTTTGTCTTACCGAAATGGCTATTCAAGGCCAGAAAGGCTTCGTCGTCGATATAGACGAGATCCCCGCAAAGACGAACAGAGTCGACCAACTCCTTTTCTCCGAGTCGAAACCCAGATTCATCCTCGAATCAAATCCAAAGAATACGAGCCGAATAGCCCGACGACTGAAAAATGCGAGAATCAAAGTCGCGAGGATCGGCCGCGTCCAAGGCAACAAACTAGAATTCACACAAAACTCCGACCCGGTGATAACGATCTCCCTCAATGCGGCGACAGAATCTTGGTCAGAGACATTATGGAAGACAATGCATGCGAGTCCCTAGGCAACGGATGAGAAGTATTTCTAGAAAGTGAGCCCCCTGTTCTATTTAGAAGATTGTGTCAAGAAAGAGCTATACACGGCCTGAGATTGATTCGTGCTTGTATTCAATGTCGAGGAGCGTCGCAGTCACCGGGACAGCGAGAGCGAGTGGGCATGTTCTGACTCGCTCCAAGACAATCCATCGCCCATCTGGAGACGTTCAGATCAAGAAAGAGCGCGTCGAAGAGCATTGCGGGCTCATCGGAATTTACTCCCTGAAGAAGGAGCCTGTTGCAGAAAGGATAGTCAAGGGACTATCGGCACTACAGCACAGAGGACAGGAGTCCTGGGGCATAGCAGTCCCAAGCGAACCGATCATCAAAGGCCTCGGACTAATCGGCATAGGAGCCGCAACTAACGCAAGGAAGATTCTACGCCTAGAGGCCAACCGTGGAATCGGACACGTGCGATATTCCACGCGAGGAAGGACAAACCTCGACAATGCGAGTCCGATGGATATCAAAGGAGAGTTCTCAATCGCTCAGAACGGCACTGTAGCGAATACCGAAGATGTCACACCTCTCGTGACTGGCGAGTTTCCTATCCTAGACGATTCGAACGACACACGGCTAGCCGGCTACCGGCTACTCCAGCACTACCGTCGAGAACATGACTGGACCCGGGCTTTCAACAGGCTCTCCAAAGAGCTGAACGGTTCCTACTGCTTCATGATCTTAACCAGAGAAGGCGAAGTATTGGCTGCACGAGACGAGTCGGGCTTCCGACCACTATGCCTCGGCTACGATGAGGAGACTAAGACGCACATCATAGCTAGTGAAAGCTGCGCGCTCACGGCACTGCACGCAGATTTCGTCCAAGACGTCCAGCCTGGAGAACTAGTCCGTCTCAACCAAGACGGAGTTACAGTAGCCAGGTTTGTAGAGTCATCCCGACATTATCACTGCCCGTTCGAGTACACTTACTTCGCCCACCCCAGTTCTGACATCGAAGGCCACAACGTCTACGAGACGCGCAGACAGCTCGGAAAAGTTCTGGCTCGGAAGTATCCGTTCAAGGCAGACGTGGTGATTCCAGTCCCCGACTCAGCGCGGCCTGCCGCACTAGGCTACTCGGAAGAGAGCGGAATCCCGATGGAAGAGGGATTGATGAAAGATCGTTACCGAAAAAAGGGGAACCTTCGAAGCTTCATCGAACCCACAGATGAGAGTAGAGAAGAGATTGTTCGCGAAATAATCACGATAAGACCTGTGGTAGATGGAAAACGAGTCATTGTAGTCGACGATAGCATCGTCCGAGGAACGAGCAGCAAGAACATCGTCCGAGCACTACGCGACGCCGGAGCCAAGAAAGTCTACATGGTCGTAACATTCCCCCCGATCCGCCACCCGTGCTACATGGGCATCGACTTCCCCACACGAGAAGAACTACTAGCTAGCAGAGTCGACGGTGACAATCTTTCGATACCTGAACTGAACAAGAAGGTGGGGAACGAGATAGGCGTTGACGGGCTCGGATACAACGACATAGAAGGGCTCACCAAGGGAATCGGGCTCCGCGAAGACGAAATGTGCTATGCCTGCGTTACAGGCAACTATCTCGGCTTGAAGAAGGACCCTGTGATGAGAACTAGGGAAGAGATGAAGGCCTAGGATCCGACGCTGGCAAATGCCCGAATGAAAATACTCATAGTCGGAAGCGGCGGCCGAGAACACGCACTCGCATGGACACTTGCCAAGGACCCCGAAGCCACCAAGATCTATGCAGCCCCAGGAAATCCCGGTATTGCAGAAGTAGCAACATGTGTCCCAATAGACGCGACACATATCGAAGACCTCGCAAACTTCGCATCACGAGAACAGATCGACCTTACGGTCGTAGGACCTGAGGCACCGCTGGGCGCTGGCATCGCTGATACTTTCCGGAAGCGGCGACTAATGATCTTCGGACCGGACAAGCAGGCGGCCCAGATCGAAACCTCGAAGAGCTTCGCCAAAGACCTCTGCTCAAACTACAACATACCATGTCCTAGCTGGCAGACATTCACGCACGCCGATCCTGCGATAGAAGCTTTGGACCGGATGGGTCCACCCTGGGTGGTCAAGGCTGATGGGCTGGCCGCAGGAAAAGGAACAACGGTGACCGGCGACAGGCGAGAAGCCGAAGAAGCGATCTGGAGAGAACTGAAACGCGAAGCGCGACGAATTGTCATCGAGGACTACATAGACGGGTGGGAGGCCAGCTTCACCGCGACAGTCTCCGGAGGACGAGCGCATTGGATAGCCCCAGTCTTTCAAGATTACAAGCCCATCAATGACGGCGACACGGGACCTAACACCGGCGGAATGGGAGTCTACTCCCCAGTCGCGATGGTGACCCCTTCCCTAGTTGAGAGGATCAGAAAGAGGATTCTAGACCCCTCGGTGGACGCGATGGTGAAGGAAGAGATTCCATTTCAGGGAGTTCTCTACCTCAACATCATAGTTAGGCATGGAACCGAGGACCCATACTTGCTGGAATTCAACGCGCGATTTGGAGACCCTGAAGCGCAGGGGATCGCACCTCTAGTGGAGGGGGGACTGTTGGCTCATATGAGCGCTGTCGCCGAAGATTCCAGAAAACCAGCCTTGCCAGAAATTGCACGGTCCGCCTCTGTGGTCATCGTACTCGCGTCTAAGGGATACCCTACCAGTCCCTCGACTGGAGACAGAATCATGATCAAGAAACCGTCTCGACAAAATGTTGTACTATTCCACGCCGGCACGGCAACGGCTCCAAACGGGCAACTAGTGACCGCAGGAGGGCGGGTCCTCAATGTTGCTGCTATCGGCTCCGACCCACAGTCGGCCCGTAGAGACGCATACTCCACGATCGGAGAAATAGTCCACTTTCCAGGAATGCAATACCGCCATGACATAGCCAGCGGCGAGATACGGCGTAGAAGACTGGAACAGATTCAGAATTGAAAGATCCAGTGGAGGACTGTGTCTTCTGCAAGATCATCAAGGAAGAACTTCCCTCCTACCCGGTCTTCGAAGACAAGAACTACATTGCATTCCTCGACATTCGACCAATGAACCCCGGACATACCCTAGTCGCCCCCAAAGCGCACTATCGCTGGGTTTGGGACGTCCCCGACGCCGGAGGATACTTCGAGACTACCGCTAAGATCGCGAAAGCCCTACAGAAGACTATGAAGACGGAATGGGTTGCTGCTGATGTAGCGGGCATGGGTGTCGCCCACGCTCACATCCACCTTGTCCCAAGATATCCTCACGATGGCCACGGGGAATTCATCAATGGTCGAAACGTAAAGACGATCTCAGCGGAAGAGCTGAGAACCATAGCTGAAACCATCAGAAAAGGACTGCAAACGTCAGCTCCGAATCAAATGGTATAGGTGGGTCTCCTCGCGAATAGAACCAGCAGACTCGATCCACACGTTCAATCCCTCGTGAGAGAGTTTCGCGATGAACTATCGGCCGCGCTTCAAGGAAACATTGTGGGCGCGTACTTGCACGGGTCGGTAGCGTTTCCAGACTATGAGCCGCGTGCTGGAGACATAGACTTCTACACTGTAGTTTACGAGCCTCTCACCAAGAAAGAGATCAGCGATCTCGACCATATGCATCGAAGCCTTGCGGCCAAGCTCGAGTCTGGCGGAAAGCTCGACGGATTCTATATTCCATTAGCCAAGGCGAGAAAAACTCGGAATCCTAGAGGACTCGTATACGGTGCTCACGGCAGAGTCCATTCTGAAGGCTTTGACGATGCTTGGCCGCTGCATCGGGAACACTTTCACATGTCAGCCTGCATTCGACTCTTGGGTCCCAAAGCAACCAGCATATTTCCCACTGCTGATTGGCGCTCGTTGAGGACCGCTCTCTATCGACAACTTGTATACACAAGAAGTATTATCGACACCGCTCCTTCTTGGGCTGTCCTCAACCTCTGCAGGCTCGTCTACAGTTTCAAAACCGGAAAAATTGTAATCTCGAAACTACAGGCTGGAAAGTGGGCGCTAAGAGAACTTCCATCGGAATGGGCTCTACTCATCCGATCCGCGGTCAGAGGATACAAACAGATCGAAAGACGCGGAGACAACTCGATCCTGAGAAGAGAAGCAAGGAAATTTCTTGGATTCGCCTCTGTCCGGGTAATCGCTTACGACACGATCTGGAATACTCACCAACCACATATCGCACATCTTAGAAAGAGTCGAATACCGTGAGGGCATAGCCTTGGTGCCAATAGGCGTCCTCGTCTCCGGGAGGGGATCCAACCTCGACGCCATTCTAGACGCGGTCGACAAGAAGTACATCACCAAAGGCGAAGTCCGAGTTGTCATCAGCAACAAGCCAAACGTTGGAGCTATTGAGATCGCCAAGAAACATAGCGTCCCGACTGTCGCGCTTGACGACAAGGGACTGGCAAAGCTGGATGCGGAGTATGACAAGAAGACGATTGCGACCCTCGAAGCTCACGGGGTCAGCTCCAGCGACGGACTCGTCGCTTTAGCGGGCTACTTCCGAATCCTGGGCCCCCATTTTGTCGAGAAATATCATAATCGAATAATGAACGTGCACCCGGCACTTCTACCGTCGTTTCCAGGACTCGACGCGCAAAAGAGAGCTCTCGAACACGGAGTCAAGGTCGCTGGCGCCACCGTCCATTTCGTAGCCAACGAGGTTGATGCTGGACCCATAATCCTCCAAGCCCACGTCCCAGTCAAAGACGATGATACAGTGGAGACTCTTTCAAAGAGAATCCTCCGACAAGAGCATAGAATCTACCCGGAAGCAGTACGCCTCTTCACCGAGGGAAAGCTCAGGATCGAAGGCAGGAGAGTCATGCTAGCAATATGACAGCTGTCATCCTTGACGGAAAACTAGTCGCGGCAGAAGTCAAGAAACAGGTCGCAAGCCAAACACAACAACTAGCTGAGAACGGGAACAATCCCTTCCTCGCCACCATACAGGTGGGCGATGACCTTGCGAGCACTAGCTATCTCAAGGCCAAGCACAAAGCAGCCGAGGAGGTTGGAATACAATCCGAACACCATCATCTCCCCGCTGACACACCTCAGAGCAGGCTCGAAGCGTTGCTGAGCCAGCTGAACACAAATCCGAGAGTCCACGGGATACTTGTTCAATTGCCTCTTCCTCCGGGATTTCATGAAGATGCGATTGTCGAGAAGATTATCCCATACAAGGATGTTGACGGGCTGCACCCGATCAACGCTGGAAGATTATCGGCTGGAAAAGAAACGCTTGTGCCGTGCACCCCAAAAGGCATAGTCAAGCTAATGTCACATTACAAGATCCCGTTCGCCGGGCAACGGGTGGTAATAATCAACCGGACCACCTTAGTGGGAAGACCCTTGGCCAACCTACTCCTCAACCGAGACGCTACTGTGACCATATGCCATTCGAAGACGGCCAATCTTTCACAAATGACAAAGACAGCTGATATCCTCGTGAGCGCTGTGGGCAGAGAAGAGTTCCAGATAAAACCAGATCAAGTGAAGTCCAAGGCGACTGTAGTAGATGTCGGGCTGACTCGAGTCGGAGGCAAGCTGCGTGGCGATGTTGACTTTGACAGTGTTCGAACTGTGGCCGGGTTCATTACTCCAGTGCCGGGAGGGGTCGGACCCATGACGGTGGCCTGTCTGCTGGAAAACACAGTGCAAGCAGCAAGTATCCAAACACGAGGAGGATAAGGATCAGAGTACTTGCCCCAATCAGTTATTCGGAACATCCAATCGAAAGAAGTTGAGGCATTGCCGAAGAGCCTTCAGGAGTGGACGTCGGGATTCGTCGAGCTTTCGGGTACTGCGAGCGTTCTCTCTTCTCCCGCCTTCGACCCTAAAGGCTGCTTTGTCGCCGACAACAAAGGTTCGATGGTTGGCTCCGTGGCGGTCACAAAGCTCCCCCGCAAAAACTGGCTTGTCATCAGATACCTCGCCGCCAAAAGTGCCCTGTCACGAGTTTACGCCGTGGAAAAACTGCTCAGTAGAGCACTACAGTATATCGAGACGAAGAGACCCGAGTTCTTTAGAGCCACGACACCATCCATGCAGCCCTATGTCGATGTTTACAAGAGCTTCGGATTCAAGCCCATTCGAAGAGACTTTCGAATAACCTGGAACATAACAGACAGCACCGAAGCAATCAATAGGCAGGTCGAGATCGGAGAAGTAACAGAAAAGAACGCCAAAGACATTGCTGATGTATTTGTGAGATCTATCAGTCCTTACTGGGATTGGAGGACTGAAGAGCAGGGAGGAGAAGAAGCCGTGGCCGAGAACTTTTGCCGAGGACTAAGGCAAGGTGAGCGATGGTTGTCCGGGTCCGTAGGAGGAGAAGTGGTCGGACTCACCGGACTCATCCCAGACTATTACAAGACTGGAGATGCTAGGTTTCGCGGAACATTTGTCGTTCCGGAATCTCGCGGTAAAGGGATTGGCCGAGTCATGATGAACGAAGGCATTAGCTGGGCGAAGAAGCTTGGCCAGAAGAAAATGACAGTGTACACTTTCTCCTATCTGGAATGTCTGGCACCGGGCGCTTTACTCTACATCAAGTCGGGTGGGAAGATTGAGAGCGAGTATCTTCAAGTTCAGCGGGCGCTGTAGAAATGGGAAGCCGGTCCACTTGGACTGTGTTCTGCCCTATGGGTGCATGGTGGTAATTCTTGGGTGAAGCTCAGATCGCCGTCGAAAAGGAGAGTATGAGACGGTACATTCTACGTCTCCGAGATCGGCAGTCCACCCTAGAGGTGGAAAATAAGAGCGAGGAAATTATCCAACAAGTGTTGTACCTGCATGAGTTTGTCCGGGCTAGGGGAGTAGCCTGCTACGTGAGCAAGGATACGGAGGTAGACACGCGGGTGTTGATCCTTAATGCTTTGGACCATGAGAAGCGGGTTCTCATTCCCGTGGTCAAGAAAGGTGATGTGGAACTGTTCTTTTCTGAAATCCATGACCTGGGCAAAGAACTTGCGCCGGGAACTTTCGGAATCCTCGAACCGAAACCGGAATTTGTCCGTCCCGTACCCTTAGACGCTATCGACCTCATGTTTGTCCCCGGTATTGCCTGGGACAAGGACGGCTACAGGCTCGGCTGGGGAAGAGGATATTTTGACCGGGTCATGAAAAAACTACCCCCGCATGTGAAAACTGCTGGATTAGCGTTTAACCTGCAGCTGATCAACAGGGTCCCGCGAGATCAGTTTGATGTACCAGTCGATATGGTCATCACGGAATCGCGCGTGATAAGGCGTTCTAAATGACCAAGAGCGTGAGCATTCTGATGGGATCTGAGACTGATCGAGAGATCGCGAAAAAGGCGGAAACAATCCTTGACAAACTGGGCGTCCCGTACGAGACGAAAGTGTTGTCGAGTCATAGGAACCACAAAGAACTTGACAGGTACGTCGAATCGTCGAAGGCTGACGTGTTCATCACGATCGCAGGCCTCTCCGCTGCGCTTCCAGGATTCGTCGCTTCACTCTCAACCAAGCCTGTGATCGGCGTGCCGGTGTCTGGAAAGCTGAACCTCGACTCGATTCTCGCCATCGTCCAACTACCCTCGGGGGTCCCGGTTGGGACAGTTGGCCTCGACAATGGGACGAATGCTGGATTGTTGGCGGCAGAGATTCTGGCATTGTCGGATGCTGAAGTCTCCAAGAAACTAACCCAATATCGGAGTGGCCAGTTGTAAGATGCAAGAGTCCATGGAAAACCCGTCTGTGCCGTTCAAACGCGGCAAGGTCAAAGACGTCTATGATCTAGGGCATGATCAGCTACTGTTCATCTTTACAGACCGGGTCTCAGCCTACGACGTTGTTCTGCCCTCGACTATTCCGAGAAAGGGCGAAGTTTTGTGCAAGCTGGCGAAATTCTGGTTTGAGTATCTGAAAGTTCCCAATCACATGGTTCGGGTCGAGAATGCGAACCGGATGGTGGTGCGAAAGCTGAAGATGATACCGGTGGAGGCGGTTGTCCGGGGCTATATCTATGGTAGTTTGTTTGATCGTGTGAAGAAGGGCGAGGTGAAACTGCCTGTGGAGCCAGTTTTGGCGGCGAAGCTTCCCGAGCCGTATTTTGACCCTACGACCAAGTCTGATGTGAAGGACGAGCCGGTCACGTTGGACCAGATTATCGAGGAGGGCTGGCTGGACAAGGACCAGCTCGGTGAACTCAGGAAGAAGACTGTCGAGATTTACGGGAAGATGTCTGAGCGGGCGGAGGGTGCTGGTTTCATCTTGGCGGATCTGAAGCTTGAGTTTGGGTTTGACAAGCAGGAGAATATTGTCTTGGCTGATTCCATTGGGCCGGACGAGTTTAGGCTCTGGCCGAAGAGCGAGTATGCACCAGGGAAGACGCAGGAGAGCTATGACAAGCAGGTGATTCGTGACTGGCTGGGAAAGGTGGGTTTCAAGAAGACTCTGGACGAGGCGAGGAAGGAGGGAAGGCCTACTCCTAGACCTCCTGATCTTCCTTCGGACCTTGTTCAGGAAACGAGCAGGCGCTACATCGTAGCGTATGAGAAGCTGACTGGACTGAAGCTGTAGAACTTGCCTCGGCCCCGGATGACCTATGCCAAGGCAGGGGTCGACTCGAGACATGTTCGGGCAACGCACAAGGTTCTTGCAAAACGACTGGAGTCAACGTTTCAGACGCGCAGGGGGAAGGTTGGTTGGCCGCTATTTCCGATAGGCCACTACGCTGGGCTGGTGGATCTGGGCCATGGCCGGGTCTTGAGTCTCCATACGGACAGCGTCGGGACGAAGGTTCTGGTCGCCCAGATGATGAAGAAGTATGACACTATCGGGATTGACTGTGTGGCGATGTGCGCTAATGATCTGATCTGCACAGGCGCGGAGCCAATCAGTTTCCTAGACTACATGGCGATGAGTAGGCCGAACCGCGCGATCGTTGACGAGGTAGCTGTCGGCCTTGTCAAAGGCGCGAAGGAGGCCGGTATGGCGATTGTTGGAGGAGAGACGGCTATTGTGCCTGAACTGCTTTCGGAAGGCGAAGGGTTCGATCTTGTCGGGTTCGCGGCCGGCTTCTGCAGGAAGGGGGATTTGGTTTTGGGGGACCGAGTCGTCGCAGGGGATGCTCTGGTTGGCGTGGCTAGCTCGGGTATTCATTCGAACGGGCTCAGCCTGGCGCGGAGGGTACTGTTGAACAAGTATGAACTTCGCGACAAACCTGTACTGTTGGAGAGGAGTATTGGCGAGGAGTTGCTGGAGCCGACGAGAATCTACGTGAAACCGGTCAGAGAGCTGGTGGGGAGGGCGGTTGTTCACGGTATCGCGCATATCACTGGAGGAGGAGCTTTCTTGAAACTGGAGCGGGTTCTACGGTCTGGTAGTCTTGGAGTGGACCTCGATGGTTTGCCTGAGCCGCCCGGAATATTTCGCTTGGTAGGGAAAATGGGTCGTGTCTTGGAGAGGGAAATGTATCGGACTTTCAACATGGGAATAGGTCTCGTGGTTGTTTGTCCAGAGAGTGAAGTTGGGAAGGTTGTTCGTGCATTCAGAAGGCATAGACAGGAGGCTATGCGAATTGGTAATGTCGTGAAGAGGACTGGGGTCCGGATTGGCGGAAGAGCCTTGGGCTGAGGAGCGAAGACCGGGGTCTGGTTATTACTTGAGTTGGACTGGCCCCGCCCCCTAGGAGGGGGGTCGGTGAACGGATTCTTCTGGTTCGGGCTTGGTTTTCAGGATCTGGGCTGTTTTGTAGCCTGAATTGGGTTTTTGGAAGGGCTGGGAATGAGCAGGTGCCGCAAGGAGAACGAGCACGAAAAGCACACCTTCGCAGTCGTCCGAGTGGTCAAGCGGATTCGAGAGATTCAGCCTGTTCCGTGGGACTGTTTCTCAATCGGGCTCGCGCCGCGAAAAAAAAATCGAGACCCCGCTGGTGTAGAAAAAGAATGCTTAGAAAAAAAGATGACGAGTAGGAAAAATGCCTGGATGCGAATCGCTTTCGGGAAAGCCAGATATGGAAAGCAAGTGCTACAACCAACGGTTCTGGAGGCTGGATGTGGCGAGCATGCCGGGCTCTTATCGCGGTTCAATAGTCGGGATG
>Ga0137384_10001863_pt1 | contig 16715 bp, 9 predicted proteins | sample SagtaG_2_FD_104922 | JGI IMG/M metagenome (GOLD analysis project Ga0137384, IMG submission 104922) | Vadose zone soil microbial communities from Sagehorn Ranch, Mendocino, California, USA - Sage2_R_60_16 metaG | ecosystem: Environmental > Terrestrial > Soil > Vadose zone | place: USA: California... | reverse complement strand
CCTGGCCCATAACGCATTAGGCCAGGGCGGTAACATTTATGACCGTTCCCTGACAGGAAGCACAACAGAATATGCCAACTGGGTTCCACTCAATGGCCGTTACGAAAGCAAACTTACGAATGGCGTATGGGTCATCGCTGTGCAAGCGGGTGGCAATGCCAATGTCCGTTACCGGTTGCAACTTTCCTGTGGCAATTCGGTCACGAATGGTTTGGTGCAAGACCTGGCGTTGAACGGCGGCAGTTTCACCAACCAGAACCTTAACGGCGGCGATTGGCGTTATTATCGGGTGCAAATTCCATCAAATGCCCCGGCCAACTGGTCGGTGACATTCAGCCGGAGTTTGGGCAGTGCGCGTATGTTTGTGCGTGATACCAGCCCGCCCGGTGATGGATACAATCCCGCGGACTTCTCCGATCCGAATTACAATCCCGCGCCATGGAACTCCTATCCGTATCAGGATCTGGAAACTTGGAATACCGACGGCAAAAATGAAGGCCCATATCCGCGCTTTGACACGCCGGGAACGTATAATCTGCTAACGCCGCCGCTCCGCCCCGGCGATGTCTATTATCTCGGCTTCTGGTCTCCCGTTGATGCCACTTTTTCCGTCACTTCAGCAACCAATGGCGGCACAATCAATATCACCAACGCCCTTGCCTTTAACGGCGGTTCGATTACCAGCAACATTCCCGGCTACGGAACTCTGCGCTACCGCATGGACGTGCCGACATCGGCGACGCGCATCCTGTTCAATGTCTCCAATTCGATCAATGTGGTTCTCGCTTTGGAACAGGGAACCATTGCCCTGGCGGGCGGCCCCGCGCATTGGACCAGTTATCTCTACAACAACAGCCAGTACGGTAATCAGGCTAACGTCGGCCTTAATCAGTTTCTAGACACCCCCAACAACTGGCCGTGGCTTCCAGGTTATTCCTATTACCTCACCATCACTAACACTTCATCCGTCGCTGAGAATTTCAGTTTTACGATGAGTGTGCCGGCGGATCTGATGCCGGTGTCGTTCGTCGCGCCAACAAGTGTCATTTCAACGCGACCCAATCCATCAATCCAAGTGGTGTGGGGCGTGACCAATCGAGGCCAGGCGACAGCCTCGGGAAATTGGTATGATACGGTGTGGTTTTCAACCAATGGAATGTTGGATGCGAACTCAATTAATGTGGGTAATTTCTGGTTGTACAACCAATCATTGCCGGCCGGAGGAAGTTACCGGCAGACCAACAACGTAAATCTGCCGATGAGTGCCAATGGAAATTACACAATGTTCGTGCAAGTGGATGCGGGCAACTCCATTTACGAGGCGAATCTAGGGGACAAAGTTTCGGCAGGCGTTTCCGGAACATTCACGCTGACCCCACCGGATTTGCATCCGGTATGGGTAGTCGCGCCAGCGACGGTTAACGCAACGAACCCCAATCCAGTGGTGCAAGTGACGTGGGGTGTGACCAACCAGGGGATCGGATCAGCATTGGGCGGTTGGTATGACCGGGTGTGGTTCTCGACCAACGACGTCTTGGACTCGACTTCCATTGGCCTGGGCGATTTTCCTTTCAATCAAACGGTTACTCCGGGGACAACTTATCGGCAAACCAACTCGGTAACGCTGCCAATCAGTCTTGGCGGAACTTACAATTACACGCTGTTCGTACAAGTGGACATATACAATCAGATTTACGAGTCGAACGAGAGCAACAATATTTCGGCACCGGTTCCGGAGACGCTGATGTTGGGTTTGCCGCCTCAGATTGTGACTCAACCTGTCAGCCAAGTCGTGACGTCGGGCGTAAACGTGGTACTCAGTGTCGCCGCCATTGGCACGCCACCCCTCCACTACCGATGGCAACTTAACAACGCCAATCTGATCAACGCAACGAATACAACGCTGGCACTGAGCAACGTCCAGCCGACCAATAGCGGGAATTATCTAGTTGTGGTCACCAATGCCTTCGGCATGGCAACGAGCACGACTGCAAGTCTTTTGGTGGCCAATCCCGCCACGAATTGCACAAGTGCTCCAACAGGTCTGGTCGGGTGGTGGCCAGGTGAAGGCAACGCGAATGACGTCATCGGCGGACATAATGGCGCCCTCACAAACGGAGCCGCTTTTGCCGCCGGCATTGTGGGGCAGGCGTTCAGCTTTTCCGGAAGCAGCGAAGGGGTCCTGATTCCATATTCTACCCTTACTGATTTCAGCACGATGTCCGGCTGGACTATTGAGGTATGGATCAATGCAACCAGCTACAATAATCAGAGTTATCCGACCATCTATTCCAAAGGCTATTGGGTCGTCTCCGTGGGGCTGAACAGTGGAACCGGCGCGTTGGAGAGTTGGGTCAACAACGGTAACTTGCTGGTCGGCACCGTCCCGGTGCCGCTCGGACAATGGTGTCACGTTGCCTTGGTTTATGACGGAACAAACCGCACGTTTTACATTAATGGTCATTTCGCCGGATCGGGCAGTGCGCCCGGCATAAACTCCGATACCAGCAATTCGGCCATTGGCAGCGTGGGGACGCTTGACGTAAGGTCAAGTTTCAATGGCCTTATTGATGAAGTCTCCGTTTACAACCGCGCCCTGTCTTTCGACGAAATCGCTGGCATCTATCTAACCGGCTCCCATGGAAAGTGTGAGCAGGTTTCGCCGACAATTCTTGGCCAGCCGCAGAACCAGAATGTTTCGGCCGGGTCAAACGTGGTGTTCAATGTGAATGCCGTTGGACAGCAGCCCCTGCATTATTATTGGCAAAAGAATGGAGTAAGTCTGACGGATGGCGGCAACATTATGGGTTCGACCAACGCCAGCTTGATGGTTGGCAATATTTCGTCGTCGGATGTCGGGACTTATTCTGTAATCGTCAGCAACGCTTTCGGTTTTAAGACCAGCACGGGTGCGGTTTTGGCAGTGAATATCCTGCAAAACGGAGGGTTCGAGTCGGGCAACTTGAATGGCTGGACGCAGTCTGGAAATACCGGCGGCACTGCCCTTAGCGGCTCCTCCGCCTACGACCATTCCGGCGGTTACGGATTGCAAGCCGGGCCCGGTGGTTCGCTCGGTTACATCTCCCAAACGATTCCAACTGTCGCCGGAGAGTCTTATTTGCTTTCGTTTTGGTTGAATAGCCCAGGCGGAACGCCCAATGAATTTCTTGTCTCCTGGAACGGGAACACCCTTTTCGATCAAACCAATGTGCCGCCAATCGGCTGGACAAATATGCAGTTTATTGTCGCGGCCACAGGAACCAGCACCGTCCTTGAATTCGGATTTCGAAATGACCCATATTATTTCGGCCTTGACGATATTGGGGTCGGTGCAATTTTCACGCCATCGCTGCGGCTCTCGAGTGCTGGCTTTTCCACAAACGGTGGATTTCAGCTCTCCGTCTATGGGCAAATCGGGCAAGTCTATACGCTGCAAGGCTCGAGCAATCTGGTGAACTGGGTCTCTTTGTTGAACTTCACCTACACGAATTCGCCGATGTATGTCGTGGATCCGGCGGCGAAAAACCACAGCGGGCGATTCTACCGCATCGCTCAATGAACCCAGTCCGTGCCGGTCTCCCCGCATGTGCTTCGGTTCGGATTGCCGCAACCGTGGACCACGAATGGATTGTCTCTGATGTTGCAGGACCCGATTGGTTCCAACTACATAATTCAAGCTTCGACCAGCCTGCTCAATTGACTGCCATACAAACTTTGTAAGCATAAATTCGCCGGTTCATTTCAACGATCCAGCCGCGACGAACTACAATCGGCGCTTCTATCCCGCCGCTGAACTGTGATTGTGTTTTATCTGTCATGAATAGTCTTGCGGTGCGCGAAATCCTAAAAGCAAAACTCCCGGAGCCGTGCGGCGGGTCAAGGTGGAAGCCGAAGGGAGATAGGGCGGAACGACGTTGACGCGAAGGCGACCCACAATTGAATTTCCGATTCACGCCGCCCGCTGGTAGTCGGACCACATCTCACAGAGGGTCAGTGGTTTTGAGACGCCGGTTGTGAATCATGTCACAGCTTCCATCGCCCGATCGCGACAAGGAGACCGTGCAGAAGGGCGTGTGGATTGGGCGGGCAGCCGGGAATGTAAACGTCCACCGGCAGCGCCGAATCCACTCCGCCGCAGGTGGCATAGTTCCGGCCAAAGATGCCGCCGCTGCAGCCACAGGCCCCTACGGCCACCACCAGGCGCGGTTCGGGCGTCGCATCGTACGTCTTGCGCAACGCCAGTTCCATATTGCGCGTGACCGGGCCGGTGACCAACAGCATATCGGCGTGGCGCGGAGAGGCCACGAAATGGATGCCGAACCGTTCGAGGTCATAGACGGGGCTGTTCAGAGCGTGGATTTCGACCTCGCAGCCGTTGCAAGAGCCGGCGTCCACCTGGCGGATATGCAGTGAGCGGCCCAGCACGGAGTGAATACGCCTGCTGAGTTGCTGGCCCAGGGCTTCCATGGATTGGTCCTTGGCCCCAGCCGGCGAAGGGCCCTCGACAAGTCGCTGGTGGGTGCCATCTGGGTTCAGGTCATACCTCACCGCCAGCGTCAGACTGGCCCGCCGGCCTGCGGCGAGTTCGCACTGGTTGCTCATGCCAATCGCCTTATCCACGTCGGCGCACAAGCCGCAGAAGATGCACTTGGCAAGATCCAGCCGGGCAATGCGCTGGCCGTTCAAATCCTCGCACGAAATGGCGCCGGTCGGGCAAATCGCCGCGCCAGGGCGCGCGTCCTTCCAGTTCGCCCAGTCAATCTCCGGCTTGCCGCGGGCGCAGTTGCCGACGTCCGCCGGCGTCTGCGGGTAACGCGTCGTGACGACGCCGGTCTTGAGGCTCTTGCTTAGGACTTCAAACATATTCAGCGGTCCGTTCCCGAATAAGAGAGGTTGAAGCTTTTGTTCACCACCGGGAAATCGGGGATGATGTTGCCCAGAATGGCCTCACTCAATGCCGGCCAGTTCTGCAGCGAGGGGTCTTTGATCTTGCACCGCGCCAACCGATTGCCCGGAGCGGTGTGAATCCAATGAAAGATTTCTCCGCGCCAGCCTTCGACATAACCCAGCGCCACGCGATCCGGGGGCGCTTCGCCGAATTGGGTTGCGATGGGGCCGGCGGGCAGTTTCTCCAACACCTGCCGAAGGATGCCCAAGGACTGGAAGACTTCTTCACGACGCACGACCATGCGCCGTTGCACGTCGCCTTCGGTGAACACCGGCACCGCGAATTGCACCTGGTCGTAAAAGGCGTGCGGGAAATCGCGGCGCAGATCGTGATCGAAGCCCGAAGCCCGGCCCGCGACCCCCACGATGCCCAGGTCCCGAGCCACTTGTGGCTTGAGCACGCCAGTCGTCTCCAGCCGATCGCGCGTGCCGGAGTGTGAGCGAATCAGTTCCACCAGTTCACTGAACTCTTTCTGGAATTCGTCCGCGAGTTTGACCAGCGCGCGGAATTGGTCGGCCTGGAAATCGAAGCGAACGCCGCCCAGGCAGGCCATGCCGCGCAAGAGGCGGTTGCCGGTAAGCTGCTCGTTCACCCGGAGCACGCGCTCTTTGAGCCGCATGGCGTGCATGTGCGCGGTCACGAACGCCACGTCGGTGCAAATCGCGCCAATGTCCGCAACGTGGTTATAGAGACGTTCCAACTCCAGGCAGATCGTGCGCAGGGCACGGGCGCGCGGAGGCGCCTCGGCGCCCGCAGCGCGCTCGATGGCGTGGCAGAAAGCAGTCGCGTGCGCGAAGCTCGAATCGCCGGAGATGCTCTCCGCCAGGCGAACACAGTGAGGGATGGGCAGGGTCTCGAAAAGCTTCTCAAGGCCCTTGTGCACGTAAAACATACGCAGTTGTAAATAGAGCACCGGCTCGCCCGCCACGCTGAATAAGAAGTGACCCGGCTCGATGATGCCCGCATGCACCGGGCCGACCGGAACTTGAAACACGCCCTCGCCTTCGACCGGACGGAATTTGTGCCGGGCGCCGGAGAACGGCGGAAGCCGGGTGCGCGCATCGAAATCTTTCCGCAACGGATAAACTTGAGGCCAGTCGTCATGCAGCGCGCAACGGCGCGGGTTTGGGTGGCCGATCAGTTTGATCCCGAACAGGTCCTGGATTTCCCGCTCCTGCCAGTCGGCGGCGGGCACAGCATTCGCAAGCGAAGGCAGCTCCGGCTCGCTGGCGGGCAGCGGTACGCGCACCAACACAAAGGCGTGCGCCGGGTCGAGCGCATAGAGGTAGTAAACGAAAAAGACATTGTCCCCAACGCGCGCGTCTTCGGCAAATACGCCTGCCAGCCGGCCCTGAAATTTCTTGTAAAACACGGAACAGAGCGCGCTGGCCAGTTCGAGTTTGGTGTGCAAGTAAAGCTCGTTGGGTTGTGGCGCATGGGCCTCTTCGATCTGCTCGCCGAAGCGATGCTTCAGTTCCTCGAGGATGGGGCGAAGGGAAGGGAGAAGGTCCATATCAGAAATGCTGAAATGCTGAAATGCTGAAACTAGAAATTTGACATTTGAAACCTTTCAGCTTTTCAGCGTTTGATATGCCGATGAAAATTGGCGTCAGCGCATAATAACGGCGCAGCCACCTGCCGTTCAATATCCACGCCCGCAGTAGCCCTCGTCTCATTGTGTGGCTCCAATCGTTCGCGCCGCGCGCTGCACCAGTGCGTAGATCGGCGCGGGCAGCACCAATCCGAGCGCGATGACCGGCGCGGCCACCAGCAGCATGGCGCTCAGTTTCCACCGACACTCTGTGCCGCGCGTCGAGGCGTCGGTCGGCTGACCGAGGTTCAGTTTGGACATGTGGGCCAGGAATCCGGCAAAAATGGTCACGATGCCAGCGATGAACAGACCCGCCGGCCACACGCGATCCGCCAGCAGAGCGGCGCTCAAGGCCATGAATTCGCTCTGGAATATGCTGAAGGGCGGCGTGCCGGTGACGGCGAATGTCGCCAGCAGCAACAACGACCCGGTCCAGGGAAGCGTGCGGATGACGCCGTTTAGCTGGCGGAAATATGGCGTGCCGAAGTATTGCTGGACGTTGCCGGCGCAGAAAAACAGCAGCGGCTTGGTCACGCCGTGAAACAGCATGTGCAGCAACATAGCCAGCGCGCCACGCTGCCCGCCGAAACCCAGCGCGGCAACCATAATGCCCGCGTGGTCAATGCTCGAATAAGCCAGCAGCCTCCGAAAGTTTCTCTGCACCAGCACGAACGGCGCCGCTACGAGGATGGACGCAATGCCGAAGATCACCAGCAGGTTGCCGGCGTAATCGTGGCCAAGGCACCTGGCCGCCAGCGCGTAGAAGCGTGCGATGCCATAGACGGCGCAGTTGATGAACCCGGCGCCCAGCAGCGCAGCGACGGGCACCGGCGCTTCAGCGTAAGCGTCCGGCTTCCAGGTGTGCATGGGAACCAGGCCGGCCTTAGTGCCGTAGCCCACCAACACCATCACGAACCCCAGCCGCATCGCGGCAGGCTGGCAGTTCTGCGCAACTTGAACGAGCACTGACCAATTCAGGCCATGCTCGGCCTGGTCCCCGAGCACCGGCACCGCGGCGAAATAGGTCAGGACCGTGCCGAACAGCGCCAGCGCAATGCCTGCGCTGCCGATAATGATGTATTTCCACGCCGCTTCGAGAGAGCTTTTTTGATTGTAAAAGCGCACTAACAACACCGACGCAAGGGTAGCGGACTCAATCGCCACCCAAAGCAGGCCCAGATTATTCACCAGCGGCGCGGCCATCATTGTGCCGACGAAAATCGGCGTCAGCACATAATAACGGTGAAGCAGGCGTGCGCTGATTTTGCCCGCCCGTTGTTCCTCGCGCAGATAACCGACAGCGTAAATCCCGCAAACCAGCGCGACGAAAGCGGTCAGCCCGACCACCAGTGCGCTCAGTGCATCTGCGCGGAGGAACCCGCCAAAGGCCTCAACCGTGCCGCGCGCCAGCACTTCCGCCCCGAGCCATACCGCCAGCGCGGCGACGATGGCGAAGGCGAGCAGATTGAGCCTCTCCAACACGGCGCGCTCGCGCAACGGCCAGCAAACCAGGCCGATGAGTAAAGGCACGAGCACCAAGAGCATCAGCAGCATGGCGCCTCCCTGTTCGTATGAGCGGCGACGGTCGTAGCCCCTTGAGCTAGTACTGTGACAAACAAATTTCGAGACGTGGTAGGGCGCGTCACTCCGTGCGCGCCGTTCGGAAAGCTGTCTGCGGACCGCGGCGCGCACGGAGTGACGCGCCCTACCCGCGCACTGCACGACGTAACGAAACTTATTTGTCGCGGTACTAGTGGCAATCTGTTCGCACGCCGATTGTTCATGGCATTCCCTGTATAACGCCCGCGGCTTGTTCCATCAGTTGGCGGACCGAAGGGGGCAGCCAGATGGTGAACACTAACAGCGCGGCCAGCGGCAGGCTCATCGCCGCGACATTGGTGGCGGAAATGATTTCGCGCGGGTGCTCGCCGGAGCTTGGTCCGAGGAGCAATCCGGCAAGTTTGTTCAGTACGCCGCAGAAGACCATGATGAGCGAGCTCAGAACCACCACGCTAACCCAGGTGTGTTGACAGGTGAAGCCGCCAGCGATCACGGTCAGTTCGCTCACGAACAGGCCGAAGGGCGGCAGGCCGCTTACGGCCACGGCGGCCAGGGCCAGCAGCAGCGCCGTCACCGGCATGGTGCGCACCAGGCCGGAGCCGATGTCGCGGAACTCCAGTGTGTGAAAGTGTTGCTGGATGTTGCCCGCCGCAAAGAACAGCACCGGTTTGGTCAGGGCGTGATAGCCCATATGCAACAGCGCGCCGAAGATCGTCAGCCGCGCGTTCATACCCACGGCCACGCAAATCAATCCGACGTGCTCCAGGCTGGAGTAAGCCAGCAGCCGTTTGAGGTTTTTCTGCACCAGAATGAACGGCCCGGCCAGCAGCATCGAGAACAGGCCGAAGCCCAGCAGTAGGTTGCGGCTGAAACCGGTGCCGAGGCAGGCTGAGGCCAGAATGTGAAAGCGCAGCAGCGCATAAAGGGCGATTTTCAGTGACACGCCGGAGAGCATCGCGCTGGTGGGCGAGGGCGCTTCGCTGTGGGCGTCGGGCAGCCAGGTGTGCATCGGGGCCAGGCCGGCCTTGGTGCCGTAGCCAACCAGCACGAAGATAAAGGCCAGGATGATAAGGTGGTGGTCGAGTTGCGGCGCCATCGCCAGCAGACGCGACCAGTTGAAGCTTGGCAGCGTTTGGCCGCCGGTTTTTCCAATGGCTGCGGCATAAGTAGAGATCGTGCCGAACAGCGCCAGCACCAGGCCCAAGCCACCGAGCATGACGTATTTCCATGCCGCTTCGAGAGAGGTCTTGCGGTTATAGAGCGCCACAAGCAGCACGGAGGAAAGAGCGGTGGCTTCCACTGCAATCCACATCACGCCGAGGTTGTTGGCCAGCACCACCAGGAACATCCCCGTCGCGAACAGCGGCGTTAAGACGTAGAATTGCCGGAACCGCCGTTCGTTCACGACGCCATCGGCCAGGTCGCGGCGAAAGTAACGCACCGCGTAAAGGGAGGCTGCCAGCGACACCACTGCGACCAACAGCACCATCCAGGCGCTCAAGGCATCGGCGCGCAGAAACTCGGCGCACTCTGTGACTGCAGCGCCGTTGGCCGCCAGCAGGGTCTTGAGCAGCTTCACGCCGAGGAAGAGCACACACACGAAGCCAGTGATGTTGAGCCGCTCCGCCACAGCGCGGGGCCGGGCGAGCAGGCAAATCAGCCCGACGGCCAACGGCACGCAAATGATGGTGCTCAGCAGCATGAGGTCACCACTTCAACTCGTTCAACTTGCTCACGTCCATCGAGGCGAACGTCTCGCGAATGCGAAAGACCAGGATGCCCAGAACCATCACCGCAATGACGACGTCGAAGAAGATGCCGATCTCGACCACGAGCGGCATTCCGTAAGACGTCAGCGCAATGGCGGCCAGCATGACCCCGTTTTCCATCGTTAGCAGCGCCAGTACTTGCGTGATGGCTTTGCGGCGGTTGATCATCAGGAAGAAGCCCGTCAGCAGCAGCGTGATCGCCACGGCCAGCGTGTTGCTGCCGAGTCTCTCGAGCGACGTGAACGGGCGGGCGACAACATAGCCCAGCACGGTCAATGCGCCGCAGATGAGCATCGAGGCGGGCATGTTTACAAACGGAAGGATTTCTTGTTCGATCTTGATCCGGCGCACCAGCCGTTGCAGCAGCCAGGGCAGAAAGATGACCTTGCCGATGAGTGTCAGCACGGCGACCACATAAACGTGCCAGGCGTTATAGGTCCAGCCGACAACGGCTGCGATGGCGGCCAGCAGGAACGACTGGAGCGCAAACAGCCGGATGTTCATGACGAGCATCCGCTGAATGGCCAGCAGGAGCTGCAGCACCAGCATGATTGAAGCGAGCAGCGTGATCAGTTGCGCGCCCGTTGTGGAGGAGGGCGCATTCATGGGCGGCTCCCAAAAAGAGTTCTTGTGTGTTGCGAACTGCTCGGCCTCCTGGAAAGCCATATCAGAAACGCTGAAATGCTGAAATGCTGAAACTGGAAATTTGACATTTGAAACCCTTTTAGCTTTTCAGCTTTTCAGCTTTTCAGCTTTTCAACAGTTGTCATCTGAATAGGAACGTGGACACCAGCGCCAGCGTGGCCAGTATAAATGCCGTGCTCAACAAATCAGGCACGCGAAACAGGCGCAGCTTGGCATTGGTAAATTCGACCAGCACCACCGCGCCGGCCAACACCACCAGCTTCGCCCCGAGGAAAACCAGACCCAAACCAAACGCCGTCGGCGTCGCCTCCGCCGCCAGTCCAACCGGGAAGAAAATATTCGTCAGCAGCGCCATCAGCACGAGTTGCTTGATGGATGCGCCCCATTCGATGAACGCAAGGTAGCGGCCCGAATATTCCAGGAGCATCGCCTCATGAATCATCGTCAACTCCAGGTGTGTGGCCGGGTTATCCACAGGAATTCGGCCTGTCTCGGCCAGCAGCACGATGAACATCGCGGCAAAAGCCAGCGTGTGTGCGGGGTCGAGGAACCTCCAGCCGGGTCCTTGACTGGCCAGAACAATCTGGGTGAGGTTGGTCGAACCGGCGGTCGTGGCGACGGTGAAGATGGCCAGCATCATCGCAGGTTCCGCGATGGCGGACAGGGTCATTTCGCGACTGCTGCCCATGCCGCCGAAGGCGCTGGCCGGGTCGAGCGCACCCAGCGCAAGGAAGAACCGGCCCAGGGCCAGCAGTCCCACTAGCGCCAGCGCGCCGCCAAACAGGCTCATCGGCGCGCGCGCGGTGACCATCGGCACCAGCAACCCGGCGCAGAGCGCAGTCAAGAACAGCACGTAAGGCGCAATGGAATAAACCCACGAGGCGTGCTCGGAAATCACCATGTCTTTGCGCAAAAACTTGAGCAGGTCGAAGTACGGTTGCCATACCCGCGGGCCACGCCGGTTCTGGAGCTTGGCCTTCCAGTTCTTGATCAGACCGCTGAGCAACGGCGCCAGTAACAGCAGCAAGGTCGTTTGCAGGATAATGGCGGGCAGGTTTATCATAAGGCGAACAGCAGCAGCAACAGCAGTGTGATGAAGATGTAAAGCAGGTAAGCGTGAATGCTGCCCGCTTGGAGAGCGCGAATGCGCCGGGACGCGCGCAGAATCCAGACCCGGAGCGGCCGATAAAGGCGTCGCTCAAACACTTCCTCAACGCGGCTCTCGAAACGGATGGTCGTCGCGAAATAGGGCGAAAAGTCATACTCGCGCTGCACGTCCCGGTGTGGCCGGAACAGCGCCTTGAAAATCATTCGTATCGGCTTGGAGAACCCGGTAGCGGTGTATTGCATCTGCGCGGTCAACTCGCGCTGGCCACAAGCCCAGGTCGGGCCGCGTCGGGTCCTGCAATTCCGGGCCAGGACAAGCCGCAGCGCCACCGGCACCGGCAAGAGGCACAAGGCCATCAACACCAGCCCAAGCGTCGAAACCGTCCCGGTGCTCTCGGCAAGTGACGTAAGCACCAGGCCGTTGGCCAGAGTCAGTTGGCCGCTCAGTTGCTGGGCGGTGAGCTGTTGGGTCAGCGGGTCCAGCAGCCGTACAACCCCGGTTGGCCACAATCCCAGCACCACGCACGCCGCCGTCAGCACCGCCATCCCCAGGCGCATCGATGGCGCAGCCTCCTGCGCCTGCTCGGCCTCTCGGCTGCGCGGTTGGCCCAGGAATGTAATCCCGAAGGCCTTCACGAAGCAGGCGGCCGCCAGCGCTCCGGTCATGGCCAGCATCGCGCCGCTCAGCGGATAGATCAGCCGCCAAAGGCTGGCGGTGGTGCCGAAGCCCTGCAGCAGTGTCTGGTAGGTGAGCCATTCACTGACGAAGCCGTTGAGCGGCGGCAGCGCCGAAATCGCCACCGCGCCGATGAGGAAGAACCAGGCCGTCTGCGGCATTCGCTTGGCCAGTCCGCCCAGTTCCTCCATGTTGCGGGTGTGGGTGGCATGCAGCACGGCGCCGGCGCCGAGGAACAACAACCCCTTGAACGAGGCGTGGTTGATCGTGTGATACAGGCCGGCGATTAGACCCAGCGTGGCCAACCGCGGATAGCCCGTGTACAGAAAAGTCAGGGCCGTTCCCAGCCCCATGAGAATAATGCCAATGTTCTCGATGCTGTGATAGGCCAGCAGCCGCTTGAGGTCGTGCTCCATCAGGGCGTAGAGCACACCCAACACCGCCGAAACGGCGCCAATGACCAGCACCGTCACACCCCACCAAAGCGGAGGCGAACCCAGGAAGTCGAAGCAAACACGCGTCAGACCGTAGATGCCGGTCTTGATCAGCACACCGGACATCAGCGCCGAGACGTTGCTGGGTGCCACAGGGTGCGCCGCCGGTAACCAGATGTGCAGCGGCACGATGCCTGCCTTGATGCCGAACCCGACCAGGAACAGCACGAACGCCGCGTCGCGCTTGCCGGGGGACATAGTGGCGCCCAGGCCGTGCAGGCTTGCGAAGCCGTAGTCGCCCGAGGCCTGGAACAACAACAGGAAGCCGAGCATGATGCACCCGGCGTCAATGTGCGACATAATGAAGAAGAGCATGCCGGCTTTGCGCGTCTCCGGCTTCTCATGCTCGAAGCTGACCAGACAGTAGGCCGTCAGCGCCATGATTTCCCAGGCAATGAGGAACAACCAGATGTTGTCAGCGACGAAGGTCAGCGTGGTGGCCAGCAGCAGCGCGTTGAAGAACGCGCCGAGCACGCCGATGTTCTTGCGGCCATAGAACCCCTTGGCGTAGCCGAACGAGTAGGTCGAGAGCGCAAAACCCAGCAGCGAAAGGATCAGCACAAACCACGCCCCAAGCGGGTCCAGCCGCACGGTAAACCGGATGTAAGGGATGAGCGTCGGCAGCAGTTGGATTTGCGGAGCGGTTGTTCCAACTCCGCTGGTAAGAAACCACAGCGCCGCCAGCACGCCGCTCAAAGACGAGAGCGAGGCCGCGCCGAACGAAAATACATTCGCCAGTTTGTCGCGGCGCATCCACCACAGCCCGCCCACGGCGCCTGTGGCATATCCGCACAGCGAGGCAACCAGCAGCGTGGTGGGTTGAAAGCTCATGGCGCGGTTGGCCCGCATCCTTTGAGCGATTTCACCCGCTTCGGCCTGAACGCTATCGTCATATTCATATTCTGCTTTCCAAAAGCTTCAGACGAAAAAGCCTCAGCATCCGCAGAGAGTGCCGCAGCCAACGCGGAATTCAATTCTTTTCCTGTTATCAAACAGGCCACCCTCTCCCATCCGATGGGAGAGGAGCAGGGGGTGAGGGCCGGCCGTCCCTACTTCGTCATGGAACTTGTCCGCGGAGTCCTCGTCGAAACTTATCGCGACTTGGGGCTCTTCAACCCAATGGAAAAGATGGCACTCGCCGCTGTTCAGGTTGCCCGTTCGCGTCTGGCAGAAAAGCATGTCGCCATGGCCTTAGTCTGGCTCGGCGATGCGCAGCGCGCTTTGGGTAAATTGCCGGAAGCGGAAGCCTCACTGCAGGATTCGCTCGCGTGGTACCGAAAGACGGCAGACAACAAAAGTGAGATGTTGACCCACTGTCCCGACGGCACAAACTCACTCTTTACCGCTCACCCCCCTGGTCAACAGGCGATGTTCAGTCCATTGCCCTACTTGCCGCCTGAAAGAAAGAGACGATTCAGCCATTCGCGGAAAGACCGGGGTCCTGCAAATCGCGCCTGCGTAACATGCGAGCTCGAACCTCTGCTTTTGAGCAACTGCTCGAGAAACAGACGGTCGGGAATATCTTTATCGCGGCGGGTTTGTTTCATGCGCCAAAGAGTTTGGGGTGAAGCAAAAGGAATGCGGACTCCTCCGATTTCATGCCAAACCGCGTCTGATATTGCCTCAGCGTAAGTGACGCCACAGCCGGTTTTCATCAGATCGACAAGGATTTCGTCAGCCACGCGCACGACGCCAAATTCCTGGACCTCACCTGGCTTAATTTCGCGGACTGCTTGATCCGGCAAGATCATGAGACCGCGGATGACGCGCTGCTCGTTATCCAATCCAGTCTCGACGAGTAGATCCACAGCCATCGTATTGCGGATGTATCCCGCGGCGCGGATCGCGAAGCCGCCTATGACAAGGTACTTAGCGTCATCCTCGTTGAGGGCGCGACAAAGTTTGACGAGGTCCTCCAGCGTAGGCTCCCGACACTCATCAGGGCTCAACGGCGGCGTGTGAGCATCTCCCATAGCCACTCGTCGGCCTCTTCATGTGTACGAAAGCGATAAACTCCCTTGGGAATGGGCAGGAGGCCCAATGTGCGTTTCCACGCCCGTGCATCCTCACTGGACCTGGACTGCTCCAACGCCAATGCGTTACCGGGCAGGCGCCGGTGTCCCGCCACTTTACCCTTAAATTGCTCCAAATCAATGACGGTCTTCATTGCAAACAAAAGTAAGATGGCCGAAAGCCGACCGCAAGCCCTCAGTGAAGGCAGTCAAATCAAAATGAACTGTTGCATCTGGCGCAGGTTTAGGTGAATACTATTAAAATTTATATTTGTATTGAAGGCCGAGTGCAGGCCGAAATCCGCTGAAAATGGCAAGCCGAACAGACACCAAAAAAAGAGGCTTAAGGCCGACGCGGATTGGACTGCCGCCCAGACAAGGCCTGTACGATCCACAGTTCGAACACGAGTCTTGCGGGGTCGGTTTCGTGGTGAACCTCAAGGGACAGAGGTCCCATGCGATCATCCAGCAAGGATTGGAGGTCCTGCTCAACCTCGACCATCGCGGCGCCTGCGGTTGCGAAGCCAACACCGGCGACGGGGCAGGCATTCTCATCCAGCCGCCTCACGACTTCCTCAAGCTGGTCGCCAAAGAGGCGCGAGTTAAATTGCCGGGGCCCGGCGAGTACGGCGTGGGCGTGGTGTTCATGCCGCACGATCGCGCCCAGCGCGCGGAGTGCGAGAAGATTTTTGCACACATTGTCGCCGAGGAAGGACAGCGTCTGCTGGGCTGGCGCACCGTGCCGACAGATAACAATTCGCTGGGCGCGACGGCGAAAGTCTCGGAGCCGTTCATACAGCAGGTCTTCATTGGAGGCGCCGGCAAGCTGGCCGATGAGATGGCCTTCGAGCGCAAGCTCTATGTGATTCGCAAACGGGCCGAGAACGCCATCCGCTACTCGGGCAAGGTCCACGGTGGCGATTTCTTTTATGTCTCGAGCCTGTCCTTCAAGACCTTGGTCTATAAAGGCATGCTGCTTACCGAGCAACTGGGCCAGTATTATCCGGACCTTTCGCACCCGGCGATGGAATCGGCGCTGGCGCTGGTCCACTCGCGGTTCAGCACCAATACCTTTCCGAGCTGGAACCGCGCTCATCCGTATCGTTACCTGGCGCACAACGGCGAAATCAACACGCTGCGCGGCAATATCAACTGGATGCACGCCCGCCAGTCCATGTTTGAATCCGACTTGTTCGGCGATGACTTGAAAAAGATTCTGCCTGTCCTCCGCACCGACGGCAGCGATTCGGCCATTTTCGACAACTGCCTGGAGTTGCTGGTTCTGGCGGGGCGTTCGTTGCCGCACGCGATGATGATGATGATTCCTGAGCCATGGACCAAGCGCGAAAGCATGAGCCCCCAGAAGAAGGCCTTTTACGAATATCATTCGTGTCTGATGGAACCGTGGGATGGCCCGGCCTCGATTGCCTTCACGGACGGCAAGAAAATCGGCGCGGTGCTCGACCGAAACGGGCTGCGCCCCTCACGCTATTATGTGACCAAAGACGACTTGGTGATCATGGCCAGCGAAGTCGGCGTGCTGGACGTGCCGCCGGAACGCGTGTTGCAAAAGGGCCGCCTGCAGCCAGGCCGCATGTTCCTCGTTGACACCGAAAAAGGCTGCATCATTGCCGACGAGGAACTCAAACAACAAATCGCCGCCGAACATCCGTATCGTGATTGGCTGGACCAGAATATGGTCAGGCTGGCGGACGTGCCTCCGCCGGCGGTGGCGCCGCAGCCGGACCACGAGACCGTCATCCAGCGCCAAACGGCGTTTGGCTACACCGTCGAAGACCTGCGCATTCTGATGCTGCCGATGGCTCGGGAAGGCACCGAGGCTCTGGGTTCCATGGGCACCGACACGCCCCTGGCAGTGTTGTCGAACAAATCGCAGCCATTGTTCAATTACT
>Ga0137384_10001861_pt1 | contig 16721 bp, 12 predicted proteins | sample SagtaG_2_FD_104922 | JGI IMG/M metagenome (GOLD analysis project Ga0137384, IMG submission 104922) | Vadose zone soil microbial communities from Sagehorn Ranch, Mendocino, California, USA - Sage2_R_60_16 metaG | ecosystem: Environmental > Terrestrial > Soil > Vadose zone | place: USA... | reverse complement strand
TCTGAGTGCGACCCTTCCGGCAGTGTTACGCGTGTGAGCCTTGAGAATGGCCCAGGTGAAGTAGTTCTTGTTACGCTCTAGTTCCTTGGAATAGCCAGGAAAGTATCCCTGGAAGGAACTGGGCAGACCAAAGATGTAGAGATCGGGATTGGGCCTGGTTTCCTGGGACTTTTTGATAATGCCGATCACTACGCCGTTTGTGGTATACAGGCCCTTGCCCGATTGCCACTCAACAAAACCAGCATCAGGTGCCTGTCCAGGCCGCGGTGCAGTGAACGTGAGATCCTTCAGCAGCGGAAAGTCGGCGTTCATTTCGCTAATGACACCCACTTCATAGCGATCTTGCAAGTTCTCACCAACCCCCGGCAGGTCGACACGCACTTGGATGCCGAAATGCTCCAACTCTTCACGTGGTCCTACGCCGGAGAGTTTGAGCAGTTGCGGCGTACTGAAGGTGCCACCAGACAGAATAACTTCTTTTTTGACAAGCACCTGCACCGTCTTCGCTGTGGTTGTTGCCTGCCCGGCTTTGGGGTCCGCGCGGTAGAGATGCGCACTATCCAGGTATTCCACGCCGATAGCTTTGTTGTCATCGCCGAAGAGCACTCCGGTGACTAAGGCGTTTGTTTTGACGGTGAGGTTATTCGGAAACTTGGCTTGCACTGTGCGAATATACTCGCGAGTGCCGTTCCGTTTGCCTGCGTTGGTCGCAAGCGGCGTGAACCAAAGCCCCTGCATACCGTTGGCTTGAGCACGCCAATCATTGGGATCGAGGAGCCCGTTCAGACTCTCTAAGGAGGTAAGAGGTCTGCCCAGGTTTTCGACGAGGGACTCTTCGAGAGCCGAAAAGATGACTTTCAGCAACTCTCCGTCAGTGATGACCACACCTGGGTCCGCTAAATTGGTTGAGAGCCAGCCATCGAAGCCATGTCGGCTGGGATTCCCAAAAAGCTTTGCGAGAAATGGAAGAAGCCGTACAATTGCCGCGAGCAGCGAATTTCTGGTTAAGGTTTCAGGTCGCTCGATGTACTGGCAGCGTTCGAGCCGCTCGAAGTATTTCCGCATGTGTTGACTGTGCCATGACGAGTCTCCGGTCAACTGCGCGATCTGGTCCCAGTCACTGTTATGTGGATAGACGGTTATCATGGCATTATGAGCAGTGCATCCCCCTAGCGTGCCCGAACGAGGATAGAGAACACCATTGAGCTCCGGGGTGAATTTGGGGTCGAGGTGTTGCTGCTCATCGTTGGCGTAGTGTCTTACGAAGTAATCCCAGCGCAGGTTCTCGTCCTCGCTTGCCAGAGCATGAAAGGCGGGCACCTGGTAGTTATAGTCCTCGTAGTCACTGCCAGCTTCAAGCAAGAGCACTCTCTGACCCGCTTTCGCTAGATTTCCAGCAAGTGGACCACCACCGGCACCTGAGCCGACAATCACGTAATCGTAGGCAGGCTGATTGTTCGGTCCTGTATTCATGGGGTTTCTCCTACGTGACACCATGGGTCACTTCCCCCGCTTTTCCCAAAGGTTCTATTCAACGAAATGTTGCGCTTAGCCCTTGCGTGGTTGCGCAAAGATAGCTAGGGCAGTGTTGATTCCCGAGATCACTGTGAGCATGATAGATGCACGCGGAGGAAGTTGCCCCTGGATACCTGCAAGCGCAGCCGAGAATGTATCGGAAGCATGGATGGGAATAGCGTAGCGCAAAGCACTCGCTCGTAATCCCTCATCTGGCACGAGCAGTTCGATACCGACGACGATGGTACGCACCCCGAAGAGCCGCAGCACGTATATAGCGGCAGGGTTGGAGTTAGGGTCGCCCCCTAACTGACGGGCCACCCATGTGGGTGCGAAGAGGGCAGCGGCCCCGTTAAACACCCTGATACCAGCAAGCAGGATACGTGCATAGTCACGGTAGCGTTCAAGATTATCAGACACCTACTTCTCCTTACCGGTACAACTACATTAAGTGGTGGAGGCTAGTGAATTGAGCGTGATTTTCATGGTTTCTCACCCTTGACCACCGTTTAATGTGGTTGTACTTCTACCAGATCAGGCTGATGACTACAAGTAATATGCTATACTGTTTCCTTGTAGTAATGTCGACATAGCTCTAAAATGCACGAAGGTGTAACCTTCGAACACTCCCAACTGTTTTCGCCTCCGTAACTGTCGATCACTTCCTCCCACGCTGATTGTACTACAGTAGGATAGACGATAAGACTCCTACTTTTTAGGGGACGATTTAGTAAACATAGGAAAGAGATGCGTTCATCCATAAAAGATATTGGGGTTTGCGGCTAGTAGGGGGGACCATATTATTCGGGGAGAAACATACGCTAAGAGGGCGTGGAGGAGCAAAACAAGCCAATTGACTCTGGAAAGACGCTTTGTGAGTCGGGCTTGTGCAGTAGAAGAGGTGAGAGAGGCACAAAGCTGAGAGGCCACAGATCCTTTCACATCATGGGTACTTGTACTGAATACACTCTACAAGCGGCTTTATCGCTTAGCGTATGTTTAGCCCTAAATAATACAGTGACCCCATGATGGCAAGTGTTCCCAATTGATTGTTGAGGCTCCTCTTTCCGCTGTGATAGAATAGATGTGTAGCGAGTGAGGTGCTGCTGAAAAATCGCTCAGCAGGAGAAAGCTGGTTTTCCGTTCATAGCTCTCGATCTCGAGGGTTATCGGATGGGGAGCCACAACCGGGCTCTGGGCAGAATGCTGCCCGTCGTCGCCGAAGGCAGCGCTCGGACTCGCTAGATGGCTCCCAGTATGTCTAGCCTCGGTCAACGCAAGACCGGCGTCCTATACGAAGGAGGCGATTCAATGAAGGTTTCAGGCATCGACTATGGGCTCGGCTCTCCCTGGGAGATCGAGGTTCCCGATTCCGCCATGGTCGTCCAAGGCCCCAACCCCGACCGTATACCTCGAGCACTTGAAAACCCCGCCCAGGCTGTGCGTGACGCGATCAGGAAGCCGATGGGCATGAAGCCATTGGCTGAGCTCGTCACAGCTTCCAGCAAGGTGACGATCGCCATGAACGACTGGATGGGAGTGGGAGTCCACGCCATGCCGGTCGTGCTCGATGAGCTGCGAGAAGCAGGCGTCGAGGAGCGCAACATTCGGATAGTGATAGCTGGCGGATTGCATCCCAAGGTGACCCGAAGCGAGCTGATTCTGTCCAAGGTCGGCCGCGACCTCAACCCACCCTACCCGTCGCCCTTCCACATCCTGTCTCCCGAGATCGTCGATCGCTTCTGGCCGACAGGTTGGGCGAGCAGCCGCGTTCGTCCGCACGACGCTGCCGATCAGGATCACATGGTCGACCTGGGTGTGAACGAGATGGGTGACCTGGTCGAGGTCAACGATTGCCTCGTCGAGTCGGACCTGGTGATCTACATGAGCGGCTGGTCTGGGGTGCCTGCGATCTGGGGCGGTTACCTTGGGGGAGGCCAGGGTATCACCGTAGGCCTGGGAAGTGCACGCAGCATCATGACCCACCACGCTTATCGAATCCACGAGCACAAGGATTCCATGGCTTCCGAAGCACGCAAGCAGCTCTTCATGAAGCACAAGGAAGCCTGGGCAAAATACGCCGAACAGGCCACGGGTAAGAAAGTTTTCTACCTGGAAGGCTCACTGAATGTCCGGGCCGAGTTCTGCGCGATCTTTGCCGGGGACGGCGAGGCGATCCGGGAGCCGATGTTCCAACTGGCAGACCGCGAGAAGATCGTCGATCTTCCTGCACAGGCCGATGTGTTCGTAAGCGGTGCGTCCTATCATGGCATCTTCTACGACACCTGCATGAATCCGCTCATGTCCCTGGCGCAGCTCAACGCCCGCATCCGAGAATACGTCGGCAAGAAACCCCCGCTTCGGCAGGGTGGCGTGGCGATCCTGGTCACTCCCTGCGACGGCACGATCGACGAGCGTTGGCGGCCCGCTGATCTTGAGCTGCTCCAGATCTTCAACAAACTCGGACACGATCCATCCAGGATGGAAGACTACGAGGAGGAGTATGCCCACCGGGAAGACCTCATCTTCAAGTACCGATACGCCCACGCCGCCCATCCGCTGCATGCGTTTCCGGTCTTCTACGAGAATGCATTCCTCTTCAATCTTGCCAACCGGATCATCTTCTGCGGACCGAAGAGCGCTGAGGCGGCTTCGATCGTGGGGGCGACGGCTGCCCCGACCTGGGAAGACGCGTGGCGTCTGGCGTGCCAGACTGTCGGCAGCAGTGAGCCAACTGTCATGGTGACTCCGAATGTCGGCGCGCGCATGCCGGTGCTCTGGAGGGTGCAGGCCTGACACTGCGGGGTTGGTAGTGGCCAACTTTAACACTATTATTTTTGGCCACTCTGGCTCAGATGCCCAACTTTTGTCGCTTCGCGCAAGTCAACCGACTCATGATCTATCTCCGTGAAGGCTATTGCCTGTATCTCCTGCGACACGGGTGGTTTCGACATCGCTACGCTTGAGTAAAGTCGTTCCTCCTTGAAAGGATCGCGTACCAATCTTACCTCTGTTGACAAGTGCCTGGACATGATGAAGGCTCACCGGGTGATGGCTGTTCTTGCTGATCATCGTTACCGCTTCTTCTATTGTTATCCAGTTGTTGCTCATAGTGGTATCTCTCTCTCTTTGGACAAAGTTCACAACTCATATGGTTTGCGTGCTGGTTGATGATTCGCTAACAGGGTGAAAGTAGAGGTATGCCCACTAACGCGCCACGGCAGCAGTCACGACAACGCGGGCTGTTTTGATGGCATGAAGCACGGAGCGCCTCCAACGACATCATAAGGATCAAATAAAGGGTTGAAATAAGGGGATCGAGTATTCAGCTATCCAACATACTACCACATTTAAAGCAAACAAGGCCATCGTCCGCCAGTATCTTGAGGAAGCATGGACCAAGGGAAACGATGTCTTCTTCGGGGAAAGGAGGTGCTTTGCCCAAAAAGGCGGCTTTGAACTCTTTGACGAGGGCTTCGGGTTACTCCAGGAAGTGAGCCTTTCTTTCAATCGATCCAGCTAGACTGAGACAAAGTCACGTGGTACAATGGCCCCGGCAGAGCTTTGAGCATAGCAGGCCAATATGGCTGTTTGAGGCAGGAATCCTTGCTATCGATCAGAAAGGGTAACCATGGTCGTATCTCCTTTTACTTGCAGTTGCTGCGTGAAGCCACCCAACTTGGCTACCAGGCTAATCGGTTCCGGGTCGCTCTCACCGATCTCGAACAAGGTCGGCGGGGGCTGGCCCTCATTGAGAAGGTGCTCTTGCGTTTGAGGGTTAACTATCCAGGCGTCCTCTGCGAACTAGACTCCGACCGGGAGACCGGCCGTGGGTATAAAGCGGTTGATCCGAAGCGGCAAGCCGTGTGGCAGCTTCCTGACCTTTACGAATTTTTGTGTCAGTGGGCCTACGACATTTATGACCAGGTTGAGTATCCTGCCCTTGGACAAAGCCCACGCGAGGCATGGGCCGTAGGACTAACCTATGGTGGCGAACGGGAACATGAGCATGGCGACACGCACATGCTGAGGCACAAGGAGGTTCGGCATGCCTGACCTACCCACCGGAACCATCACATTGCTCTTCACCGATATGGAAGGCTCGACACGCCTGCAGCAGCAGGTCGGGGAGCGCTATGCCAGCATGCTCGCTGATTGTCGGCACCTGCTGCGAGCCTCGTTTGCCCAGTACCACGGCCACGAGGTCGACACTCAGGGGGATGCATTCTTCGTCGCCTTTGCGCGAGCGAGCGATGCGGTGCTGGCAGCCGTCGAGGCGCAGCGTCGCCTTGCCGCTCATCCTTGGGCACTAGGGGCGAACGTGCGCGTACGCATGGGTCTCCATACGGGGGAACCGCAACGCTCCTCCGAAGGCTACATTGGGTTAGACGTGCATCATGCGGCTCGCATCATGAGTGCTGGACATGGCGGGCAAATTCTCCTCTCGCAAACGACGTGCGACCTTGTGGCGCAGGCACTGCCGGATGGCGTCGGCTTGCAGGATCTGGGGGAGCATCAGCTCAAGGACTTACACAGGCCCAGCCGCCTCTTCCAACTCGTCATTGCGGGCCTGCCGGCTGACTTCCCCCACCTTCGAACCCTGGACGCCCATCGGCACAATTTGCCGATCCAGCCCACGCCTTTCATTGGCCGCCGAACTCGCTGACCAGTTTGCTGACGGGGTGGTTCTCGTGCCGCTGGCCCCGGTGACGGACCCTGAGCAGGTGGTACCCGCCATCATCCGGACGCTCTCGATCAGCGAGCGCAGCGGGCAGGCTCCTCTCTCGCTGCTCACCTCGGCCCTCAAAGACAAGCAGATACTGCTGCTCTTGGACAACTGTGAGCAGGTGGTCGAGGCGGCCGTGCCACTCGCCGAACTGCTCGCAGCTTGCCCCAAGCTCAAGCTGCTGGTCACCAGCCAAGTGCTCCTGCATGTGCAGGCCGAACACGCATTCGCCGTCCTGCCGCTCTCGCTACCCAACCCCAAACGCTTGCCCGACCTGGTGACGCTCTCGCAGTACGAGGCGGTGGCGCTCTTCATCCAGCGCACCCAGACCGTCAAGCCCGACTTTGCGCTGACCAACGCTAATGCGCCAACAGTCGCAGCCATCTGCGCGCGCCTGGATGGCTTGCCGCTGGCCATCGAGCTGGCCGCTGCACGCAGCAAGTTTTTTGCCCCACAGGCCTTGCTTTCGCACCTGGAGCAGGGCCTGGCGGTCCTCACGGGCGGAGCACGCGACCTGCCTGTTCGGCAGCAGACGCTACGGGGAGCGATGGCCTGGAGCTACAATCTCCTGGAACCAGAGGAGCAAATGCTCTTCCGTCGTGTCGCGGTGTTTGTCGATGGCTGCTCCTGGGAAGCCGCCGAGGGAGTGTGCCGGGCAGCCGGAGTGCTGGAGACAGACTTGCTGGAGGGATTGCTTTCGCTGGCTGACAAGAGCCTGCTGCGCCAGCAGGAGTCGGCAGAAGGCAAACCACGCTTCTGGATGTTGCAGATGCTGCGCGAGTTTGGCCTGGAGAGGCTGACCAGCGCAGCAGAGATCGAGCCGACCCGGCAGGCGCATGCCCAGTACTTCCTGGAGATGGCTGAGCAGGCCGAGGCGCAGTTGAAAGGAGCCGAGCAGACCAGGTGGGTGGCTCAGTTAGAGCAAGAACACGAGAACTTGCGCGCCGCGCTCCGCTTTCTGCTGGAGTACGCTCGCCTGCAGGCAGGCACAGCGCAAGGAGAGAGATCAGCAGAGCTATCCCTGCGCATGGGTGTCTCATTGTCCTGGTTCTGGTTGATGTGGGTCTATGAGCGAGAAGGGCTGGCCTTCTTGGAGCAGGCGCTGGCCAAAAGTACCGCCGGTGGAGCAGGGCTGCGGGCGCGGGCCATGCTGGCGGCAGCTGCCCTGGCCTTTAACCTGGTCGGCGGCATGCAGCGGGCAGAGAGGCTCTGCTCGCAGAGCCTGGTCCTCTACCGGGAGCTGGCTGACAAGGCGGGTATGGCCAACGGCCTGAGAATGCTGGGCTCGATCTCCAGGATGAGGAATCAGTACGGGCGAGCCCGTTCCAGCTTGCAGGAGGCAGCTGCCCTCTTTGAGGAGCTGGGCGATGGCTGGAGTCAAGGCCAGTGCTATACCGAATGGGCACGAGCCGCCACCGAACAGGGGCAGTTCGAACAGGCCCGTGCGCTGCTGGAGGAGAGCCTTGTACTCTACCAGGAGTTGGGAGATCAGCAGCGTCTTGGCTGGGTGCGCTACCTGCTGGCACGTCTGCTCTTCATCTCGCAACAGGACCCTGCACGAGCTCAACGCTTGGCCCAGCAAAGCCTGGCGCTCTTGCGGGAACTGGGCAGCAGCACCTACATCCCCGAACCGCTCGGCCTACTCGGATGGATGCAGCTGGTGCAGGGGGATCTCGTGGCAGCACGTCCCGTGCTCGTAGAGAGTCTGGCGATCTTCAAAGAGATAGGGGAAGAGGACGACGGCGATATCCGCATCGCCCTGGCCCGGCTCTCGGCGTTGCAGGGGGATCTGACGGCAGCTCATCACCTCTACCAACACAATCTGGCGCTGCTGTGGGAGCAAGGTATCAACAAAGAATTCGTGGCGATGAGTCTGGAGGGGCTGGCAGCCCTGGAGACACCAGAAGGAGCACCTCGCAAAGCAGCGCAGCTATGGGGTACAGCAGAGGCGCTGCGAGAGGCGACTGGGGCGATCATGTACCCGGTCGATCGCCCTGACTATGAACAAGCGGTGGAGGTGGCACGGAAAGAGTTGGGCGAGGAGGCCTTTGCAGCAGCGTGGGACGAGGGTCGGACCACGTCAGTGGAGCAGGTAATCATCGAGGTCCTCAGGAAGGGGGGCCGTATGAACGGCGAAAGTTGAGGGTATTAATTGCTTGTCTTGCCGCTTCACTTCCTGGGCGAGCGGTTCAGTGCTGAGCTACCTAAATCTTGATGGATTGTAACAATCGTTCCCTATGCCAGTTTGGGTCTCCAAAGAGGCTCCAGGTTCCACTGGCGCGCCGGAAGTAAAGTTGCATGTCGTGTTCCCAGGTGAAGCCAATTCCTCCTAGAGTCTGAACCCCGGTGTAGCCAGCCTGCCGGTAACCATCGCTTACCAGCGCTTTTGCCATGCTCACTGCCTCGACAACTTCATCCGGTCGATGGTCCAGGGCGTAAGCGGCATGGTAGACGGCCGAGCGTGCGCTGGTCAGGTCAAGGGCCCGGTCTACCAACGGATGAGCCACTCCCTGGAAACTGCCGATCACACGCCCGTACTGTTCACGGGACCTGGCATAAGCCACGGCAGTATCCAGAATCCACTGCATCCCGCCCACACCTTCCGCGCTGAGCGCGAAACTGGCACAATTCAAGGCCTCTTCCAGCATCTGACAGGGATCATTGCAGGCGTCGATCTTCTCAGCCGGGGTATTTTTCAGTGTGATTCGGGTCAAGCGCCGGCTCAAATCCATGCCTTCCAGGATTTCCACCACCAGGCCCTCGGCACCCTTCTCCACCAGGAACAGGCCCAGCTTTCCTTCCTCTTTGGCTGCCACGATAATCATATCAGATACCTGGGCATCAAGGGCAAACATTTTCATGCCGCTCAGCCTATATTGGCCGCTCACTTCGCTTGCTGTTGTACTGATCGAATCCAGCTCGTAGCTGGCAACGGGCTCCATGTAAGCCACGCTTGCCCGGCACTTCCCCTCCACAATCGCAGGCAGCCAGCGCGCTTTCTGCTCACTGCTCCCGGTCCTGGCCAGCAGTGGGGCTGCCAACCCGACCGTAGCCAGGAACGGGCCAGGCACCATTCCCCTGCCTAATTCCTCGAATAAGACCGCAACGGTTAGCCAGGACTCTGCCAATCCGCCAAATTCAACCGGCACAGTCAAGCTCATCCAACCCTGCACGGCCATCTTCTGCCAGAGGTGCACGTCAAAAGCGCTTTCAGTCGCCATAATCTGCCGCACTTTAGAAGAGGGCAACTCCTTCTCTACAAACCTGCGGACCGTTTGCGCCAGCATCTTTTGTTCATCGCTGAGAGCCAGATACATTTTTCTAGACCCTCCTTCTCATCACTCCCAACTCCCTTCTCAGTCCTTAGTGCATTTGCACTTGACCTTTTCGGGTGTGGTGTGTATACTTTCCCTCCAAGGGCGCCAGGAGCACTGTCCTTTCACGACCCGCTTGAGGGTACTGAAATTAGGAATGCGGCAAACCAAGCACTCGCTCAGCTACGATATTGCGCTGCACTTCACTGGTGCCCGCTTCAATGGTATTGCCTCGCGCACGCAGGTATTCATACTGCCAGCGCCCCTCAGAGGGCGCGTCCACCGAGTCAGGGGCCAGGCTGGAAAAGGGGCCTTCGAGTTCAAAAGCCAGTTCAACCAGGCGCTGGTTGAGCTCACTCCAGTGTAATTTGAGCAATGAACCTTCCGGTCCTGGAAGATGGCCCTGGCTAATGCCAGACATCTGGCGCATGGTATTGAGCTTGAAGGTTTTGACATCGGTGTAAAGCCGGGCCAACCGCTGCCGCACCTGCGGATCCTCGAGCACGGGTTTTCCATTGAGGGTACTCATGCGGCTCAGTTCAATGAGAGCCTGCAAACGCTGTTCGAGAACAACTATAATGGTGAGCGACAAACTCCCCCGCTCGTGCATCAAGGTGGTAATGGCTACCATCCAGCCCTTATTCAGTTCGCCGACCAGGTTCTCTACCGGCACTTTGATATTTTCAAAAAATAGCTCGGCAAATTCGGCCTCACCCGTCATCTGGACGAGAGGCCTGGTGCTCACTCCAGGTAAGTTCATATCCACGATCAGGTAGCTCAAACCCTTGTGCTTGGGTGCCTCAAAATCGGTGCGCACCAGCAAAATACACAAGTCGGCCACGTAACCGTAACTGGTCCAGACTTTCTGGCCGTTGACCACAAAATGGTCACCTTCTCGCACCCCCCGCGTCTGGAGGGAGGCCACATCGGAACCGGCATTCGGTTCGCTAAAACCCTGGCACCAGATTTCCTCGCCGCTCAGGATCTTAGGCAGGTAACGGGCTTTCTGTTGAGGAGTGCCGACAGCCAGAATGGTGGGGCCGACCATATTCAGACCGATCACATTCGCTGTGGCGGGGGCTTGAGCGCGAGCCATCTCTTCATTATAAATCGCTTCCTGCATCAAGCTAGCGCCGCGCCCACCATACTCTTCAGGCCAGCCGATCCCGATCCAGCCGGACTCGAATAATTTTTTTTGCCAGGCCCGGCGCACGGCCACTTTCTCCTGGAAAGTCATATGGCGTTTTTCGCGGAACTCATCGGTGATATTTGCCGCCAGCCAGGCCCGCAATTCGGCCCGGAAAGACTCATCGCTCATGGCCTACTCCTCACCCAGGCTATTGGGCCGCACGATCAGGAAGATAACGAGAAACTATTTTCACACCTATCGATACGCTGATTTCACTCTTTTCAGTATAGCCTCATGCTTTCGAAAATGCAATATTCTGGAACAACAGAACAAAAGTCGTCAAAAAAGCAATTGACAACTGCTGACCTTGTAGGGCCTCATCTTGCTGGCCAGTGCTCGAGCAGAAAACTCATCTCTTCTTGGAGATAAGGCTTTCCTTCTGTAACAATAGTAACCTATTTCACAGACTTCTTGTGAGAAAGGACGTAGAAGCAGCCCAAACTGTCGAGTATCCTTAGAAAGAAGAAAAGGTGATGTGGGGATATCCTCTTAGTGAAGAACGCGAAGTGCAAGGAAAAACGAAATCTCATGCTTACAGGACAAATCCTACTCCAACTTATCGTCATCTTGATCGTAGTGCAACTTTTCGGCCATTTGTCTGGACGTATTGGCCAGCAGTGGGTCATCGGTGAAATCCTGGCAGGGATTGCCCTGGGACCTTCCTTGCTGGGAGCCTTATTGCCTGGTATCAAAGCCATGGTCTTTCCAGCTACCGTCCTTCCCACGCTGCAAACGTTTGGTGATATTGGTCTCATCTTCTATATGTTCTCCCTGGGATCGCGCCTGGATACGCAGATGATGCTTCGCCAGAGCCGCAAGGCCATCGTTGCCTCCCTCAGCGGCATCGTGCTCCCACTCATCCTGGGGGTTTCCCTTGCATTCATGCTCTACCCCGCTTTTGCCGGGCCAAAAGCGACCCAGCTGTCCTTCATGCTCCTGGTCGGAACGGCGATGGCGATCACAGCCTTTCCGGTGCTGGCACGTCTGCTCACAGAGAAAAAAATGCTGGGCACCAGGATAGGGACGCTGGCTCTCACCTGTGCGGCCGTCGATGATATCATGGCCTGGTGCCTTTTGGCCCTCGTGATCGCCGTCGTCCATGCCAGAGGCGTGACTTCGGGCCTGATGACCATTGGACTCACTCTGCTCTTTATTGGCGTCATGCTCGGCATTGTGCGCCCCCTGTTCGCCTATGCCAGCCGGCGCCTTCCCCGGCCCAACTTCCTGGTCGCGCTCACACTCGTCCTGCTATTGCTGTCAGCTTACACCACCGACGCGATTGGCATCCATCCCGTGTTTGGGGCCTTCCTCATGGGGATCATCTTGCCACGCCGGGCGGCCTTCATCGAGCAAGTCCGCAGCCTGGACCAGGTCAATAATGTAGTCTTCCTGCCGCTCTTCTTCGTCTCCAGTGGCTTGCGCACCCAGATCGGCCTCATCAGCGCCCCTGCCCTGTGGCTCGTCTGTCTCCTTGTGGTCGCTGTTGCCTGCTTCGGGAAGGTTCTGGGTGGCATGCTTTCCGTTCGCTGGATGGGTGAATCCTGGCGAGAGTCACTGACCCTGGGCGTCTTGATGAACACCCGCGGCCTGGTCGAATTGATCGTGCTCAACATTGGTCTGGACTTAGGCGTGCTCTCCCCGGTGCTCTTTGCCATGCTGGTCATCATGGCCGTGGTGACGACGATGATGGCTTCACCACTTTTACCCTTGCTGGGCTATGGGAAAAAGAGTCAGCTGGAGCGCCATGCCGAAATCCCACAGATGGATGAGTCTTTACAAAAAGTTGACGCGTGATGTAGTACATTTTTGTGCAATCTGACTTTAGATTGCCTGGTTTAGAAGGAGACTTCGTCGATGCAGGTAGATACTCAGACACTCTCTGTACGATTGACCTGGAGTGATGTCGTGACCGGCGAGGGCCGGGAACTCATCGCACCGTTGCCCGTTTCGTTCGGGCGCTCACATGAAAACACAGTTGTTCTTAACAGTAATGAAGTTTCTCGTAGACACGCTGTATTAAGAGCCCAGGACGGCAGGGTGATTCTTGGGGATCTGCAAAGTGTGAACGGCACATATGTCAACCACGATCGCATCACCCAGGTTCCGCTCCCCAGTGGGGCCGGCTTCAAAATCGGGCCTTTCCATTTCATTATGGCAGTGGAAACGGTCCATCCGCAGCAGGCTTCCGTTCAGCCGTCACCAGTTGCCCAATCACCTGACAGGACCTCTGCTTTCTCTCAGAGTTTCTTAGGCAGGCTGCAAGGTGTGCCGCTGAGCGAGTCCACTCTGTTTTTCAATCCTAAGACGGGGAAGCTCATCCCCTTAGCCTCTAAAACTCCCGTGGAGGACCCTTTGCCTCTGGGTGGCTTACGGCAGCCGGTCATCCCCATGCGGGAGGTGTACAACAGTGGATTGCCGGTCATGGAGACCACCTACCTGGCCGTTGGCGCCGGAATAGGCAGTTTCGCCTGGGTCGATCACCTGCGCATCTATGGGGCGCAGGCCGACCAGGTCATCGCCCTGGGATTGGAGCCTCTTCCCATCGGACGCTACTCGCGGCTGTGTCGCAACTCCCAGATTCCTGCCTACGAGCGCTTGCGCTCCCACAGCGAATCCTGCCCGGATAACATCTGGGGCTACCCTTCCTACGGGGTGCGCGAAATCTGGCATTCCCTGACTCAGGGCAAGATAGGCAACGCGCTGCGGGTCGCGTGGCAGGTCTTTGGGGAACCCGTCATCACCGATACCTACACGCCGCGCTCGGCAGATGTGTTCCAGGCCGTGGAGCGCGAGGCTCACCGTATTGGGTGGGATCGTATCCTTCGGTATGGCAAGGCGCTGGCGCTGCGTAAAACCGACGATGGACGCTATGTCGTGGCCTCTACCTGGACCGACGAGCAGGGGCAGGTGCGCCAGCAGTTGGCGGTGGCACGCTATGTGCACCTGGCGATGGGCTATCCTGGCATCCGCATTCTGGATGACATCCAGCAGTATCGCGAGCGGACACGGGACGTTGAGCACGCGGTCAATGCCTACGAAGCACATGATCACGTCTATGAGCACCTGCGCCTGCACGGGGGAGTGGTGTTGGTGCGCGGGCGCGGCATTGTGGCCTCGCGGGTGATCCAGCGGCTCAATGAGGTGCGCCAGCAGAATCCGAGTGTCGTGATCATGCATCTACACCGCTCGCCGGTGCCGGTGGGCCATCAAGATGGGCGCGCTCGGCGGTCAGTCAGTAACCATGTCGAATTGCAGCCGTTCAACTGGCCCAAAGCCTGCTGGACAGGTTCTATGCGCCAGCAGTTGGAGCGGGCCGATGACGAGGAGCGAGACCGGCTGCTCAACGACTGGGGAGGCACGACCACTGCCGACCGCAAGGACTGGCAGCGCATTGCCAATCGTGGCTTACGCGAGGGCTGGTATCAGATCTACTTTGGAGAGGTCAAGCGCCTGGAGCGCAACAAGCGTGGGCAACTGATGACCCAGATCTCCACAGGTAAACCCAATCAGCCCGAACTGGCATTGACGACCGACTTTATTATCGATTGTACGGGATTGGAAGCATCAGTGGAGAAAAATCCATTTCTCAAGGATATGGTGGACTGTTACCATTTAGAATTGAATCCCAAACGCCGGCTGAAAGTGTCCAACGATTTTGAGGTGCTGGGAATGAGCAGTGGGTCGGGACGGGTCTATGCCAGCGGAGTGATGACGCTTGGCGGACCTCACGCGGCTGTCGATAGTTTTCTGGGGCTGCAATATGCGGCGCTGCGTTCGGTCGAAGACCTGGTGGCGCAGCACGCACCGGGATTACATTCGCTCACTCCCATCCGTTCAGGCGCTCAGTGGTTTCGCTGGGCCAGAGGAGTACAACCATGACACCTACATTACTGGGTCGCTGGCAGATCCGCATTTTTTTGCTGGCCACAGTCGGCCTGCTCATCTCCTTTCTGGTGGCGCTGAGCATTGGAGGGAACTATCAAGTACCTCTACTGGCATTGCTGTACGTGCTGCTGTTCGGGCTGGCCTGGGATGTGCTCTACCAGGTGATCACGTCGTATCGATGGGATCGTGACTGGCCAACCTGTTACCAGGTGGCGGCTGGAGTTATAGAGGGGGCGCTGGTGTGGGCATTGATCCTTACCAATAAGTTGCCTGGCATTCCGGAGCCTCCGCGTTTCATCGTCTTCCTGATACAATATGGTGCCATCTGGCTCAGCATTTTCCTCCTCACCCAGGGGCCGCTGCGCATCTTCTGGATGAATTGGCGCTATCAAGGGGGACAGTGGTTTGTATCACGGAGGATACAAACTGTAGAGTATAGCTATCAACAACCTGTGCTGGCATCCCAGTTTGTTGGAAGATTCACTCCAGTGACGCCGCCCCAGGTTCTTCGCACTAGCAATCCCGAGCGCCGTCAAAGCCCGGGAGATCGGGCCAGCCTGCAGCCACTACAGCCTTACACATGTGCATGTGGATTCGCATTTGATCGTGCAGCGGGGAATTTTTGCCCCCGCTGTGGCAGACTAAGTATGCAGCAAGAAGTTTCGTAGCTGGTAACCGTGCGATCCAGGGGATCCTGGCTAGCCAGAGCCCCCTGAATGAATACTCACGACGCTTTACTGCTCTTTATATCGCTCTTGTAGCTTTCGGCCTTTTGTTGGAGCATGCCAATGAGCAAGTTTGGCGCCAGCCACGACTCTATCCCCGGCTTCATTGATAAATGTGGGCCTGGATCCATGTGAGCGCTTGTGGATACCAGCCAGTAGAGGCAGTCTTTTGTAGGTTGAGATCATGCCCGGATTGCGGGATGACCAGCAGTTGCAATTGCGCTTGCGGGGCATAATAGATGGATTCATACTGTTTTACGGCGTCACTGTTGGTGCAGGAAAACGTTCCCAGGCAAAAGAGAGCGTCATCTTGCCCGACCACCTCCAACACCGGTACCTGGATATACCGGGACAGCGGTGAGTTGGCAATAGAAAAAAACGTCGTGAATTCGTTGTCCGTGATCGTCTCCTTGGTCTGCTCATCGGTGGCAATCACCTGGGGATCCGCGTTGGGCAGGTAGTAGAAAGTCTGCCCCCGTGTGTTGGGTCTGGTGGTGAAGTAGCCTGGGGGCAAGTCTTTGAAGCGCGGATCCGCGTCCTGATTGGCCGGATAAATATCGTTTGCGAGCCTGGCAACTTCAACAGGATCGACGCAGAAGGAGCAGTACTTGACCGGATAAATCCTTTCAAGCCTATTTCTCCTGGACAAAGCTCCTCCCACATAAGCATGGTACTGATCCTCGCTTATGCGAGCGGAATGAAAATACCTCTATTGCACGGAACCCACACAATACATTGTACTCGGTCTATGAAATCGGGACTGCAAGGCACGAACAGGTAAGTTCCTGAAACTCCTCCTTTCTGCATCTCTTTCATCGTTAGAACACCTATGTTAGAATAGTTAACGTCATATAGTGTTTCGACCAGTAGTAACTGCTCGTGTGCCAGGCGTCAGAGGAGGCACCCAGTGTGCCAGGGTAAAGGGAATTATGCGTTCAAAACAGTGGCTGAATGAAGAAGCTACGCTTGATGGCCTTGGCCGGTATGAGGAAGCGTTGGCAGTCTGCGAGCAGGCTATGCACCTGGACCCCAACAATGCCATTACATACCTCAACAAGGGTAATGCCCTCAAATACCTCAGTCGCTACGAAGAGGCACTGGCGTCCTATGAACGAGCTATTACTCTGGACGCTGACAACGCCACCATCCATCTCAGCAAAGCCCAACTGCTCTATGATCTCAATCGCTATCGAGAGGCGCTGGCGGCCTACGAGCAGGCTATTTCTCTGGACCCTGGCAACTCTAGCGCCTGGTGCGGTAAGGGTGATGCGCTGCATATCCTTGGCCGCGGCGAGGAAGCGATAACCGCCTATGAGCAGGCCATTGAACGTAACCCGCGTAGCGTGCTGGCGTTTCTCCACAAAAGT
>Ga0137384_10001823_pt1 | contig 16876 bp, 15 predicted proteins | sample SagtaG_2_FD_104922 | JGI IMG/M metagenome (GOLD analysis project Ga0137384, IMG submission 104922) | Vadose zone soil microbial communities from Sagehorn Ranch, Mendocino, California, USA - Sage2_R_60_16 metaG | ecosystem: Environmental > Terrestrial > Soil > Vadose zone | place: USA... | reverse complement strand
AGTCGGTCGCGAAGGAGGTCGCCCGGGGAGATTAGTACGGGCGACTCGACCGTATAGAGTCCTCATTTGGCCAGTCCGTACACGGAGACCCGAGCGGAAACGCCTCGTAACTGGTGCTCACCGAGATGCACGACATCATGGGCAAGATGTCGGGCGACGGCTTCGGTCATGAGCAGTTCCCGGCCTATTGTCTTGGTGAGCGCTTCCACTCGACACGCCTCGTTGACGGCGGCGCCAATGACGGTGAAGTCCAGGCGATCCGGAGCGCCGATGTTGCCGAAGAAGACCTCACCTTCGTGAAGGACGATGCCCGCCCGGAGCACGGGACGGCCTTCAACGGAGGACGTGACCTGGATTTTCCGATTGGAAGCTTCGAGCCTGGTGATCGCCTCCCTCGCCGCCGACACGGCCGAGCGCGACGCTTCGGCAACGCCCACCGTCACCGGAAAGACGGCGAGCATGCCGTCGCCAATGAATTTGAGAATTTCACCACCGTGAGCGGCGACGGCGCTCGCCATCGCCTCGAAATATGCGTTGAGTAGCACCAGCATGTCGGCCGGAACCATAGCGTCCGACATCTTCGTGAAGTTCCTCAGGTCCGACACCCAGATCACGGCCCGGATCGAATCCCCCGCCCCGCGCTTGATCGCACCTTGGAGGACCTTGGCCGCGGCGCCAAAGCCGAGATAGGCGCCCAACGCGTTTTCGGAGATCTTCAACTCGCTATGCCGTTGCACATGCAAGGCGAATAATTTGAAAAGGCGGATCAAGCAGTCTATCTCCGCCTCGGCGAAGCCGCCGGCCACTTTCGTCGCGATGGTGATCGCGTTGCGTGTATCCAGACCGGACAACGGGATCGCTACGTAGTCGGTCATGCCGGTGGCCGCGAGCTCGGTCATGATAGGAAATTCCGCCTGCGCCGACGGCTCGTTCGGCGCTCGCCGTATCGTCTCGCCGGTCTCGACGATACGCTGCAGCGGATTGAGCTTGTAGGCGTCCGAGTCGATCGCCGCATCCGCTACGCGCACCTCGTCGCAGAAGCCGTCGTCGGCGCTCCAGACCCATGCGAATCCCACAAGCTGGGGGTGGAGCGTTCCGATATGCAAGGTCAGCCGATCGATCGAAGAACCGGCAGCCTTCATTCGACGGATCAGCTTGACCAGCAAATCGATCATTTGCCGTTCCGCGGAGGCCTCTTCCAGAAGCCATGTTTCGATCTCGGCGAATGTGTCCACGCTATCGGAGACGACCACGATAGGGCCGGCCCGACGCACAAACGAGACCGACAAGGGATAGGATCGAGGCGATGGATCGGGAGTGCTGCCGGTCATCTCAGCTTCCAGGTTCGCGGTCGAAGTACGTCGACCGGACCAAGCTTTTCGCCAGGTCCTTAATCCTGATCATTCACGCCGCATCACTTCGGCTCGGCGGTAGCCAGGAACACCGCCGGAAACGCGATCAGCGGAGGCAAAACGAAGCACCAGGTCCCGAACTTCGCGTAGAGCAAGGCGCCGATGCCGCACCCCAATGCGAAGGCAGCGACGCTCGCGACCATCTTGCCGAGCCGCGGCTTGGCGATGCTCAATACCGTGGCTGGCGCGCCGCGCAAGACGTCGGCGACGTCGATCATGATCTGGGTGGTCGTGCCCGTCATCAAGGTAGTGGGAGGCTCGGTGCCCATATGGATGCGGTGCGCGGCGTTCTGAATAGCCATGGCGGCAACCAGGATCATGCCGGTACAGATCGCCTGCCAGCTATCGCCCTCGACGAACGGCCCGAAATAGACGGCACAGGCGCCGCCCACCGCCAGAAGTATCACTTTGATGGCCAGCATCGAGCGAAAGATCGGCAAGCCGATTGCGGGCAGAAAGAAGCTGAATATCCGCGTGGTAATCACCACAAAGCAAAAGACCGGAAGCGCGAGCAGCTTCGCGAGGCCGCCGGAAGTGCCAAGCACCATGGCCGCACCGAAGGTGACGAAATTGCCGGTGACGTGCGCAGTGAACAGCCCCTGGAGCGCGAGAAAGCCGGCGGTATCGACCAAACCTGCATTCAGGCTCATCAGGAGCGGAAGCAGAAGTATATTGCGTGGCATGTCACCAACAGTATTGAAGCTGAACACCCAGATAGTTGCTGGTGTGCCCGCCGGCGCGGATGATCGTATCACCGACCTCGAAATGGACGGCCTCGATGGCGCCCGTGAGATGATCGTTGAACGCGTAGTCGAGGCGGAGTTGACCGTAGGCTCCCGTCCAATTGCTGCCAACGCCAGCGGTGCCCGCGATCGGCACGTTGGGCTGGACGTAGATTGCATCGGCCGTCGTTTCGCGCCATTGCAAACCGATCGCCCCCATCACCTTCAGCCGCTCCGCCGGACTGACGGTAATAGAGGGTTTGAGGTGCACCAGGTTCACGTAACCCGTGTAACCGGCGAGCGTGAAGTAGTAGCCGTTCGGGAAGAGCGGGTTGAACGTACCCAGCGTTCCGTCCGCGGGACGGTGGTCTCCGGAGGCAGCATCGAACTGGACACCCAGGCGAGGCTGCCATGGCACGCTCGCCAACGTGTAGCCCGTTCGCGCACCGACGGCCCAGGCGCGAATGTCCTTGGCGCCCACTTGGCCCACCTGTCCCATCGCCTCCAGGTCCCAATCCAACTGTTGAGTCTTGCCCGCGAACCGTGCATCAAAGACGTGCCGGTGCTCCTCGCCGAAGGCATCGAGGTACTTGGCGTTACTTCGTTCGTAGAGCGAATAGTAGCCGGATAGTTCGTCGTCGCCGAGCACCTTGCGCTCGACCCTGAGCGTGCTGAATCGGAAGTTGTCGTTCGATGTGTCGTCGAAGGGACGCCCGTCGAAGTATTGCACTGGACGGCTGACGAAGCCGATGAAGCGCCAGAGGCCGGTTTCCCAATCCGCCCAGATCGCGTCGAAGGATTGCCTGACGTTAGGTCCATCTCGCGACGATACGAAGCGCTGAAGGTCGAAGGCGAAGTCCTGTCGTCCTATGCGCGCTTTCAAGGTCCCGCCCGAGAACGTGTTGACGTACTCGAGGAAGGCAAGACGAAGGTCGAGACGGTCCTGGTCGACGGGGGAAATGTTTTGCTTGCCGAAGGCTCGATCGTCCTCCAACTGAACGAACGCACGCCAGTTTTCGTTGAAGTGGACGTCGGCATGGACCTGCAGCCGTTGCAGGAAGTAGCCGTCCGACGGCGTGTTGCCGGTGCCGAAGCCCGCTGCGTTGTTGTTCTCGAAACGCTCGCGCAGCGTAGCACCCAGCGAGATGTAACTTTTCGGGTCGGTGGCCCAAAGCGGTATGTACTTGAGTTCGTCGAACGGCTCGGTCCGCAGTCTCGGATCGGCGAGAACCGACCAATCCTCCGCCCAACGGTTCGCCTGAATCGCGGGCCGTTTCGGGAGCGTGGCGTCCCCATCATCCGCGAACGCGCCGTCGGCACCGGCGCTGAAGGCCGCAAGCGACAGGACGATCCAGAATCCGCGCAGACCGGCCCAATCCGGCATCGAGCTCATCACCCCTTACTTGCCGGCTGCCCGCGCCGCGCTCTTCTCCGCGGGCGAGTGTATCTCGGCGACGTAGCCGCCCGGGAACATGACGAATGCCGCGGAGCGGCCGTCTGACGTGTAGGGCTCGACGAGTACCGTAGCGCCCGCCTCCTTCGCCTTGGCAAGAGTGGCGGCAAGATCGGCCACTTCATAGCCCGTCGTCTCCCGTCCATAGGGATACGGCAGATGACCATCCGTGACCAGTACGACCATCTTCCCGAACGCGGACTCGATCCGGATGCGCTTGTAGGTCGCGTCAGTCCTGCCGATCTCCGCGCCCGGCGCCTTCGCGTCATCCGAGACCATCTTCCCGCGCGCGAACGCAAGAAAACTCCGGGTGAAGGCGGCGGCCTTGTCGGGCGAGACGTACACGCGATTCTCCGGAATCCGCTCGAACGGGGCGTAGTCAGGCTTCGTCGTGTGCCAGTAGAGTTGCATGTTGACGCCGCCTGGCCACTGGACCACGGCATCCCGTCCGATGGGGTCCGGGAAGGTGGAAACGATCACGTCAGCGCCCGCGGCGCGTGCCGCTTTGATCGCCTCATCCATGTCTCCGACCAAATAGCCGTTCCGCTCGGCGCCGAACGGGTACGGGATCGGCGTCTTGAAGCCGAAAAGAGAAACAGTGCCTGCGGGCGTCTGAAGCAGTTGCGAAGTGGTGCTGCTCGGCGCGGGCGTGACGGTCGCCACCACCTGCTTTGTGCTCTTGCCGCCGAAGGTCGCCAAAAAACTCGCCGCGAACTTGTCCACGTCGTCCGGCGCCACGTAGACGTGCGTCGTATCGTATTGGGGCGCGACGGCAACCCCCGCCTCCTTGGACTTCGTTGCGTCCTTTGCGGAGACCGGCGTAATCGCCGCGACAGCCGCGGCAAACGCCAGCAGAGCGAAGATCTTTGTCGATTTCATCGAGAACTCCTTAGAGGTCTGAGATCGCACGGCGCGGCTGGGACAAAAGCGCGCCCCGTCGGAAACAATCGATACGATGACGAGACCCGCGATCAACCCGAAATGTTCGAAGAAGGCATTCGTGGCCATGAATCTCTCATGGCCGCCCATCGTCCAGAAAGCGTTTGCGGTGAGCATCGCGACGAACGTCAGAACGCCGAGCCCGCCGGCCCCTAGCCACACGAAACGATTCACGACCACGAGCAGAGAACCACCGAGTTCGACCATGATGGCGGCCACCGCCCACAGCCATCCGGGGTAGAGGCCGAAGTGTTCCTGCTCGGCCGCCGCGCCCGCGAAGTCGAGCAGTTTAGTCAAGCCCCCGAGCAGATAGGCCGACACTAAGGCAAGCCTGGCCGTATGCCACAGGAGCGGCCAGCGCAAAATCGCGGAAATCCAGCTCGGTGACGCTTCGGACCCCATGTCAGACCGCCCAACAGGCGCACCCGAGGGCGCCCCAGAAGCTCCTCAGGTCGGAGACCGGTAGCCGGCTCGACAAGGCCGCAGCGTGATCGTGTCCATGCACGCCGCAGGAGTTGGCGCAGCCGCACATCTGCATGGCCTTCATGGCGAGGCTACCTTCCTTCGCCTTTGCTTTGTCGTCGGCCCACGCCGCGTACCCGCCGAAGCGGCGGACCGGTGACCAGTCCGGCATGGCGGGCGGCGGTGTGACACTCTCCAGCTTGGAGAAGTCTCCCGCGCCAAACACGATCCTTCCCCCAACCATGGTCAGGAGCGACGTCGTGTCAGCGATCTCGGCCTCGCTGCAGGAGAAGTAGTCGCGGTCCGGGACGACGAGGTCGGCGAGCTGGCCGACCTGGATCCGACCCTTGTTTCCCTCCTCGTTCGAGAACCACGTCACGTTTTCAGTCCACATCCGCAGCGCCGTCTCGCGATCCAGACAGTTGCGCTGGGGCGTAATGCGCAATCCGCCGACGGTCCGGCCGGTGACGAGCCAGGACAAGGAGACCCACGGATTGTAGGAAGCCACCCGGGTCGCGTCGGTACCGGCCGACACCTTGACACCCTTGTCGATGATCTTCTTGACCGGTGGCGTCGCCTCGGCGGCTCCCGCCCCGTAGCGCTCGACGAAGTATTCGCCCTGATAGGCCATGCGGTGCTGCACGGCGATGCCGCCGCCGAGCGCTGCGATGCGGTCGATCGACTGGTCCGAAATCGTCTCGGCGTGATCGAAGAACCAGTGCAGGCCTTCCAGCGGCATGTCCTGGTTGACCCGTTCGAAGACATCGAGCGCACGCGAGATCGTCTCGTCATAGGTCGCGTGCAACCGCCATGGCCATTTGTTCTGGACCAGGACGCGGACGACCTCCTCGAGCTCGCCCTCCATCTCCGGAGGCATGTCCGGACGCGCGACCCGGAAATCCTCGAAGTCGGCTGCCGAGAACACCAGCATCTCGCCGGCGCCGTTGTGCCGGAAATAGTCGTCGCCCTGCTTGTACTTCGAGGTTTTCGTCCAGTTGAGGAAGTCCTCCTTCTCGCCCTTGGGCTTCTGGGTGAAAAGGTTATAGGCCAGCCGAATCGTCAAGAGCCCTTCGTCGTTCAGCTTCTGGATGACGGCGTAGTCCTCGGGATAGTTCTGGAATCCTCCACCGGCGTCGATCGCACCGGTGACGCCGAGCCGGTTCAATTCGCGCATGAAATGGCGTGTCGAATTGACCTGATAATCGAAGGGGAGTTTCGGTCCCTTGGCGAGGGTCGCATAGAGAATGTTGGCGTTGGGTTTTGCAAGCAGCAAACCCGTCGGGTTACCCTTCGCGTCGCGCGTGATCTCGCCGCCCGGCGGTTCGGGTGTATCCCTGGTATAGCCGACGGCACGCAGGGCCGCACCGTTCAGGATGGCGCGGTCGTAGAGATGCAGCAGGAAGACCGGCGTGTCGGGCGCGACGGCGTTGAGTTCCTCAATCGTCGGAAGCCGCTTCTCCGCGAACTGGTGCTCGGTGAACCCGCCGACCACCCTCACCCACTGCGGCGGCGGCGTGACGGCGACCTGCCGCTTCAGCATGCTCATCGCATCGGCCAGCGAGCGCACCCCGTCCCAGCGGAGCTCCATGTTGAAGTTCAGACCACCGCGGATGATGTGGAGGTGGTTGTCGATCAAGCCAGGCAACACGCGCCGCCCCCTGAGATCGACGATTTTCGTGGACGGCCCCGCCAGCTTCATCACCTCATGATCGTGCCCGACCGCAACGAAACGGCCGTCCGCGATCGCGACCGCCGACGCCGTCGGGTTCGAGCGATCGAGCGTCGTGAACAAACCACGGTGCAGGATGATATCAGGTACGGAGTTCATGAATGTTTCTCCAGGCCGTCTACTGAGGCGGCATTTCTCGATTGGTCGCTTTGACGTCCGGGTAGCATCCCGAACATGTGCGGAGCGCACTTGGCCTGCTGCCAGGCGGACGCCAGCCCGTGCCCGGATAGCAGCTGTCGGGCTACGGGAACGATCTGTTCGCCGGCGAGGATGCCGAGAAGCCCGACCAGCGCGACCAGCGGCGGCGCCGGCGAACGCACGTTGAGAAGGCTGTAGATGACGCCGACCAAAAGGCCGGCGCCGAGTGACAGGAGGTAGACCTTCATCATAGCTATCCGCGATTGGAGGACGTTCAGCCGGCCTTCGCGCCTCCTTCGGACGCATGTTCGCCGAGCGCCCACTTCGAGAAACGGATCTGGATGCCGTAAGGCGAATGCGCGCGTTGAATGTCCATCATCCCTTCGTAGGTCTCGGTGCGCGCCCAATCCTGCTGAAGCTCGTAGGCGTACTGCGACGAGGTTATGGGAACCGCTCCGGCCTGGATGGCGCGCTCCATCGCGCGGTTGTGAGCTTCGAGCGAAAGGTCGCCGCAAGCGTCGGCAGCAATGTAGATCTCGTAACCTTCCTTGAGCATGTCCAACGTCGGGAAGATCACGCACGCCTCGGTCCAGAGACCGGCCAGCACGAATTTCTTGCGGCCGGTATCAGCCACTGCCTTTCGGAAGTTCGCGTCGAGCCAGGAATTCATGGACGTGCGGTCGATGACATCGTGTTTCGGAAACAGCGAGGTGACTTCCGGAATGAAGGGGCCGGAAAACGAATCCCTGGCCACCGTCGTCAGCACGGTCGGGATTTTGAAAAGCTTGGCGGCCTTTGCGAGGATCTGGACGTTATTGATCGTGACCAGGCGGTCATGCGATTGAACACCTTGGAACATGGCCGGCTGATAGTCGATCAATGCGATCGCGCTGTTGTCGGGGGTGAGCATATCGAGTTTCGACATCGAGAAGTTCTCCTTGCGATCGGCATGGGCGATCGAGCGGAAGGGAATGGTGCAAGTGGCTGCATCGTGAACCTTGAATGCCGCCAACGCTTGGACGATTTCGTCGTGGGTTGGACTCCGGCCCGATGATCCATCGCAGTGCGACGAATTGCCGAGCGCCCGTCGGTGGGCCGAAGTCCGAAGTCGCCAACATGTCCAAAGAACGCGCAGATAGTCCAAGCCAACCCGCGCGCCATCCGCGATTTTGCGCGCAGCAGGACTGAACCACCTCGCACGATGATGTCCCGGTCCTCATAACCTCGTCACAGGAGCGAACGATGGCCTTGCTTAAATTGCGGGACGGTACCGAGCTTTATTACAAGGACTGGGGAAGCGGAAAGCCGATCCTGTTCAGCCATGGCTGGCCGCTCAGCGCGGACATGTGGGACGCGCAGATGCTCTTCTTCGCCGAGCGCGGCTACCGGACCGTGGCCTTCGACCGCAGGGGCTTCGGCCGGTCGAGCCAGCCCTGGACGGGGTATGACTACGACACCTTTGCCGACGACATCGCCGAACTCATCAAGCATCTCGACCTGAAGGATGTGACACTCGTCGGATTCTCCATGGGCGGCGGAGACATCGCGCGCTACGTGGCGCGCCACGGAACGTCGCGGGTCGCCAAGTTCGTCCTGATCAGTGCCGTGACGCCTCTCTTTGTCAAGACCTCGGATCACGACGGCGTCGACAAGTCGGTGTTCGACGGCATCAAGGCAGGGTTGGTCAAGGACCGTCCGCAGTTCCTCGACGACTTTAGCCCCCTCTTCTACGGCACGAACCACGGCATGAAGGTGTCGCAGGGCATATTCAAGCAGACCCTTCAGATCGCGCTTCAGGCATCGGTCAAGGCGACCATCGATTGCGTGACCGCGTTCTCGGAAACCGACTTCCGGCCCGACATGGCCAAGATCGACGTGCCCACCCTTGTGATCCATGGCGAGGACGACCAGGTCGTGCCGTTCGCCCATACGGGCAGGCTGGCTGCCGAGATGATCAAGGGTGCCAAGTTGAAGATCTACCCGGGCGCTCCGCACGCGACCGCGACGACGCATGCGGACCAGGTCAACGCTGACCTCCTCGCATTCCTGAAGGCCTAACCGGAGAAAGTCGATGGCCCCGAATCCTCTTCTTCTGCTCGAGCCCAAGGACTGCGCCCTGCTCCTGGTCGACCAACAGGCCGGTCTGGCTTTCGGCGTGGGCTCGATCGATCGGCAGATTCTCATGAACAACGTCATCGGGCTCGCGAAGACCGCGACGGTGTTCAGTCTCCCCGTCGTCGCCTCCACCTCGGCGACGAAAGTGTACAGCGGGCCGCTAATGCCGGCGGTCAAGTCGGCGCTTCCAGGCGTCGAGCCGATCGACCGGCGCAGCATGAACGTGTGGGAGGACGACAAGGCGCGCGAAGCCATCCTCGCCACCGGTCGAAGCCGCTTGATCGTTTCGGGCCTGCTGACCGAGGCGTGCGTGACGTTCGCGGTGCTTTCGGCCCTGTCAGCCGGCCTGGAGGTCTATGTCGTCGGCGATGCCTGCGGAGGGCTGACGACCGCAAGCCACGAACTGGCTCTCGGCCGGATGCAGGCCGCCGGCGCCCGCCTCACGTCCTGGATCCAGGTCCTGCTCGAGATGCAGCGCGATTGGACGAGGCATGAAACGTACGATGGCGCACGCGCCATCGTCGAATCCCATGCTGGAGGATACGGGATCGGCCTCGCCTATGCCCGCGACATGATCCGACCCGCTTGAGACACGATCATGCTCGCGTCAGCCCTCGGAGCGGGCCCTTCGCCATGCTCCGGGGCTGGCCCCGACATTGCGGGAGAACACCCTGGTGAAGTAGCTCTGGTCGCCAAAGCCGCAGATGAGCGCGATGTCGGCGAGCGGAAGCTTCGTACTCAGCATGAGGCGCCTGGCCTCGTCGATTCGCAGTTGCGAGAGAAATTCGTGGGGAGCGACGCCCGTGCTGCGCCGGAAAGACCTCGCGAAGTGGCTGGGCGTCAACTTGCATTCCGCGGCGACGTCGGCGATCGTCAGGTTGCTGGCAAGCCGTGTCCGCATGATTTCCTTGGCTCGTCGCTCCTGCCATGGCGCCAGTCCGCCCTCCTGCTTGCCGTCACGCGAGCGAAGATCCCCATAGGCCTGGGCAAAGTGGGCGAGCAAGCTCAATCCGAACTGATCTACAAACAGCTGATTATTTGCCCGCTCCTCTTCCAGAGCGCTCAATAGGACGTTCGAAAGCGTAGACAGATAGGGATCGCGGCGATCACGAGCCCATTTGAGCGTAGAGATCGGCTTGGCATCGTTCTCATAAGCGAACTCGTCAAGTGCGCGGCGCGGAATGTAATATTGAACGGCGTCAAACGGACCCTTGAATTCGCACTGCGGATCGTCGCGCAGGTCAATGACGCTCACCGTTCCGGCACTGAACGATCCGGAATATCTCTGGCGACCGGCGAGCCAGCATGAATGCCTCTCCAAATCGCCCAGCTGATGAAGGATGCTGAAAGCATTCTCCGAGGGAATCGGCGCCGTCCGCTCACGAACAAAGCGAGTACAGGTCAACCGCGTGACCGCAAGAGCGAGCTTGCCCTCACGATTGATCTTGTGAATGCAATCGCCTTCCATTCCGAGGTGGTTGCTGAGACGACGACCAAAAAATCCGTCGGCGGAGCCGGCAATCGGAGCCCCCTCCAGCTTCAACCGACTCTCGACTTGATCCCTGGTCTTGATCGTCGACATCATCGATCTCCGAGTTGCTGCGCGCCGTATCCACCGTTATTTCCTGCCCCCATCGCATGGCCAATAAATCGTTGCAAAAAGTTGCTGCGGGGCCGGCTGAAACGGCATCGCCACGCCCTTCGTCGAGAATTTGTAAGATTTTATTTGGCTGCGACCTTCCGCCGAGAGAGACTTGCGCAATTCGAAGAGGCGCGGATTTGATGAACAGCAACTTGGCTCATTTCGGTGAGGATTTGCGCCTCCATTTGTTCGGTTTGCAGGTAAGCCTGGACAACATCAACGGACTGTTCGCCGGGGCCGCCATCGCCAGGGAGGCGGAATTCGCGGGCCGGTTGGAAGAACTGAGCGCGGCTATGAAGGAGTCTTCCGACCGCGCGGAGGAGCTTCGCGAAACGTTGCAGGCTGGTCTTGAGCGCGACACCGCACTCGCGCCCGAAACGCTGTCCAGATGGGTGGAGAGACGAAAGACGGCGCAGCTTCACGCCCGGGCTGATCTAATCGAACAACTGGCCACGGTCGCGGTGGAATTGGCGAAACTGTCCTCGATCGAAGCCGAACGCATCACGATAGCCGCGATCATGGCGCGTCGACAAGCGGTTGCCGTGCAGGTCCAGCGCACCCCTTGATGTTCTTATTCGAGCGGACCTCGACGATAGACAGTCTCCGGTCGGTAGCGTATTGAGGATCCTTGCGAAAAGCCGATGGCTGATTGACGGATGTCCGATCGCGACTACAGACCAGAGCGTACGTTTCTTTTCGGACCGTTTCGCCTTTCCACCTCCAAACGGGCCTTGTTCGAGGGAGACCGGGTCGTTCGGCTTGGCAGCAAGGCCATCGAGATCCTGATCGCGCTCGTCGAGCGCGCAGGGGAGTTGGTGAGCAAGGGCGAGCTCGTCGAGATCGCTTGGCCTGATACCATTGTCGTAGAAGCGAACCTTACGGTTCAGGTGGCCGCACTGCGCCGAGCTCTCGGCGAGGACGAAACCGCCAATCAGTACATCGTAAACAGCCCGGGTCGTGGGTATCGTTTTGTCGCCCCCATCAAAGTGCTCGAAGACGAGCGCACCGCCATCGATCAGCCGGTATTGCTCGCGGCCCACAATTTGCCGGTACAGCTGACCCGGCTGATCGGACGCGCGGGAGCGCTTCAGTCGCTGAAACAAAAACTGACCGACGGCCACCTCGTGAGTATCGTCGGACCGGCGGGCGTCGGAAAGACTTCGATCGCGCTTCGACTGGTGGAAACGATGCTGCCGGAGTTTCGGCACGGCGTGTGGCTGATTGACCTCGGCTCGATCACGGACGCCTCGCTTATCCCGAGTGTGATCGCCTCCGCACTCCCGATCGATGTCCGTTCGAGCGACATATTGTCCGGCATCGCTGCCGCCTTACGCTACAAGAATCTCCTTCTGGTATTCGACAACTGCGAACATCTGATCGATGGGGCGGCGGCGGCTAGCAGCGAGCTGCTGCGCGGTGCCCGCGACATCAAGGTGCTCACCACGAGCAGGGAACCGCTACGCATCGAGGGCGAGCAGGTCTTCCGGCTCCCGCCGCTGGAGGTCCCTCCGAACGCTACGACCCTCGGCCCGAAGGATGTATTAGCCTACCCGGCGGTTCAATTATTCGTCGAGCGGGCGGCTGCCATCGTCAGTGACTTCGAACTTACCGATACTAACGCCGCCTTCGCCGCGCAGATCTGCCGCGGACTGGACGGCAACCCGCTCGCGATCGAGGTCGCTGCCGCGCGCGTCGATGCATTCGGCGTTAAGGGACTGGCCACCAGGATCGAGGACCGCATGCACCTGCTCGCAGATGCTCACCGCGGCACGCCGGCACGGCACCGTACGATCGCTGCAGCACTGGAGTGGAGCTACCAACTGCTGAGCGAGCGCGAACGATATGTTTTCCGCTGCCTTGGGATCTTCGCGGGCAGCTTCACGCTCGAGGCGAGCGTCTCCGTCATTCCAGCGGCGGAGGGGACCGATACCGCATCAATCCTTGCGGATCTGGTTTGCAAATCGTTGCTCTCCGTCGAGATCGGCTCCGACGGCACCAAGTTTCGGCTACTGGAGATCACGAAGGCGTTCGCGCTCGGAAAGCTGATCGAGAAGAACGAACGGAACGAACTTGCCACCCGGCTCGCATCCTGCCTCGTCGAAATGCTTCGGAAGTGCGCGGATGGGCCAAACCGCGTGCAAGCCGCCCGGGATGCTGTCTATGAACTCGACAATGTGCGCGGGATGCTGAATTGGGCTTTCTCGACGAGCGGCGATGCGCATGCAGGCGTTGCGCTCGCGGCCGCCGCCGTGCCTGTATGGTTGGAAAACTCGCTCCTGACGGAGTGCATGGCCTGGACGACAAGAGCGACCGACGCCCTTGATCCGACCATCGAAAGCGAACGAACCGAAATGGTACTGAGGGCGGCTCTCGGTCTAGCGGCGATGTTCACCCACGGCATGACGAGCCAGTCGCGTGACGCTCTGAATCGGGCAATCGACATTGCTGTGCGCCTTGGCGACCGGCAATGGGAGCTTAGGGCCCGGCTTGGCCTCGTCGTTTTCCTGCATAGGCGCGGTGACTTCAAGGGAGCCTTGGAGGGGACGAAAAGAATCGAGAGGCTTGTGGAGGACGCCGATGAGCCGGCGGCCCTGGCGATGACGAGGAGCGTCAAGAGCGCATCGCTTTTTTTTCGTGCCGAGTACGCGACGTCCTTGGAGCTCGCGCGCGAGGCACACGAATACTTCCGAACTCATAGTGACGCCTCGCAGATGGGCCGATGGGGCCTGAACCACTCGATCTATGCGCAATGCGTGATGGCGCGGGCCTATTGGAATCTGGGACATTTCGATCGAACTGTCCGCGCCTGCCTGTCGGCGCATTCCGAGGCGGAAGAGACGGGTAATCCAACCTCGATCTGTCAGGCGCTCATCTGGTGCGGGGTGTCCTTGTTCCTGAGCCTGGAGGATGTCGACCGAGCTGCCAGCGCGATACAGAGATTCAGGCAAGTGGCTCAGGATAACAACATTCAAAGTTATGTGTTTTCGTCGATCGGTTTTGAAGGCAGGTTACTCTTCCTGAGAGGCGAGATCGAGCCTGCCGAAAGATTGTTGCGAGAGGCGCTCTCGAAACTAAGCGGTGCCCAATACGAGAATGTGTCCATTCCATTCCGAGGGCGCTTGGCCGAACTCCTGGCGGCCGATGGTCGCCCCGAAGAGGGGCTGTTGGCGTCGACAGGGTACCTGGAGCGGACAAAAGCGACCGATGCTTTCTGGTTGTTGCCGGATGCTCTGAGGATTCACGGCGATGTCCTGGCGGCATTGGAAGGCTTCGATTCGCGATCGGCCGAAACTCATTTGCGCGAGTCGATCGAGCTTTGCATACAGCAGGGAGCCCTTGGATGGGAGCTTCGTTCGGCTGAGAGCCTTACGAACTTCTTGTGGCAACGGGGCCAAAAAGAAGAAGCCTCGGCGCTGCTGGAGGGAACGCTTAGAAAATTCTCGGAGGGCTTCGAAACCGTACCCTTCCGTCGCGCCAAGACCATGCTCGACAAACTGCGGGGAACGACCGCCTCGAAGCAGACACCTAGGTCGAGTGCTCGTTTCTGAGAAGGAGCACAACGGCGCGAACGGCGGCTGGTGGGATCATCGCAGCCACCTACGGAGTGTGGTCGCTAGAGCTTCAGGCAGAACCACCTCGCGAGTCAGCCGCGCAGAAACTCCACAACGACGAGCCCAGCTAGTTGAGTGGCGGCAGGATGCTTTGTAATTCGGGCCGGCGCTCTTCGAGAAAGCTCGGCAATTTGAGACCTTCTCCCAAGCGATCGCGTGCCTCGTCAATCGTGAAGCCGGGTCCATCGGTTGCGATTTCGAAGAGAACGCCGCATGGTGCGCGGAAGCCGACGGCGGTGAGATATGTTCTCTCAATCGGGTCGGTTACGACAATATCGTGCATTCTCTGAAGCTTTTGGACCATTCCCGCCTGGTCCTCGACGTCGGCCGCACGGAAAGCCACATGTCTGATCGTGCCTCCCCCAAGTCGGCCCCGAGACGAAGCTCCTATCGTTCGCAGTGTCAGCGTCCCTCCGGGACCGCCATGCGCGACGAAACGGATCGAATCTTCGGCTTGTGAAACGCGTTTGAACCCCAGTACATCCTGGAGGATATCGACCGTGGCGTCCTCTCTGCGGACGTTTAGAATCACTTCATTCAGACCGAGGATCGCTCGAGGGTCGGCGCTGCGCTTGGCTTCATGTAGAGCTTGCTCCGCCTCGATCAGGGCAAGCGTTGTTCCGTCGGGGTCGGCGAAGCAAAGCATCGGCTCTCCGAAGGGCGTGTGGTCCAATCTGCAAGCCACGTTCCCAGCCTTGAGCCGTTCCGACCACCATTCGAAGGACCCCGTCGGCACTTGGAAAGCCGTCTGCACGACTTCGCCGACCCCGACCATACCCTTCGCGATACATCGCCATGCCAGGGTACTTATCACCGTACCCGGCCTCCCCACGTCGTCGCCATAATAGAGATGGTAGCTTCCCGGGTCGTCATGGCAGACGGTCTTCTTGACCCGCTTGAGTCCCAGAACACCCGCGTAGAAGTCGGCGGCGCGGCGCACGTCGCCGATGATCGTCGTGACGTGATGAAGTCCCCGCGCGTTCACGTCGCCGCTGCCCAATGCGCGGTCCTGAGGCGGTCCGTTCGGCCTGTGATATTCACGTTACGGGTCCTCCCTTTGGCTCCGGTAACCGGTCGTTTCGAACAGACAATCCCGAACATCGTCGCGCGTCTTGGACTTTCTCCCGATATCGGAACCGCCGCCGGGGTGGAATTCGGTACCAAACCAGGCGTTCTCGCGTTTGCCGCGACGCAATCGTACAAAGAGCCATGAAAACCTGCAATCAGTCCCGACCGACTTGACGAAGGATAGCGCCTCGAAACCGTGCGACCGGGGCGTGAGATCGGTGACCACCATTCGTCGAGCAACCTGCCGGGCAAACGGCATCCGCCAATTCTATCTGGAAGCCGGGGCCGGCCCCCCAGTCGTGTTGCTACACGGCTTCCCCGAGACCAGCTTCGCCTGGCGTTTCCAGATACCGGCTCTTTCCCCTCACTACCGGGTGATAGCGCCGGACCTGCGCGGATACGGCGAGACCGACAAGCCGTCGAACGGCTACGACAAGAGAACGATGGCCAACGATATCGTCGAGCTCCTGAAGACGCTCGGCATCGGGCGCGTCGCATTGGTCGGGCATGATCGCGGCGCGCGGGTCGCGACCCGCCTCGTCAAGGACCACCCTGATCTGGTCGATCGCCTCGTCGTCATGGATAACGTTCCGACCCGCATCGTCGCGCGCGAAATGAACGCGAAGATCGCCCGCGAATACTGGTTCTTCATGTTCCACCAGATCCCCGACCTGCCGGAGGCACTGATCGCGGGACGCGAGGATATCTGGCTTCGTCACTTCTTCTCCGACTGGTGCCACGATCCGATGACGATCTCCGGCGAGGCGTTCGAGACCTACGTGAAGTCCTACAGCGCACCTGGTGCCGTGCGGGGCGCAATGTCCGACTACCGCGCCGGCGCAGAAGACATCGCGCAAGATCTCGAGGACGCCGAGCAGAAGATCAGGTGCCCCGTGCTTTCGCTTTGGGGCGAAGACTTCGGCGCCGTCGGCCGTCGCTTCGACATGAAGGCGGTCTGGAGCGAGATGGCGGAAAACCTCTCGGTGGCTCCAATCGAACGTTGCGGCCATCTTCCGCAGGAAGAACAGCCGGAAGCGGTCAACAGACTCCTTCTCGATTTCCTGAAGGGCTGGAACGGCTGAGACGCCAGCAACTGAGCCAGGCACCTGAAGATGAGCAGACGAAAATGAAGCCGATCCACATCATCGCGCTCTTGGCGCTCATATCGCTGTTGTCGCATGAGCAGGCGCATGCCGCTGCTCCGCAGGTCCGCACGCAGGCGCCGGGCTTCTACCGCATGATGCTTGGTCACGTGGAGATAACCGCTTTGCTCGACGGCACGCATCCTTTCCCGGTCCACGAAGTTATGACGATGAACGAGACGATGCCGGGCGGAGACCGGAAAGTCGTGAAGCTCGCGGAAAGCTATCCCGGCAAAGCAGATGCGTTGCTCGCAGCCTCCGATCTCTCAGCTCCCGTGGAGGGCTCGATCAACGCCTTCCTGGTGAACACAGGGGAGAAGCTCATTCTGATCGACAGCGGCGCCGGCAGTCTCTATGGCACATGCTGCGGACACCTGCTGGAGAACCTTCGAGCATCCGGCTACAGGCCGGAGCAGATCGACGATATCTATCTGACGCACCTT